>Ga0207148_1167_pt1 | contig 11575 bp, 4 predicted proteins | sample Alteio_BWMinHeat_34_FD_153558 | JGI IMG/M metagenome (GOLD analysis project Ga0207148, IMG submission 153558) | Enriched cells from forest soil in Barre Woods Harvard Forest LTER site, Petersham, Massachusetts, United States -... | ecosystem: Environmental > Terrestrial > Soil > Temperate forest >... | reverse complement strand
GGGAAGCGCGGGAGGGCGTGCCCAAGTCGCCCCCTACTAAACGCCTCCTTCAAAAAGACCAAACTCTTTTCGCACCCTCCAATCTGAAAATCGATCGCCTGGCATAACTTTGAGGATGACAGGCAGTTTAGTGTGCCTCGTCCGGCGAGGACGGAAAGAGGGGGATAGATCGAGCGTAATAAGCCTAACGAAGGACCATGTTCCAAGGCTTTTAGCTCTCTGCACGGAAGATGATGAAGCAGCCCTCCGCGTTTATTCATGAGTCTTAAAAAGCTTTGGATTATGGGAAAATCTCTAGGACTTTTATATAGCGAGATGCCTCGGAGAGACTCATTTGATTACGGCGTGGCTTTTTTGGACTTGCAGAAATGAAATAAAAGAGCGGACGTTTGGAATGGACGAGGATTAGGAATCAAAGGACACGGCCTTATGTTGTTAAAAACATGAGTTTGTTTTTGTTGTAAATTTAGGGGATGGATGAATCGAAAAATTGTGCATAGACTGAGGGTAGTCGAGAGAGAGCCCTATGAAATTCTCAGTTTCTCTGAAATCTCCTCTGGGGATCGCATAAGGATAAATAATACATCCTCAAGCACTTCTTGCTTCTCTCCCCCGAGTTTCTCATTTCAAGGAGCCTTTATGAGTTTTAAGAATAAAACCCTTTTAACCATCCCATCCTTTATTAACCTTGTCCGTTTTGACCATGGCACCATGTAAGGCAATGGATTTATGGGAAAATCAGGCATTTACTCTCTCTTCTCATAAACGGTTTAAGGGATCAGAAGTGGCAAGCAAAGGTGAGGAGCCCAGAGACTCAGAAAGGCCTGCAGTTGCGTCTGCGTCTGCGGCTGCAGCTGGGCCTATCCCTGCCTCTCTTCCATTGACGGAAGATCCTCGTGTGACAATTCTATCTTGTCGCTTGAGTGAGCTCGAAAGGAATGCCGTGGCACTCAGAAATGATCTGCAAGAACTTTTGCAACCCGGAACGAAAGCAAAAAAACGAAAAGCTGTAGAAGAAGCATTACGTCAGGACCCACAACAACAGCTCGTATCTCCAGCTTCTTCTCTTGTACCATCCTCTCCAGCAGCAGCCTCCCCGCCCATGATTCCAGAGATTGCTCACGAAGACATTTACCGAAGCTTTCTTAATGGAAGATTGGTATATCGTCCGAATGGAGGTAATGATGATACGGGCAAGATAGAACTACGCATAGCAGATCTTGCGAACCCATTGATGGGAACTTTTAATTTATCACGCTGCGGTGATGCTGAACGGTATCTCACTATATCGACTGGATATCATCGTAAGAGTAGGATAATAGCAGACAAGGGCAAACTCAAGATATGGCTGACGCCCCGATTTTTGGTAGAAAAAGACCTTAACAGCACTGCAAAGCATTTCACGCCCATTATGGGAGAGTGGGATCCAGCAACAGGGCAAATTGGCATGATGTTCACAGGGGGTGAATGGACTGATTTAGGATGGTATTTTTATGCGACAGACATCAACATGAATGCTCATGATGAAAAAAACTTATATAAGATATGGTTGGCCGCGCGACCTCATGTCGCCTATAAAAAACGCTCCCCAAAGCATCACATTGCCATTAGCAGAACCGAAGCAGAAAAAATTTCATTTTCATTTTGAACCTATTGGTTCTTATGACGTGCCTGTCGTCGACTCTCAGCAAAAGAAAAAAGAGGATACAAAGTGTGTGGTGCAGTAAGAGATGAGGAGCAACCAAAAGTCCGTGTGGACAGCTGATTTACAATGTTTCGCGCGGCCTCTTTTTGGAAGAATATGCAAAGCGCGAGTTGCATTAGAAACTCATGCAGTTTACTTATTTTTTGTGATTCTAAGAAGGCCTTTTTGGTTTACCATAATCGTCTGTGATAAATTTGATTTTCCATAATTGAAGCGAAAGCCTCGTGATCGCTTCACTCTTTTTTATGTATGCTTTTTTAATTTCAGAACAGCCCATTGAAAACAAACAAAAATTTAAGCGCGAAAATTAATTAAAAAACTTGCCTTGACGAGGGTAAAAATTTTGTGATGTCATATGCCCTGATTTATCTTGATGACGTTGAGTATTTTACGTCTCGAGAGGTGCATCGATGAGTGGTGCACATACAGATAACTTACGAGAGAGCTAGATATGGAATCACGCTCTATTGTTAGTCAATGAGAGCATAAAATTATATGATCAGTCTTGTGAGGGAGTTTTCATTCAGTTTCTTGCTGAGACAGGGTCTCCTCAATCTGAAAAAAGTTATTCGTACCACCATCACTTCGAGTACTTTTAAAGAAATATGGTCTGCATTTAGACTTTCCCTGCTTTACATAGGAGGAGTTCTTGTAGGAGTATGGTTTTTTCTTGATCTCCCCCTAAACGTGCGAAGCAAATCGGCCTTTCCTGATTATTATTTCAGAGAGATCGAGAGCTATACCCCTACCCTCTCTTCTTCAGTACAAGAAGCACAAAAAGCGAAGCAATATCTCGCCTTAGGATTTAAGAAAAAAAGACAAAGAGATTTTGAACGGGCAGGCATCCTTTTGCGGCAGACCCTTCCTTTATTTCAACAAGCTAAAGATACAAAAGGAGAAGCGCAGACTCTGCTTATTTTAGCGGGAGTTTTGAAAAACAAAGAACAGGAAAAAGAAGCTGTCCTTCTTTATACAAACGCCCTGAGTTTGTTTCAAAAAAGGCATGATAAGATTGGTGAAGGGCTCTGTCTTAAGGGTCTTGCTAAGATAGACTATCACTTAGGAAAATTTTCTACTGCTGTCCCGCTTTATACGAAGGCCTTGTCAATTTTTATAGAAGTTCAATATCCCCATGGGGAAGCTAAAATTTTGAGAGAGCTTGGCGACATAGCATTTAAGCAAGGACATCCTGAAGAAGCATCTCAGTATTATGATAAGGCAATTATATTATTTGAGCGTCTCGGAGACAATAGAAACAAAGGATACGCTTTGGCAGGACTTGGTCGTCTTTTTAGCGAACTTGGAGATCAAAAAAAAGCCCGTCCTTTTTTTGAGCAGGCGCTACCTTTACTAAAAAGTGCTAAAGACTTCCATGGAGAAGCTGAGTTGTTATGTAGACTTGGTGATTCAGATAGGCGATTGAGACGATATGCTCAGGCGCGCTTCAATTTAGAACAATCAATGGCATTATTTAAGAAGCTGAATGAGCAGAGAGGTCAAGCAGGAGCCTTATGGGTTCTAGGACAGCTCGAAGAAAACAAAAGTAATTACAGTGCTTCTCATCATTACTACAACAACTCTCTTGTACTAGCGCGAAAAGTTGGGGACCGATGGACTGAAATACGTATATTGGAAGGGCTTGCTTATTTAAAAAAAGAAAGTGGCAATTGGGAGCAGGCTACAGCTTTTTATAATCAATCTCGTAAGTTATCTCAAGAAATGGGCTATGGCGTGGGGATGGCCTATGCACTGGTTGGGCTTGGCAAAGTTGCCCTTTTAAAAAGTGATCATGAAAAGGCGCGCCATCATTTTACCAATGCATTAATTTCATTTAAGGAAGTGGGGCACCGTCGAGGAGAACTCTGTAGCTTGCTTGCCTTAGGGAAACTAGACTGTTTTGTTAATAATTATAGCGCAGCCCAACAGTCTTACGCTCAGGCTCTTAACATCGCACGAGAAGAAAATGATCCTCTTTATGAGGGGAAAGCTTTGTTTGGGATGGCCCATATTGAGCGTTTTCTTTGTCATCCGACGGCGTCAGAGACGCTATTCATGCAAGCTTTAAACATCTTTGAAACCCTTAACAGCCATTTGGAAAAAGGTAGGGTTTATCAAGGATTAGGTCTTCTCTATAGCCACGTCACAGGCCAATATGATATCGCTTATAAATTTTATCAAAGAGCATTAGCCCTCTTTACAGAGTTGAATAGAAAGGATGATCTCGTTCGCGCTTTGTTAGGGAAAGCAGACATTTTTAACATACAAGGACGCTTTCCAGAAGCCATGCAGGGCTATACGAAAATTCTTAGTATTGCTAGAGAGATAAGAAACCCTTGGTTAGAGGCACACGCTCTTCAAGGAAGAGGTGATTTATATTTTAGAGAAGGTAATATAAAAAAAGCTGAAGATGCTTACCAACAAGCACTTCTTCTTTTTCAACAAACAGGTAACCGCATTAATGAATCCTCTGCCCTGCGCTCGTTGGGGGAGATGCATCGAATGCTTGCTCATTATAAACTAGCGCAAGATTTCTTTACCCAATCTATGGGTTTGTCTTCTATGGTAGGTGATACGGCAGGTGAAGCTGGGGCTTCCTCTTCTCTAGGAGAGTTATATTGTTTGTGGGGACAATATAATCAAGCCCTTCGATTTTGTGAGAAATCTCTTAATATGTTTCAAGAAATTGCTTCTAAGCCTGGACAAGCGAGGGCTTTAAGATGCTTAGGAGATATTTATCAGCAAACGAGTCAGTATCCGAAAGCCAGGCAAATGTATGAGGAGGCACTTGTGCTTTCCAAACAAGTGGGCGATTCTCAAAATGAAGCCAGGACCCTCTGGAGTTTGGGACGTCTCGACCTTTCATTAGGTGCATATGGACCTGCAGAAACAAACTTTAATCAGGCCGAATATTTATTTAAAAACACCAAATGCTTATGGGGAGAAGCAGATATTTTTAGGAGTTTAGGAGAACTTTATAGAGAGAGTTATTGCGATGATGGGGCTCAACATTCTTATAACCGAGCTCTTGAGTTATATGAAAAGATTGGAGATCGAGAGGGACAAGCCAAGGTATTATTAGGACTGGCATGGCAAGAATATTATGTAGATAACTTTCAACAAGCGCGCAAAACGTATGAGATGGCCCTCCATCATATAGAGGCGATAGGCGATACTTACGGAAAGGCACTTGCACTTAAAGGAATCGGACAAATAGACTCTTTATGTGGGCATTGGGAAGAGGCACGAGCAACTTATGACAGTGCTCTTGCCATTTTCAAGCAAATAGGCTCATTGCATGGAGAGGCACAAATTTGGAAGAGTTTAGGTCGTCTGGAGCAGAGCGCTGAACGATATGATCATGCCAAGCGGGCTTATGAAGAAGCCCTTTTGGTTGTTAAACAATTTTCTTGTCCTAAAGAGGAAGGAGAAATTTTACTCTCTTTCGCATATGCAGCTCTCGAAAGTAAAGATTTTGAGGCGGCTTCCCAGATGCTGGAGAAAGCATTGACTATTTTTCATGATCTTGAAAACACCTGGCAAGAAGCAATAACATGGGCAACAAAAGGGGATCTAGAGAAAAAACGTATGAACTATCCAGCAGCTTTCCTAGCTTACGAGCATAGCATCCTTTTGCTGAAGGATCGGGGTTCCACTATCGATGCAGCAGAAGTTCTGCAAAAAAGGGCTCACCTTGAAAGCTTATCTGGAAATACAACACAAGCCCTGCAAGACTATAAAGAGGCTCTTGGTCATTTTCGAGAGAAAAAAAGCAAACGTCGGGAAGCTAAGGTTTTGAGAAAGTTAGGTGAACTTCATCACAGCCAGGGCGACAGGAAAGAAGCGGAAATCTGTTATAAGAGCGCTCTTTCTATCTTTCAATCTATTCAGGATTATAAAGAGGAAGCTAAAGTTTGGGAATCTTTTGGGGCACAGGATAATGCACGTATTTATCTACAAAATGCATTGGATATTTATGAACGCATTGGCTTAGAACAGAGTCACGCTCGAGTCGCCCAGCATTTAAAACGTACTCACTGAAGAGTGGAATTTTTTTTGAACAACCAATAAACATTATCGCTAGGCATTGATGCTGGAGAGTCTATCTCTTCTTTTGTGCGGCATAGCAAACTGATAATAAATTTCTTACCGGGTGTCTGAGAAGATTCTAAATCGCAAGTCCCGTAATGAAGGTGCACTATCCTTTCAATTTCGGAAAAGCCAAGTTGAGCAGTAGCGGGAGATACTCCATCGGAGAAGTCCTCAGCAAGTCGAGACATATCGTCTGTCGTTAAGGCAAAACCATCGTCTTCAATTATGACAACGATCTTCCGCGTACCATTTTCGTATTTTTCACAGGTTGTAATGATAATCGTGGATCCATTCGGACTGTAATTCATGGATAAGGCAATAAGTGCAATGAGAGCTTGTTTAAGACGGAATTCATCTCCATAAAAGGGAGGGAGGGTTGATAAAAGATCTGTTTTAACTTGGATGTTACGATGAATAAGCTCAGCCGCATGCATACAGATCGCATTTTCTATGATATTGTTAATGTTATTGTATGTAAAATTGAGAGCGTTATTCTCTGTAGCACATAGCTCGCATATACTTTGATAAATATCCTCAGATATTTTCTTCTGTTGTTCTCTTGAGATAGCTGTCTCTCCTCTAAAATGCATTCTCAAGAGGTTGCTGTAGCTAAGCGCAGAAACAAGTGATTTTCTCATTTCTAAATTAGTACGATGACGCAGTGTATCTTTTTCACGTTCAGAAGCTTTCATAACAGTACGCATTTTACGCCGTAATAAGAAGAAAGATAGGCACACGCTTCCTACAATCAAGAATTCGTATAAACGTGGAAGAAAGAGACCCCATATTTCGTTGTGAATATAAGTATCATCATATCCCACCAATATTATGTAGGGATAGCTCGTTGTTTTTTTACAAACCGTATACATGATGTCTTTATAACGAATTGGGCGTTCGAGCGATCCATGAGAGCCCTTCAAAAATGCTTCCTTTGGCAAAAAATCGCGATAGTGATCGCGATAGTATGTGCTTTTTGGATTAATGGCATTATGTGTGGATTGTAGAATAATTTTCAAGTTTTGATCGAGAATGATGAAATGAACACCTAATGCAAGCATTTTTTCAATGCTAGCATTCAACGTAGCAATGTTGAGGCCAACGAACACCATTCCCAAATACTGTTCTTTTTTATCCGTAACACCTAGTGCAGCATTAATAACCCACATACCACTTGTATTGCCGACATGAGGTTGAAACAGATTCAGTGCCCACGGGGATTGGCGGCATTTATTCGTGTAAGGTGGATAATACGCGAGATAAGGATTTTTGATGGCGCCAAGTTGGCTATTGATAATGATTGTTGGATTGAGTGGATCAACCCAATCAAACAGTGTCCAAGAGTAGTTGTTTTTTGTCGTTGCCGCAATTCCTACGGCACTTTTAAGCGTTTTTTCAATAAGAATAGGGTCATTCGCACTGTAAGTACGTATCTGTTTGCCAACATATGTTAGCATTTGCCGGGTTTCTATCAATATATTGTTCAATATATTATCAAGCGCTTGTGCTTCATTAACCAACAAAGAGTGGCGTGTTTTCGCTTGAGAGTAATCTATGTACAGGTAGAGGGAGCTTATGGAAATAGCGCCCAAAACAAATGCAATAGATATAAAAGCATATATCTTAACTGAAAGGAGAAATCGGTGAGGATTTTTTGTCTTAGCAACATAATACGACAGTTTCATCCTTTGCATATGTTTAGGAACTTTCTCTTATGTGTGGTGAGACAGGCGTCATGCACGTTCTTTTAAATGCGTAAAAATACCTTTTATTGTCGACTATATACAACATATTCTTTTTAGACGTCAAGCGTTCATGGAACTTTTTGGCATTTTATGCCATGTATATTTTTCCATTCTAGGGCATCCAAACATACGCTTAGAGCGTCAAAATGTGTACAAAAACTAAATTTTTCAATCTGAAATACATAGAAGATTTATGCTTTTAAAGCTCATTTTTGTTTACTGTGGTTAGCAACGCATTGAAAACAAACATAAATATTTTTCCTCAAATATCTTATCTAACTCGTCTTGACGAAAGGTAAGTTTGTGTGGTCACATGTATGTGATTTCGCCCTGATGTAATCATTTATTTCTCGTGGCCCACTTAAAGGGTAATGTGAGGCCGCTAGCAAGAAGAGAGTTGGAAAAATTAGGGGCCATAAAGATTCATCCATTATATTTGAATAAGAGCATAAAATTTTATGATCAATCTTATCAAAGCAGATTTACGATCTCTTTCTCTGCGATGGGTTTACCGTAACCCACAAAGAGTCATTAGAAGAATAACTATTCCCCGTTTTTCTAAGAAAATATGGCTCATTTTTAAAATTTCTGCTTTCCTAGGAAGCGTTCTTTTAGGGGGATGGGGAGTTTTTAGCTTTTTCCTGGACCGACAAGAGGTCCACGTCCCCTCGCCTGATTATTATCTTAAAGAGATCGAAGACTACGATCCTGGAGGCACATATTTTAATCAGGCTGCACGGAAGGCAAAACAATGCCTTTCTTTAGGATATAAGAAAAAAAGGCAAGGAGATTTTAGTCAAGCAGCGACTCTTTTACAAAAAGCCATCCCCCTGTTTCAGCAAATCAAAGACATTAAAGGAGAATCTCAGTCTCTTCTTATTCTTGCAGATGTTTTGAGAAAAAATGAGAATGAAAAAGAATCTCTCCCTCTTTATAAAAATGCACTGAGTTTGTTTCAAAAAAGAAGGGACAAACATGGGGAAGGCCTTTGCCTTAAAGGATTGGCCAAAATAGACTACTATTTGGGGGATTTTCACGCTTCCTACTCAACGTATCTAAAAGCCTTATCAATTTTCAACACTATTCAATACCGCCACGGAGAAGCTAAAGTTTTGAGAGGACTCGGCGATATCGAATTTAAACGTGGGCGTCATGAGGAGTCCTACAGATACTACGATAAAGCTATTCTATTATTTAAGTCTCTTGGGGATGACAGAAATAGAGCGTATGCTTTAGCGGGCCTTTGCCGTCTCTTAAGTGTACTGGGACATCATCAGAAAGCTCATTCCTTTGTTGAGCAGGCTCTTCCTCTGTTAAAGCATGCAAAAGATTGCCATGGAGAAGCTACGCTCTTGCGAAGGCTTGGGAATATAGAGAGGCGACTTGGACGATACGGACGAGCACGTTTCAATCTGGAACAATCAATGGTGTTGTTTAAGAAACTGAACGAGTCTAGAGGTCAAGCAGATGTTTTTTGGGCCCTGGGTAAATTAGAAGCATCTCTGAATCATTATGAGGCGGCTCAGACATACTATAATAAATCGCTTTTCTTAGGTAGAAAAATAGGGGATCGGGGAAATGAGATGAAGGTACTAGAAGGCTTAGGATACTTAAAAAAAGAAGAGGGAAATTTTAATCAAGCCGCAATTTTTTATCAGAAGGCCTATGTCTTATCTCAACAGATGGGACATGGTGTTGGTGTTGCAAAGGCCTTAGTCGAACTTGGTCATTGTGCCCTTATGAAGGATGAACATAAAAAAGCCCGTAATTATTTTACAAAAGCATTGGTTTCATTTAAGGAAATGAAGTGTTTGCGAGGAGAAGCCCGTACTTTTCTGGCTTTAGGAAAGTTAGAGTATCACGTCAGCAATTACAGCGCGTCCCAGCAAGCTTATACGCAGGCCCTTCACATAGCTAGAAAAGAGAAAGATCCTGTTGGTGAGGGACAGGCTTTGGCTGGAATGGCCCATATAGAGCGTTTTTTTGGTCACCCAGTTGCTGCAGAAGAGCTGTACTCGCAAGCATTAACAATCTTCAAAAAACTTAATAAGCGTCATGAACAAGCAAAAATTTATGTAGGTTTGGGCGATGTTCACAGTCAACTCTCTGGAAAATATGATATTGCCAACGAATTCTACCAAAAATCTCTCTATATATTCACAGAACTGAACAATAAAGACGGCCATGGACGAGTTTTAGTGCAAATCGCAAATATTTTAGTCATACAAGGGGAATGGAAAAAGGCAAAAATTCTCTACGAACAAGCTTACAACATTGCAACAAAAATAAAAGATCGTTGGGCAACAGCTTGTTCTTTAAGAGGGAGGGCTGACTTATATTTTAGAGAGGGAGATTCAAAAAAAGCTGAGGATCTTTATCAACAAGCCCTCCTTCTCTTTCAACAAACAGGGGACCGCCTTGAGGAAGCCTCCGTTCTGCGCTCTTTAGGAGAACTTCATCGAATGCTCGATAATTACGAGAAAGCTAAAGATTTTCTCTCTCAATCCATTGGATTATCTTCTATGGTAGGGGATGTAGCAGGCGAAGCTGCAGCCTTCTCTCGTTTAGGAGAACTCTATTGTTTATGGGGTCAACATAAGCAAGCTCATAAATTTTGTGAACGCTCTCTCAGTGTATTTAAAGAGATTGGTTCCAAACCGGGACAAGCAAGAGCATTAAAATGCCTAGGTGATATTCATCAACAAACGAGCCAATATCAAGAATCCAGACAGATCTATGAGGACGCTCTTGCGCTCTCTAAGCAAGCAGGAGACTCCCAAAACGAAGCTTGGATACTCTGGAGCCTAGGCCAACTTGACCTTTCAGTGGGTTCATATGGAGCTGCGCAAACAAATTTTGATCGCGCTGACTATCTCTTTAAAAATACAAAATGCTTATGGGGAGAAGCGGAGATTCTCAGAAGTCGAGGAGACCTTTATAGTGAGAGTTATCATGATGATCGTGCTCGATATGCATATAATCGAGCTTTAACTTTATATGAAAAATTAGGCGATCGAGCAGGAAGATCAAAAGTCTTATTGGGGTTGGCTAAGCAGAAGTACAGCATGGATGATTTTGTACCGGCACGTGAAGAGTATGAGAAAGCTTTACAATATCTCGAGGGTATAGGCGATATCTATGGGCAAGCTCTTGCCCTGAGAGGGATTGGACAAATTGGTTATGTGATTGGGCATTGGGAGGAAGCAAGGTCAGCATTTGACAAAGCCCTTGCCCTTTTTAAACAAACCGGCTCATTACGAGGAGAAGCACGCGTATGGAGAAGTTTGGGTCATCTTGAACAAGGTGCGGAACAATATGATCGGGCTAAACAGGCTTATGAAGAAGCACTTTTAATCGCTAAGAAATTTTCTTGTCCTAAGGAGGAAGGAAAAATTTTACTTTCTCTTGGAGGTTTAGCGCTCGAGCGTAAAAACTTTGTGGAAGCGTCTCACCTACTGAATCAAGCAGAGAAGATTTTTTGTAGCATTGAGAATACATGGCAAGAAGCTATAACATGGGCAGCAAAAGGGGACTTAGAGACGGAGATCGGCCATCACCAAGAAGCTTCTTTAGCTTACGAACATAGCATTTTCTTGTTGAAAGATCAGGGGGCCAGTATTGATGCGGCAAGTGTATTGGAGAAAAAAGCCCATCTTGAATTCTTGCATGGGAACATAGATCAAGCTTATCGGAACTATGAAGAGGTGCTTGATTGTTTCCGACAGAAAAAGAGCAAACGTCGCCTAGCGAAGGCCTTAAGAAACTTAGGCGAACTTCATCATAGTCAAGGTCACAAGAAAGAGGCTCAACAGTATTATAAGAGTGCTCTTAGTATCTTTCAGACCATTGGAGATGAGAAAGAGGGAGCTAAAGTTTGGGAAACATGGGGAAGAATGGCAGTTCCCATGGAACCGCATGAGGCAGAGAAGCATTTGCAGCGTGCGATGGGCCTTTATAAAAAAATGAATTTGACCTGCAGTTACGCTCGCACCCTAGCTTTAATGAAAAGATTGAGAGGGGAATAACCAGCGCACGTTAC
>Ga0207148_1135_pt2 | contig 12093 bp, 9 predicted proteins | sample Alteio_BWMinHeat_34_FD_153558 | JGI IMG/M metagenome (GOLD analysis project Ga0207148, IMG submission 153558) | Enriched cells from forest soil in Barre Woods Harvard Forest LTER site, Petersham, Massachusetts, United States -... | ecosystem: Environmental > Terrestrial > Soil > Temperate forest >... | reverse complement strand
CAACGAAACGATCAATATCATGACACTGGGAGGTATCGCTGCCGCGGTAGGACTCCTGATTGATGATTCGATCGTGATCATCGAAGCGATCTTCACGCATTTTGCGATGGAAGAGCATGCGGGAGGCTCGAAGCAGGAGGTATTCTCTCGAGCGAGTGGAGCAGCGCTCAAAACACTGATGGTTGCTGTGATTTCCTCGACCCTCAGTACGATCGTAATCCACATTCCGCTCGGCTTCCTAAGTGGGATCACTGGTGCGTTCTTCCGGTCTCTTTCTATTACGATGGTGTTTGCGTTGATTCTTTCCTTCTTGTTTTCGATCACGCTCGCACCGCTGCTTGCGGGTGGTTTTGTAAGTGCACGCGATATCGAACGTGAAGAGAAACGTGAAGGCAAGCGCTCTCGCCGCAGCACCGACTGAACGTCCTGTCCGATTTGAACCGTGCTTCCTGTCGGCTGCTTCAGAATATTGATGAGGACTGCATCTCTTCCGTGCGCCGCAGTTCGAATCGTCCGGTCCTCAATATTGGGAGTCACCGTCGCTACATCACCAATGTGCACTGGCGAGCCATTGAGCGTCGTTACAGTTACGGCACTAATGTCATCTGCTGTCTTTAAGAGGCCCGTGACAAGCGAGAGGTACAGTTGATAGTTATTATCAAGCATGCCAGTCGCCGCGATAAAATTAGTTAGCCTGAGCGCATCAGCAATCTGACGTATGTCGAGCTTGTACTGATAGAGCTTGATCGGATCGACGCGAACCTCAAAATCCCTCACATCTCCGCCAGTCACCTCTACTCGCTGCACACCTGGAACACGAAGTAATTGCGGCCTGAGTTGGTAAACGGCGATGTCTCGAAGTTCAACGAGACTGCGCGATTTTGATGTGAGACTATATCCCTCGATCGGAAAGACTGCCACGCTCATTGCCTCGGCATCAACATGCGCGGTAGAAGGCAGGATGTTGCTGATATTTGCAAGCCTTCCCTGCAGCAGCTGCAGAGTTTGCTGGACGTTCACACCCCAATTCAAAAAAATCGATATCTCGGCCGATCCTCGGCTGGTCAGTGAACGCTCTGTTCGAAGACCTGGAAGAGAACTCACAACTTCTTCGATGGGCTTCGTTACAGAAGCCATCATGCGGTCTGCAGGCTCTTCACCGTTGTCCGCAAGGATGACGATCCGAGGGAATGTGATATCGGGAAACAGACTAACAGGCAATTGTAACATCAGCGCAATTCCTGCTGCTGCGAGCAGGAACGACACCGAGAAAACCGACTTGCGATGTTCGCTGACGCGAGAAAAAAAGCTCATTCGTTATTGATCAATGAATGAGCGTGATTCGCGTTGAATCCGGAAGTGCATAGGCACCTTCGGTGATCACATTCATTCCCGGATGGACATCTGGACCGATCACTTCAACCAGACTATCACGCGAACTCCCCTGGTGGACCTGAATCGGATATGCGATGGAGTCAGGACCAAAGCTCACAATTGTGAAGCTATTCGTTTCATCATTCCTTAACAGTGCCGACTTGGGCACAACTAACGCTGAGGAATGCGTATTCAGGATGAAAGACGCGGTGCCGTTGACATCCGTTCGAAGCGCATCCGTCATTGTTGGAGGAACGTGATCAAAATTCAGAATCACTTCTGCGGTCTGGCTTTCAGGTACAACTCGTGACTTTACGGCAAAGGCATGTGCACTGAGCGTCATGTTCGAGAGCCCTGGAAGCGAAATGCGTGCTGCCATCCCCACCCGGATTTTGCCCATTTCATTTAATGGCACGTTAGCGATAAATGCTGTACTTGAGGGGTCGATGATCGTAAGCATTTCCTGCCCTTCAGCGACATACTCACCTTGATTCGCAGTCTTGACATCGATCTTTCCACTCAAACTCGCACGGACGGCTACGCCATTGACTGATTGTTCGGCCTCGTTCAGCATGCGCTCGGCGGTTAGTTTTTCCTCAGGCGTTTTGGCTTGCTCCAGCAATACACGAGCACCTTCAACGGAAGCTCGCGCCTCCTTTGTCTCGATGCGTGCGAGAACTTCTCCTTTTGTCACCATCATTCCTTCCAGGGCTTTGAGCTCAACGATCCTTCCCGCGATCGGTGCAAAAATCTTTTGACTCAGGATCGCTCGTGTCTTTCCTGTAACATTGAGAACGTCCTCGACATAGCCCTGCTTGATGACAGTCGCACGCACCGGTACGACAACAGAAGTAGAATTTGCTGTCGATTGCGCTACTTCGGTTTTGCTGCATGCGCTTAGCAGCAGTGCAGATAGACAAACGCTAAATAAGACGTGAGTATTAATGCGCATTGAGTCGATCAAGTTGAGCCTTCGATGAGGTAATATCCGACAGAATCTGTAGTAAGACTCTACGACTGTCGATATATTGTCTCTGCGATTGTAAGAGTTCGTTAAAGGTAGCTTGCCCACCGGAGTACAGAAGCAGTGTGCGTTCATAACTTTTTGCAGCCAGGTCGATCGAGCTTCTCGCCATTGCGAGATTATGCTGCAACTGACGCAGGATAAGTCGCAATCGTACAAGTTCTCCATGAAGTGAACGCGTCAGGATCATATTCTGAATGCGCTTATTTGTTGCTTCGGCAATCTTTTGTTGTACCAAAAGATCATTGCCTCCCCAATCGAAGAGAGGGCCATTAATGGTGATACCTACGGACACACCTGCAAAGTGACCGCGATCAGCAGATGAAAGAAGCATATTATCCATAGAAGAGAGCAGGCCCGCATCTCCAGTCATACTGATTGTTGGCTTCGCATTCGCGGAAGCAAGATCAACATCGAGATTAAATCGTTTCAGTTCAATATCCGCGAGAGCAAGCTCCAACCTCCGTGCACTATCGATTGACGGCACTTCTTGAATCGCCATTGCGGCGAGACTATCGATGGAGCTTTCGGCGGTGATCAGTGTGTCGTCAGGCTTTCCCATCGCGATGGCCAACGAATAGCGAGCAACAAGAGCATTCGTCAATGTTTGCGCAAACTGAAGCTCGGCTCGATTAACCTCACTGAGCGCAGCAAGCAAATCCCTTTGGCCAAGTGCGCCGCCCGCCTGCAGGCGCTTTACGAGATCTCGTAAGCGATGGGTCTCATACACTACCGCACTATCGATCGCACTTTCTTCTCGCGTTCGTGCTATGTCGATGTATGCCAGCGTGACGGCCCGAATCACATCAGCCCGTTCTAGCGCCATCTGTTTTTGCAAGTGCTGGAGATCGAGATCAAGCTGCATTCCAGTCAATTGGGCCTTGCCGCCATCATAGAGAAGCTCGTCCGCCGTAACCTGGGCGACAACATCGCCACCATTAGTATTGATTGGATCGTAACCAAAATGTGAAGTGTGCGGTGCATATAGCGCTCCACCCTTATATCCAATTCGAGGAAGTTTCGTGAGTCGATTGATCTTACGTGCAGTGGTCGAACCAATGATTTCCGCGTTCAAGCCGGCGATTCTTAAATCATTCTGCAGGGCGGTATCGATTGCCTCCTGAAGCGTGTAGACACGCAATCCCGCTGAAAGCGAATCACCAGAATAGGACTGAGCAGAGGCTGTTGAAGCCCACCACGTTAGTGTGAGAGCAAGAGAAACGAATAAGTATTTCAACTGGGGCATAGTGCTCAGTTAGCCTCAGTGATAAGACAAATCATAAATACATTTGCATTCGATCCCGCTTCTGCTCAGTTCTGCGGAAGATCATAAATATTCTTTCATTTGATTTCGCTTGAGCAGATCGACAAGTTCTCTGACGCCCTGAGCTTCGTGCCGCGTAGTGATGAGAATGGCATCACCGGTATTAACAACGACAAGATCGTGCACACCGTAAAGGGCAATCAATTGGTCGGTTCGAGAAACAACAAGTGAGCCACGGGTCGCCCGTGTAACTACGCGATCGCCGATGAGCACATTATTTTCCAGATCCTTTTCATTCAATCTGTAGACCTCGTCCCAGCTACCCACGTCGCTCCACCCAAGTGCGCCGGCACGAAGTACGTAAACATTGGAGGCCTGTTCCATTACGCCATAGTCAATTGATACACCCCTGAAGCAGCTATAGGCTTCGCGAAGTTTTTCTGCAAATTGAGGAGACTCCGGCTGTGGTACGTTTGCGATCTGCTCCGCGATTTCCGGTGTGTGTTGTGCTAATGCAGCGAGGATTGAGTCTACGCGCCAAATAAACATCCCGGAATTCCACAAAAAATCTCCACTTTCGACGAACCGCTTGGCAGTGTCGATATCTGGTTTTTCCGCGAATCGTTTGACTCGGAAGACATCGCGCAATTCGAATTCCGTAAAGTTTGGAAGCTCGCTGTGCGAAGGAAGATGCTCGTCATCAAGCTGAATGTACCCAAACCCAGTCTCCGGCCGGGTAGGGTGAACGCCGACGGTGATCAGATTCTTGGTTTCGAATGCGAGTCGTGCACCAAGGTCGATAAGCCTTGCGAATTCCTGCGCGTTCCTGATCACATGATCAGCAGGCAATACAACCATGACAGCATCTTCACCACATCGTTCTTTTGCGATCGAGGCAGCAAGCGCTATACAAGGGGCGGTATTTCGGCCAAACGGCTCCGCAATTACATTCTGTGATGGAATTGAGGGGAGCTGCCGTTCGAGTTCTGCACGCTGTGCTTCACTTGTAATAATGATCGTATTCGCGGTAGATGCGAACGAAGCTGTTCGTGCGATCGTCGATTGTACCAACGTCTCGCCCTTTGCCGCTATTTCGAGTAATTGCTTCGGTCGATGCTCCCGAGACTCAGGCCAAAACCTCGATCCAACCCCACCCGCCATGACCACCAAACAGATTTTCATATTGCTAATATAGAGGTTCCTCTCAATCGTGTGCCAAGTCAGCTAAGGCAGCGTTCATTTAATGGGCACTATACGAGACACTCAATCCTCGGCACCCGGTGGGAAATGTTGGTCAGGATCTCGTAAGGTATCGTGCCTACTGTCCGCGCCACCGACCACGCCGTTATTTCTTCTCTAAAACTGGAAATGAGCTTCACCTTTTCTCCGGTTCGAATGTCATCGTCACCCGCATCAACCATCACCTGGTCCATGCAGATCGTCCCGACGACAGGATAACGTTTTTCGCGTATGATCACTTCCGTCCTATTAGTAAGGGCTCGAGGGTATCCATCACCGTAACCAACCGGGATGGTGAGAACATTTGTCTTCTTCGTTGCCTTCCATCGCAAATTGTAGCTTACCCCTTCGCCGACATCGATCTGTTTTGCGAATGCAACGGCACTGACCAGTTCCAGTGCAGGTCTTAACGACGAACCATAGAGCACATCGAGTTCATTGCTCGGAGTGTAGCCATAAAGCATGATCCCTGGACGCACCATATCGAACGAACATCTCGCAGCGGCTTGAAGAATAGCACCGCTATTTGCAGCATGCACGAGCGGGATCGTAATCTCAGCTAGCCGAGCTTCGGTAACAATTTGTTTAAATTGCGAGAGTTGCTCTTCAAAAAACGCAAGGTCCAGTTCGTCGCTCGTGGCAAAGTGCGTAGAAACGCCAACAAGATCGAGTGAGTCCGATGCCACTATTTTCCTCATGATCGCAAGCGCTTCATGAGGTTTCACCCCCACACGCCGCATCCCGGTATCGATCTTGAGGTGGATTTGTCCGCGTGTGCCGAGTGCTCGAGCTTTGCCTGCAATAATTGGAATATGGAGCGGATCGGTCAGAGTAAATTGAAGATCGTGAGCAAGCAGCACTTCGATCTCGTCCTCAAGAACGGAAGTAAGCACAAGGATCGGGCGTGAGGTCATGTTCCGTAAGCGAACTCCCTCTTCCTCTGTTGCCACGCCGAAGGCGTAGACTTCCCCTGATTCAAGCGCAGCCCGAGCGATGATGTCCAGCCCATGCCCATAGGCGTTCGCCTTCACGATCGCCATGATTTTCGTTGCCGGCCCCACGCGATCACGGACCAGGCTCAGATTGGAATGAAAATTCGGTATATGGATCTCAGCGCGCGTTGGGCGCATGTATTCTTCTATATTGATTTCTGTCGCACACTGCAAAACTACGTCATCAGGAGCAACGCCACCGTGTTACCAATGATCCGTAACAATGCATTCATCTTCCCTATCCGATCTCCCGGGATCAATCGCATTTCATATGGGCTGTTCCGCCCAGTATGAGCTACAAAACCTTTCGCAATTTCTGGATGTATTATCAGCATGATCAGGTACGCACTTCTCGTTCTTGCTTTTGTCCTAATTTCCTCGGAGTCCCGAGCACAAGTCGAAAATAAGATCGCTTCGAACTGGGGCTTCCCCAAACTCGAACATGGTAACAAGCCTGTACATGCACTTGATGTAGTCGATACAACGAACAAGCGACCGTTCGATGTACTCTCTTATAAGCTGCTTCTTGACTGGAGGAATCCGTTCTGGACAAAGTCCCACATTTTTAGTGGCTGGAATACTATCACGATCGCTGTGACTGACAAGACAGACAGCATAGTCCTCGATGCCGCCGAGATGCGAATCGATACCTGCTGGCTGAACGGCTCAAGCATCATTCCCGCTCCTCAGCCCGATGCCGCGGAGCACCTGACGATTCCTCTTCCCTTTGTCTTACGCGATCCCGCGAGACCTATTGTGCTCAAGTTTGCCTATACACGTACTTCCGAGTCGAATGACGGTTTCAATTTTTATCCGAAGGGCACCGTAGCGACGATCGGCAAACGGAATGATTCGACAGCCGAAGATCTCGCATATACGATGAGCGAACCGTTCGATGCACATAAGTGGATGCCGTGCATGGACATGCCATACGACAAAGCGAATTCCGAGATCAGCATTATTGTACCCGAGGGCATTACGGCCCAATCTAACGGGACCCTCGTATCCGTAACGTACAATCCGGATTTGTCGGGCACATTCAACTGGAAGAGCGATGAGCCGATCGCAACCTATCTCATGGTTGCCGATGCAAGCCATTGGATTGAGTGGCGTGATTACTATCATCGACTCTCGAATCCCAATGATAGCGTGCCCGTAATCTACTATGCCTGGCCTGTCGATTACGACCCGGACAGTGCTAACGCCGTGTATGATGCCCAGAATGCGTTTAAGAAGACGCCGCAGATGATTGCTGCCTTTTCGGCTCGTTACGGAGAATTCCCATTCGTCAAATATGCTCAGGTGCCCGTTGAGCCCTTCTCCTTTGGAGGCATGGAACATCAGACCATTACAACGATCAATCGCATCTGGCTCACTGGCCATTCAGAGACTGGCATCGCACATGAGTTGATGCACCAGTGGTTTGGAGACAAGACGACTTGCGAAACATTTGGTGACATCTGGTTGAATGAGAGCTTCGCAACATTTGGTCAGGCCATCTGGCGCGAAGCGGCTTACGGGAAAGCTTCATATCAGGATGAAATCGCCTGGGATTCGCGAGCGTACTTCGTGACAGCGCACAATGATATCCCGATCTATAACCCTCCGATCGATCTCGTATTTAATTATGCTACGGTCTATACCAAAGGTGCAGCTACGCTGGATATGCTCAGACATTATCTGCACAACGACACGCTGTTCTTTAATTCATTGAGAGATTATTCGTCGCACTTTGCCTGGTCAACTGCTAACACTGCTCAATTCGTAGATTTCATGAGCCGTCGTGTTGGCGTCGATCTTACCGAGTTCATGGACGCATGGATCTACGGACCTGGACACCCGATCTATAATATCACGTGGGGGCAGTTCCCGAACAAGCAGCTTACGTTGCGGGTGAATCAGATTCAATCGGTGCGCGACCATTTCACCATGCCGATGCAATTCCAGGTCTTTCATGCAAACCTGATTGATACGATCGTCGTCATGAATAATGCGAGGAGCCAGAGTTATAGCTTTTCTCTGAATTATAACGCAGACTCTCTTAAGTTCGACAGCAGCTCTGTTGTAATCTCTTTGCATTTTCTTCATCGCGATGATAAAATGTCGGTGCATCCTCTGGACTTTCCTCCTGGGAGTCTAGGACTGACAGCGCAGAATGCCAACGAATTCATTGAGTGCCGATTTGCGCCACTTGCTCACCATGGCGAGATCGCGCTATTCGATATTGTTGGGAACAGACTTGTTACTCAGTCAGTCGGACTTGGAGCAAGTTCATTCCGGTTCTCCTATCCTGTGGCGTCGGGAGTGTATTTCGTTCGGCTTCGGACGGAAGATGGTTCGTTCGCCTCTGCTCGTGTTTGTCTTCTTCGATAACTATTCGGCTCAGTTTACGCTGCCGAACTCGTCGCGAATTGGGCTCTTGTTTTGTCGAGCAGCGAGCGCGATGAAGCTCTCCATGTGATCGCTCCGACCACGATTTCAAGCGCACCGCTAACCAGGAACACCACTGATGCTCCATACGCTTTGGCGAATGGCATCCCGATCACGATCGAGAAGACTATCAACGGCCCCGACATCGCTGAAAAAAGCGCGAAGACTCTTCCTCGAGATTCAGCAGGGCTTTGCACGGTGACTGCCGCGATAAGTGCTGTGACCAACACTGTACCGACAAATCCAAAAACGGTAAAAAACAAGAGCACAGGAAGCAGTGAATCAAATGCGGAGAAGAGCATAACGACAAGCCCATCGAGGGCTATCACCGCAGCAACGTTTCGTCGTCCTCGAATGGTATTGGTATCGAACATCGTGCTCTCTTTCTTCAGCGTTGCGATAATAGCACCACCAATGATTCCTCCAATCCCGATCGCCGAAAAAAGCCACCCCGCCTCTGTTGTGCCTCCATGAAGATTCTCCCGAACGAAGATGAAGATGAGTGGATACTGAATGCCAATTACCAACGTGAAGGCGGCAAACATTCCGAAGATGTGCCTGAGTATTGGGCTCCGTCTGACCGCCTCCAATCCACCCTTGATCTCCTTCCAACTATCAACATGCTCCTCACCGCGATTGAGTGCAACATGGTCAAGACCACTCACCATCCAGGCGGAAATCAGAAAACTTCCGGCGTCAAAAATGAACGCACTCCGATATCCAAACACTGCAACAAGCAATCCTCCAAGCGCTGGTCCCACGATCATCACCAGATTCATGAGTCCTTGACGAATCCCGCCTGCCTGAGCGATCTCGCCTTCAGGTAAATAGTGAGGCTCGAGCGACTGCCGAGCTGGATCGAACAGCATTGCAAACGATGCAGAGAGGAATGCAACAACATAAAGCAGCCACCCTTGTGGAAAAACAACTACGACAATAAAGAGAACCGCGCGAACCAGATCCGCGAGAAGCATCAGCTTGCGTCGATCGTAACGATCAACGACAAGTGAGACCAGAGGCAGTGACAAAACAGCAGGGAGCATTTCTGCAATCGTGATGCCCCCGATCGCGAAGACATCAGCCGACTGAGCAGTAATCGCAGCAAGGAAAGCGATATAACCGACACGATCCCCAAGCGCCGAAATCGAGCCGCCCAACAGTAGTCGCCGATATGAGCGATGCTCTGAAAGCCGCCGCAGTTGCGCAAAATATTTCTTGAGCCAATTCATCGTCGTCAGATACGCCGAGCTATCTGAGAAGTTTCCCCGCCGCACCAAAGCCCATGATGTTGCTGCTTGGGCTTTCTATCTGAATCAATCAAAATGAAATTCTCAATTTCAATTTTTCAGTCTAAAGGCTCGCGAATTAGCGAACTTTGATCTGAAGGAAAACGAAAATCGTAGTGGCATAGATTCTGTTTTCTCCCTTGGTCCATGCGTTTTCGATCCATCGATCGTGAGGACATCTCGCCGATGGGTGCCGTGGATTGCGTACACCTGCATTCCGTGGAGATCATGCGTGTCATTACTTCTTTAACCGTCACTCATACTCGAGTTCATTCATTTGCCTTTGCACTGCGCAACTCACAATCTCGCGAAGAAGCAAAGGCTATTATTTACCATTCTACATTCTATTTCAAACCATGAAACATTGCTTCAAGAGCACGGGCGCTGCATTGCTTGCGCTTGTTATTTCAACCTCATTCATTTCAAATGTATCAGCTCAGAATGCCAATCTATCTGGGACGGGCAGCTTTTCCCTACAAGGGCGCCTGTTGAAGACCGACGGTTCGGCGATCGCCAACGGGCAACATCAGTTGTCGATCAACATCTATAAGACAGGTGTCACCCAAGCTGCATTCACCGAGACGGAGTCGGTCACGACCGCTGATGGTATCTTCTCGACGATGATCAATTCAGCCGGTTCATCGAATCTCAACATCAATGGTCGCGATCATTATGAGATCGGCGTTGCTGTCGATGGTGGTGCGGAAATGCTCCCACACATTTCAATTGGCAAAACACCGCAGGCCATGACTGCATCGGTTGCCGACAGCGCTGCTTCTGCTGTAAGTGCAACGACTGCACTAACTGCCAACACTGCAACAACAGCGCTTAACGCTAACACCGCGACGACAGCAACTACTGCACTCAACGCGAATGCCGTTGGAGGCTTCCATGTCGATTCGCTTGGACTCGGACTTCCGCACTCGCTCGTAACCCTGAACAATTCGGGAAAGCTTAATGCATCGGTGCTTGATTCATCGACCGTCACTAGCGTTAATGGCGCACACGGATCCGTAAACATCTTGGGTGGCGGAAATCTGGCGGTCACGACCTCGCACGACATTACTGGCACGAATATCAATCTGGGGTTCACAGGCAGTGGCGCGGGTCTTTTGTTGCCATTTTCGCAGACGGTGAACCTTGCGCTTGGTGATGCTTTCAGCATCACGAATTCTCTGGCAGGTAATGCCGGAGCGTTCGTGAACACAGGGTTGGGTAACGCCTTGCGCGCAGTCGCTGCGACTGGTTCGGCACTTGTTGCGAGCTCCACCGGTGCACTCAGTGGCGCAGCGGCGATCAACGCATCCAGCTCACTCGGAACCGCGATCAATGCAACTTCTGGTTCAAGTAGTGCAATCACTGCAAGCGCATCCAGCGCGACAAATGCCGCACTTGCGGTTACCAACAGCGCTGCGGGCGCAACTGCTGCAAAACTCAATGGTGGACTTGCTCTCGTCGGACCGATCGGCACGGGCATGATCGCTTCTGGCCAGAACTCAGTCATGATCTCGAACGCATATGCAAAAGCAAATTCGATGATCTTCGTGACTCTCACTTCTGGTGCGACGACCTCAGTACCGCTTACTGTCACTTCATCGAGCAGTGGAACATTTACTGTAGCGGCAGTCGGCGGCAACAACGTGACGAGCAATGTGTCGTTTAATTACCTCATCGTTAATCAACAGTAATTATGAAGACGACATTATTTGCAGCAGCACTAATCGCTGCACTGTTGATCGGTCAATCGGCTCATGCGCAGGTGATGCTGCAGAAAGCCGTGATCGCTCCGGCGGGCGGCTATGCTACGAACGGACAGACTGTGATGGTCGCGACAGTCGCGCAACCCGCGGTTGGCGCCGCAACGAATGGCACGAACGTCATTCAATACGGATTCTGGAATGGCGGGATACCTGTTGCAGGAGTTGCTCCTGCACTCGCACTTGCGACCGGGCTCGAGCTAAAGTTTTGGCCAAATCCTGCCAACTCGACCACGCAACTTGGCATCACGTTGAAGTCAAGTGCTCCAATCGAGGTTATCCTTTTCGACGAAACGGGACGTGAGGTTTCTCGGGTAAACTACGGGCAGCGTTCGGCAGGACGGTTCACGATTCCGATCGATGTCTCCAAACTTGCAAGCGGCAGTTATACTGCTGCGGTGAGCGTGCCAGGTGAGATCGCGCAAGAGCGGATCACTGTCGTTCGATGAAACGACACGGTCTCAAACAAAGGGTAGTCGATTCGGCTGCCCTTTTTTTTCGCCCATAAATTAATGATCCTGGCATCATCGAACAATCTCCAGCAGTTCGGGGACATTGAATATCTTTCCGATTGACTCCGGTCGCTCAAGCGAATGAACGATCGCTTTCGCAAGTTCATCGCGGGTGACGTTTTGTGATAACTTCGCAACTTCACCAAACCGGCCAGGCAACAGTGACATCGCCTTTATCGTAGGGCCAGGCCAGCAATGGCCGGTGATCATGGGGC
>Ga0207148_1164_pt1 | contig 12246 bp, 11 predicted proteins | sample Alteio_BWMinHeat_34_FD_153558 | JGI IMG/M metagenome (GOLD analysis project Ga0207148, IMG submission 153558) | Enriched cells from forest soil in Barre Woods Harvard Forest LTER site, Petersham, Massachusetts, United States -... | ecosystem: Environmental > Terrestrial > Soil > Temperate forest >... | reverse complement strand
CTCCAATTCGAAGTCCAGCGAGCGGGAGGCTGCGAAGAGAGGCTCGGGCGAGGAAGACTTGATCTGCCCGCACGGCCTATGGATATCCGAACCGCTGACGACGATGGAAGAGGCGCGGCCATGATAGCCGATGGGAACGTACTTGTAGTTGGGCAGGAGCGGGTTGTCGGGACGGAACAACTTGCCCACCCGTGTGGCGTGGTGGATGGAGGCGTAGAAGTCGGTGTAGTCGCCGATCTGTGCGGGAAGCTGCATCGTCGCAGCGTGCATGGGGATGAGAAGAGGCTCGATGCGTTCCTGCGTCTGCGCGTCGGCCTGCTCCGCATCGAGGAGCGGGCTTAGATGATGACGCAGCGTCGACCACGCTGCAGGTCCGAGAGACATCAGCGGGTTGAGAAGAGGAGCGGCGCAGGCAGTTACAATCTCCTCGGTAAGGGGAGCGAGTATCCCGTGTTGTGCGCAGGCGTGAAGATCGAGAATCTGGTCGCCGATAGCGATGCCGATACGCGTTGTTTCCCCGGCTTGGAAGACGCCATAGGGCAGGTTCTGGATGGGGAAGTCCGTGGCGGGATCGTTGGCGGAGGCAATCCAGCTTCTTAGAGCCATCCCAGCGTCTCCAGATCGTGGATGGGGTCGGTGAAGGAGCAGGAGCCGAAGCTGGTCAGGAAGTTCTCTCGCAGCAAGCGAAGTTGTTCGGCGCTCCAACGGAGATTCCGCCATGTGATGGCGTCTGGTGCCATCGTCCATGCGGCGGGGTCTTGCTCGTCGAGTATGCAGATGGCTTGTTTGATCTCACCGCCGAAGTAGAGCGAGGCCGCAGCGCAAGCGAGATTGAGGAAGCCGTGCATGAGGCCCGCGGGACTATCCGGTGCGTTGGTGAAGGAGTGGTGCGAGCGGATCGGGTGATGCAGACCCGCAGTTGCCTTGAACGGCATCCTTCGATCCGCGAGAGCCTTCAGCATGACGGCGATGGTCTGGGAGGAAGGGAAGGCGTCCGCGACGATGCCGCCCATGCGTAGCTTAACGCGTGCTCCCACGGCGGCGATGGCCGCGATCGTTTCCGAGGCGTTGGAGGCAAAGGAAACTTCAACGTAGGTGGTCAATCCTGCAGCGATGCAGCGTTCGATGACTGCGATCTCCGAGGACGGATTGATCTTGCTCTCTGTTTTGATCTCGAGGGTGTCGATGGAAGAGTCGTCCTGGAGAAGCGCCGTGAGGATCTTTCCATCGGTGGGCGCTGCAGAGAGGACGCTCAGCCTTAGGTGAGATGCGGAGTCGCCGGCGACCGCGCGCAGTTCGGCCAGGCGGTGGATGTCGACAAGATAACGTCCCAATGCAGTGGCATATTTGCTGCGGCGGTAGCTCAGGTAGTTGTGCACGGCGGTGCGCATGTCGAGGCTGGCCGGTGGGTAGAGGCCGGCGTAGTCGATAAGGCCCGAGAGCAAGACCTCGAGAGCGGTCATGCTACATGGATCCTGCAATGGCTTCGGGGGCGAAGCGCTTCTTCAGTCCCTGCCAGCATTCGAAGTATTCGTGTTGCAGAATCCGGGAGTTCATCGCAAATGCGGTGGGACGGACGACAAGGCTGGTCTCGAACATGAAGGCTAATGTGTTGTCGAGATGCTGCGGCTTTAAGTCGGCGTTGGTGGCCAGTTCGAAGGTTGTGGCATCCGGGCCGTGACCGGCCATGCAGTTATGGAGACTGGCGCCACCTGGGAGAAATCCCTCGGCCTTGGCATCGTAGGCACCGACGATGAGGCCCATGAACTCATTCATCAGGTTGCGATGAAACCATGGTGGACGAAAGCTGTGTTCTGCGACCAGCCAGCGCGGCGGAAAGATCGCGAAGTCGCAGTTGGCGGTGCCGGGAACAGCAGTTGGCGAACTGAGCACGGTGTAGATCGAAGGGTCCGGATGATCGAACGAGACCGTGTTGATGCAGTTGAAGCGCGCCAGATCATACTTGTACGGAGCGTAGTTTCCGTGCCAGGCGACGACGTCGAGTGGGGAGTGGTCGATGGATGCGGACCAGAGTCTGCCCAAAAACTTCGCGGTGATGTGAAACTCGCCCTCACGATCTTCGTAGGCCGCGACCGGGGCCTGGAAATCGCGCGGATTCGCCAAGCCGTTGGCACCGATGGCTCCCAGTTCGGGCAGGCGAAACGGCAGGCCGTAGTTTTCGCATATGTAACCGCGAGCGTGTGGTTCTACTAGGACGGTGCGGAACTTGATCCCGCGTGGAATGACCGCGATCTCTCCTGGCGCGACCTGCAGAATGCCGAGTTCGGTGTGCAAACGCAGCGGTCCCAATTGCGGCACAATCAGGAGTTCGCCGTCAGCGCTATAGAAGAAGCGATCGTGCATGGAGCGGTTTGCGGCGTAGAGATGGATGGCGACGCCAGTCTGCATCGCCGGATCGCCATTGCCGCCAAGCGTAATGATGCCGTCTACGAAGTCGGTTTCGGAGTCTGGCAGCGGCAGAGGATCCCAGCGGAGTTGGTTGGGCGGGGTCGGGGTTTCGTGAAATGGGCCGCTGCGTATCAGGCCCATGGAAATCTCTTCATAGGGGCGGTGGGTTACGGACGGGCGAATCCGATAGGTCCATGTGCGGCGATTGGCTGCGCGTGGCGCGGTGAACGGGGTGCCGCTGAGTTGCTCGGTGTAGAGGCCGAGGGGATGCTTTTGCGGCGCATTCTGGCCACGAGGCAGTGCCTCTGGAACCGCCTCGGTGGCAAATTCGTTGGCGAAACCGGATTGATACGGAAGTTCGTCGGACATGAAATCCCCTCAAAGACGACCATCGAGCGCACGCCGTTCTGCCTCGTCCATCGCCTCGTAGATTTGGTCAAAATTGTTCACTGCGAAGAGCAAATGATGTAACTCATCCACTTTGACGGGGGTCTCCAGCACCGCATCCAACGAGAAATCCTGGATCGCGCAATGGCCGCCGATGACGTTCTGGCATTCCCCATGAGAGCTGATCAAGCCACTCCCGTAGACCTTGATCTCGCCTTGCTGGCGGATCACGCCAAACTCAACTGTGTACCAAAAGAGACGTCCCAGTCGTTCAAGAACCGTGGCGTCGGAGGTGGCGGCGCAGACGCGGCCGTAGTGCTCGAGAAAGTCGGCGAAGACACGGTGCGCATGCATGGGGACATGGCCAAAGACATCGTGAAAGATGTCCGGCTCGGGGGTGTACTCGAGCGAATCCCGGCTGCGCAGCCATGTGGTCGTCGGAAAGCAGCGTGAGGCCAGCATCTCGAAGAAGGCAGGTGCCGGAAGGAAGCCGCTTACCGGTGTGGAGCTCCACCCTGTTCTGGGGGCGAGGCGGGCACTGATGGATTCGAGATTGGGCAGGCAGTCCTGCTTGAGGGCAATGCTCTGCAGACCATCGAGGTATTCCTGCGCCGCGTGTTTTTCCAGCTCCGGAAGAACACGGCCGACGAGTTCTGCCCATACCGCGTGCTGCTCTTGTGTGTAGGCTGCGTAGTCCTGGCGAATGATGTAGGGCGCGGCAGCCGAAAATGCTTCGAGTTTCATCCGTTTACTCCAGAGGCAGATGTATCCATGGTGCAGATCTACAGATTGCCGCGTGCCTGCTGCTCTCGCTCGATGGCTTCGAAGAGCGCCTTGAAGTTACCTTTGCCGAAGCTGCGGCTTCCCTTGCGTTGGATGATCTCAAAGAAGACGGTCGGCCGGTCTTCGACGGGGCGCGTGAAGATCTGCAGCATGTATCCCTCTTCATCGCGGTCCGCGAGAATGCCGAGCTCTTCCAACTCGCTGATGGGTTCGTCGATCGTGCCTACGCGGCGCTCCAGCTCGGTGTAATAGGTATGGGGCACGCGCAGGAACTCGATGCCTTGCTCCTGCAGGCTGCGGACGGTGTGCAGGATGTCCTTGGTGGCAAGGGCGATGTGCTGTACTCCGGGGCCCGGATAAAAGTCCAGGTACTCCTCGATCTGCGATCTCCGCTTGCCCTGGGCGGGCTCATTGATGGGGAACTTGACGTATCCATTGCCATTCGACATGACCTTGGACATGAGCGCGGAGTACTCGGTGGAGATGTCCTTGTCGTCGAAGTGCTGATAGAGGGAGAAGCCCATGACGGTGCGATAGAAGTCGACCCATTTGTCCATCTCGTGCCAGCCGACGTTGCCGACCATGTGATCGATGTGCAGAAGGCCGGCGGGGCGCGCGATCGGGTCGTGGTCGATGGCGCGGAAGCCGGGAAGGAAGCTTCCGGAGTAGGCGCTGCGCTCGACAAAGGTATGGATGGTGTCGCCGTAGGTGCGGATGCTGGAGACGACTACCTGGCCATGGTCATCCTCCAGCGTGGAGGGTTCGGCAACGCTGCTTGCGCCGCGCCGGGTGGTCTCCTCCCAGGCGCTGCGGGCGTCGTCCACCCAGAGCGCGAGGACGCGGACGGCGTCTCCGTGGCGATGCACATGTTCGGCAATGGCATTTCCACTGCGCAGAGGGGTCGTCAGCGCAAAGCGAATCTTGCCCTGTTGCACCACGTAGGTGGCACGATCCCGCTGGCCGGTCTCGGGCCCCGCATAGGCCACCAGGGACATGCCAAAGGCGGCGCGGTAAAAGTAGGCAGCCTGACGGGCATTGCCTACATAGAATTCGATGTGATCGACTCCCTTGAGCGGCAGAAAGTCCGCGTTGGCTTTTGTCTCGGAGATGGCGGGCGAAGCGGAAGGTTGAGAAACGGCACTCATCGGCAATCCCTCTCGGTGGGGAATAGTACGCCCACTGCAGGCGTTTGTCGCGGTCGATTTCGGGGCATCGGAGCTACAGGAGTGGACGTGGCCGTCTTCGGAGGATGAGGCCCAGCCCTGCACAGGGCACTTATGGGGGATAACGATTTCTACTTGGACGGGCACCGATTGCCGACTGGACACTAGTTCCAGAAGGCAACCATGGACACGCATCTCCAAGCATCTCGCGCAATACGCATTCTGACGATCCCATGCGGACGCGCGCGGACAGCGGTCACCGCACGATGGAGATCGATCGTAGGGATGAGCTACCGGACGATCTGCTCTTCCGAGGTGAACCCCCTGGTTGTGATGGCGCTCCTGCTCGGATGCTGCGGTTCGGCTCTGGCGCAGACTACTCCGACGCTTTCCTGGTTGGATCGTGCCACGATCACCCGTTCGAGTCAACCCAATTGGGTCACGCCTCTGATCACGGCTTCTGCGAACCTTGAGGAGGCGGTGATCTACGATACCTCGCGCAAACTACTCCCGGCGGGCGCTCCTCCTCTGGTGACGGCGGGTGGTCCGCGAGGCGTTCAATTTGTTCCATTTGGCAAGCTTCAGATCACGGTTGGAGCGACCCCGTATTTGTTTCATAACAATCCCAAGGCGTACGATGGTTTTGGCGACACCTCCTTTGCGTTCAAATACCGTGTAGCGAGTGGCAACTCGCGCCATGGAGACTTCGCCCTCTCTGCGCAAATGGGAGCTAGTATGCCGACGGGCAGTTATCGAAATGGTCAGCCGAGCGCGACCCTAACGCCAAACCTTCTGGCGGAGAAGGCATGGGGGTCACTGGCGATCCAGAGCACCTTGGGCGCGACTCTGCCGTTGGGCGATACACAGCTGATGGGCCGCCAGTTCATCTCGAATACCGCATTTCAGGCCCAAGTGCATCGCATCTTCTGGCCTGAGTTCGAGGTCAATGCCATCGCCTTCGACGGCGGACCCACGGACGGTAAAAAGCAGGTCTTTCTCACCCCCGGCCTTCTGGTTGGGCGATTTCGAACGACTCCATCGTCGGGACTGGTATTCGGTATTGGAATGCAGATCGCGGCAAGTGAGTATCACACGTACGACCACAGCCTGCTGTTCTCGGTGCGCCTCCCTCTACAGTCGCATCCACATCGATGATCCACCGTAGACAGGCAACTGCGGGGCTGCCTGCGATCTGTGCTGCAAACGTAAGAGCCGTATCTCCATCAGCAATGCAACCGGGTAGGAAACAGGATATGAACGGAAAGATGCAAGTCTCACACGCACACTCCCCTTTGACAGGAAAACAGCGGGCCTTTATCGCACTGCTCCTCTTTCTCGGCTTGCTCCTCTCGTTTGTGGTCGTGCGTTATCTTGATCCATCGACGGCGTTAGCGCAGCATGTTTCTTCCCTGGGTACGCGCGGCATCGCGGAGAGTGCGGTGGTGTTCGGATGAGCGCTCCTCTCGAGGCCTCCAAACCTGCCTACCGCTTGATTCGAGCGCATACCTACGCCGCGTTTGTCGGCCTGGTCTTATCGGCTCTCTTCGGGCTTATGGTCTCCATCAAGTTTCACGCTCCCAACTTTCTTGGCGGCCACGGATGGGATACATGGGGAAGACTGCGTTACGACCACACTCAGGGCATTCTGTATGCGTGGCTGGGCAACGCCTTCATCGCTTTCCTATACTATGCCGCGCCTTTCCTGACGAAGAGAGACGTCACCAGTAACCGTCTGGGCTGGGTTATCTTCTGGCTCTGGAACGTGGTCGCTGTCCTGGGCGGATGGAGCATGATTCTGGCGGGCTCGAGCCAACCTCTCGAATGGGCGGAGTTTCCGCTCGTCATTGCGTCGGTCATCGAGCTATGCCTGTTTCTGCTGATCCTGCAGTTTGCCCTTCCCTTCTGGAAGTGCGGCGTTTCGGAGCTCTATGTATCGGGCTGGTATCTGCTCGGCGGCCTGACCTTTACCTTTCTGGCGTATCCGGTCGGGAATATTCTGCCGCACCTTCTCCCCGGCGCGATTGGAGCTGCGTTCAGCGGTTTGTGGATCCATGATGCGGTTGGCGTCTTCATCACGCCGCTGGCCACAGCGATCTTTTATTTTGTAATTCCTGCGGTTACGAAAAAGCCAATCTACAGCCACTTCTATTCCATGATTGGCTTCTGGCTGTTGTTCCTGGTGTATCCGCTGAACGGCATTCACCACTACGTGTACTCCTCGTTGCCGATGAGTGCGCAGCATGCTTCGGAGGTTGCTTCGATCTATCAGGGCATCGACGTCATTCTCGTGGTGACGAATCTGTTGCTGTCGATCGGCTTGGCGACCGAGGGGATGGTGGCGCGCGATATTCCGCTGCGCTTCGTGTGGACCAGCATCGTTCTCTACCTGATTGTGAGCATTCAGGGGGCGACGGAGGCGGTGATGGCCTTCAACAGCTTCACCCACTTCACTGACTTTGTCATCGGGCACTCACATCTGGCGATGATCGGATTTGCGTCCTTTGCGGCGATGGGGGGGCTGGCGCATCTCTGGCAGCGCATTCCTGGAGTGCGCTCCAACCGGCGCGCGCTGGCGTGGTCCTACTGGCTGTTGCTCACTGGATTAGCGCTGATGGTGCTTGACCTGACGGGCGCGGGGCTGGTGCAGGCCAGCCTGTGGCAGCAGCATCTCCCGTGGATCGTGTCGGTGCGGGCGTCGGAGCCGTATTGGGTCTTCCGCTCGGTGGATGGATGTCTTCTTCTGGCGGGGTTTGTGGTCTACGGCATCAGCTTCTTTACCGGGGAGTTGAACCAGACCAGCGATGTGGCTGTGGCCAGCCACGAGCATCATGCTCCGAGCGAGCAGCCGGGAGGGATGTGGGTTGCCACCGCCTACGGCGCGACCTTCGGTGCGGGACTTCTGTTCTTTGTGGTCTCCTTTCTTGCGCTCGGCGTCTATCCGGGCATTCGTCTGCACGAGAAGATGGTGCGGACGACACCGCCGGGCGCACAATTCGCTCTGACGCCGCAGGAAAAACGCGGCCAGGAGATCTACGGTCGTGATGGCTGCGCGTACTGCCACACGGAACAGGTGCGCTTTACGCCCGCCGACGCTTGGCGTTTTGGGCATCCCACCGAGGCGTGGGAGACGCAGGGCGAGTTTCCGCAGATGTGGGGCTCGCGCAGGATTGGACCCGATCTGGCGCGGGAGTCCGGCAAGCGTCCGGCAGACTGGCAACTGGCGCACCTGTACGACCCGCGCTATGTTGTGCCCAACTCCATGATGCCGGGCTACACGTGGCTCTTCCATGGCGATGCGAGTAAGCCCTCACAGGACGCATTGGACGTGGTTGCCTACCTGAATACGCTGGGACGGCCCGCGTTGCAGGCTGCAAAGCCCACGCCGCACGATGATGGATCTGCCTCGCTGATCGATGCACGGTTCATCGCTCCGATGTCGCGGTCAACCAATGATCTCGAGGAAGGCCGCGCCGTGTATCTGGCAAACTGCTCCGGCTGCCACGGCGTCGATGGCCGAGCGGTATCGGCTGGAGGGCGCGCGCTTCGTCCGGTAGCGTTCGATCTGGCAGAGTTTCGTCTTCCGGCTGCGACGGTCTGGCAGGCGCTGCAACACGGTGTTCCCGGAACTGCGATGCCTGCGTGGAGCGAGTTGCCCGGAGCGGAGTTCAAGGCGGTCGGCGATTATGTGCTTGCGATGAGCCGCACCCCGGAGTTGCGTCCCGAAGAGCAAAGGGCGCCTATTCCGACGTTGCTGCTCGCGGGGCAGCGTGTCTTCGATACGCATTGCGTTCGGTGCCATGGAGAGAGCGGCGCTGGCGACGGTCCGGAGGCAAACCGATACTCGCCGCGGCCCGCCAACTTCCAGCAGATCCTGCTTTCGTATCCGGGAGCGGCGCATGTGATCCATGATGGCGTGCCGGGCAGCGGCATGCCGGCGTGGCCCTTGCTGACGCCTGCGGAGACTCAGGCGGTTACATATTACATGCGTTCGTTCTATCAGGGGTCGAGGTTGCAGGCGCAGCCGATGCCAACTGCGTCCTCTGCCAAGATGGAGGAGATGCCATGATTGCCTGGATTATCGGGATCATCACGCTGATCCTGGTCCTCTTTATGATTTGGCGCTGGAGTTCCAGAGATGTTCGCGAGCGTCTGGAACAGCCGAAGTTCCAGTTCCTCAGAACGCTCGGCATTCCTTTGCCGGAAGATCAACCAGAATCGAAAACAAACAATTCTCAGGAGAAAAAGAATGCAGAACGTAACTCGTAGATCGTTTGTGTCAGGTGTTGCCGCCGGTGTGACCGCCCTTGGCGCGCTCAGTGGCGTATCGCATGAGGCAGAGGCCCAGTTGGTATGGAAGACCTCCGACTGGAAGCTGGCGGAGTTTCAAAAGCTTGTGAAGGACCCGGCACGCATCAAGCAGGTCTACGATATTGTCCAGATCGCCGACGGCAAGTTCCTGAACAACGTCAAAAACTCACTGAACGGCCTGCGCTTTGGCTTTGGCGTGCCCGAGCAGCAGATCAAAGTCGCAGCTGCCTTGCATGGTCCGGCCAACATGCTGAACTACGACGATTACATTTGGGAGAAGTATCAGATTGGCGCATGGTTGAAGGTCACCGATCCGGCGACGGAGAAGCCCGCGGTGCGAAACATCTTCTACAAGAGCACGATCACGGCGGCGGCCGCTGCAAGCGATCCGAACGATCGGAACTCCAGCCTGCAGGACAACGCCATCGAGACGCTGCAGGCGCGGGGTGTGCAATTCCTTAGCTGCCACACCGCTACCGAGGAGCAGGCTCGGGCGCTGGTCAAGCACAACAATCTGACGCAGGATCCGGAGACGATCGTCCACGAGATGCTGGCGCACACGGTTCCGGGCGTTCTGGTTGTCGCCTCGATGGTCTCTGCCATCGCTCTCATGCAGGCCGAAGGCCGCTACACCTATATCACGCTGTAGATCACAGAAAGGTTATGACGATGAACGTCTCGCGTACGTTATGCGCGCTCTTCGCGCTTGCCGGAACCAGCTTCGCCTTCTCCCAGACGGTTCCGCCGTGGAGCAAGGGAGCGAATGATCCGGCCACCCAGAAGGGGTATGTCTTTCATGTCGACGACGTCGACAATATTCCCGATCTGCATGGCAATCCGGCGGATGCGAAGCTGGTGATCTTCATCGGCGGGAACCAGTTCTTTGTCCTGCCGCAGTTGATCGCAGCCTTTGAGAAGCAGCATCCGGAGCTGGTCGGCCATATCTTCTACGAGACGCTGCCGCCCGGGATTCTGCGCAAGCAGATTGCGGCCAACGATGCGATTACCCTGGGCAATCTCACGCTGCAGGTGAAACCGGATATCTATGAGGCCGGGGCTCGCGTGCTGTCGGACATGGAGAAGCAGGGGCTGGTCAAGGGTGTCGTCAAATATGCAACCAATGATCTGGCGATCATGATTCCCGCGGGCAATCCCAAGGGGATTCACTCGCTGAAGGATCTGGGAAGGCCGGATATCCGGCTCTCGATGCCCAATCCAGAGTGGGAGGGTGTAGCGAAGCAGATTAGCGACTCGCTGCGCAAGGCCGGGGGCGAAGAACTGTATCAGTCGGTGTATCAAAACAAGGTGAAGGATGGAAAGGCCGTGCTCACGGAGATCCATCACCGGCAGACGCCCATGCGCATCATGAGCGGACAGGCGGATGCCGGCGTGACCTGGGCCTCCGAGGTGCGGTTTCAGCAGAGCATCGGCAATCCCATCGAAGGCGTGGCGATTCCTGCGGATCAGAACACGACGGCGACCTATGCGGGTGGTGTGATGTCGGATGCTCCGCATCCGGCGATTGCGGCACAGTGGCTGGCCTTTCTGAAGAGTTCCGAGGCGCAGGCTATCTATCACCAGTTCGGCTTCCGCTCCCTCCCGGATGCCTCCAAGTAAGGGGATCATTATGCGCGGTATACGCTGCATCCATGCTGCATCGGCAATTGCCGCAGTGGCGCTCGCTGTGATGTGTCTGGTCGCTTCTGGCTGCTCGGGTCCGTCCGCCCGGGCAGTGAAGGCGGCATCGGCGGGTCCGCAGCAGACAGTTGCTCTGAATACGCAACAGGCGGAGCTGGTGCATCAGGGACAGTTGATCTTTGATGAAACGCCGAAGTATGCGGGCAGTTATGTGGGCAATAAGCTTGCCTGCAGCGACTGCCACATTCAAAGCGGCACCGCCGCGTATGCCGCGCCGATGGTCGATCTCGCGGGGCTGTTTCCGATGTTCAACAAGCGGGCGGGACATGTCATCTCGCTGCAGAACCGGATCCAGGAGTGCTTCTCCCGCAGTGAAGCGGGGCGTCCCGTTCCCGAGGATAGCCATGAGATGAAGGCGCTGGTCGCCTATGTCGACTGGCTGTCGCGGGATGGTGTGAAGGGCAAGCCGTATAAGGGCCGCGGGTTCGTCAAACTGCCTGCGCTGACGGCGGACCCGGTTCATGGGAGCTCCGTCTATACCTCGCAGTGCGCCGGTTGCCACGGAGGCGATGGCGCTGGAGTTCCGCCGGTTCTGCCGGCGGTGTGGGGACCGGACTCCTACAACGACGGTGCGGGAATGAATGATCCAGCCAAGATGGCGGCGTTCGTCTTCCACAACATGCCGCAGAACCATCCCGGTACGTTGACGGCACAAGATGCCTGGGACGTTTCGGCGTATATCCACACGATGCCACGGCCCAAATTCAATCAGGCATATAAGAACTACTAGAAGCCGTGGAGTGCAACTTTTAGGAGGATGGGTTTATGAATCGCTTTCGTCTTGCAACACTTTCTTTGCTTCTGGTTTTGCCAGCGGCGGTCTCGGTCGGCGCCGCACAGGCGCCGGCTGAGGCGCAGAGCCCCGTCGTGCTGCATGTGTATGGACCGGGTGGTCCTTTGCCTGCGATGAAGGAGGCCGCGGATACCTTCAGCAAGGAGAGGCATGTGCAGGTGGTGGTCACCGCCGGACCGCTCCCGAAGTGGCTTCCGGATGCGAAGCAGAATGCGGATCTGATCTACTCCGGCTCGGAGGACATGATGAGCGACTTTCAGGTGGCGCTGCAGGGGACTCTCGATCCTGCGACCATCGTGCCGCTGTATCTGCGGAGGGTGGCGATCCTGGTGCGTCCGGGCAATCCATCGCATATTCACGGGCTGGAGGATCTGCTGCAGCCGGGGCATCGCATCCTGGTGGTGAACGGCGCGGGGCAGAAGGGGCTGTGGGAGGACGTGGTGGAACGCCGCGGCGACCTCGCAGCGACGACCAAGTTCCGCAGCAATATCGCGACGGTCGCTCTGAATAGTGCGGACGCGCGTGCGGACTGGGTGCAGGACAAGTCCCTCGATGCGTGGCTGATCTGGAACATTTGGCAGGTCTCCAACCCTTCGCTGGCAGAGATCGTTCCGGTGGATGAGGCGCATGCGATCTATCGCGACTGCGGCATCGGCCTGACCACGCAGGGAAGCGCTCGTCCGGAGGCCAAAGAGTTCATTCGCT
>Ga0207148_1163_pt1 | contig 12251 bp, 10 predicted proteins | sample Alteio_BWMinHeat_34_FD_153558 | JGI IMG/M metagenome (GOLD analysis project Ga0207148, IMG submission 153558) | Enriched cells from forest soil in Barre Woods Harvard Forest LTER site, Petersham, Massachusetts, United States -... | ecosystem: Environmental > Terrestrial > Soil > Temperate forest >... | reverse complement strand
GCCTTCGGCACTATCTTGAGGGCCAAGGGAAGAGGGGTCTTCTCAGCAAGGAGCCTCTTGGCTGGAACAACGTCGAGACTTTTCTCAAGAATGGTCCTCTTAATAAGGGGGAACAGCAGGGATGTTTTTCCGTCAACTCTATGCGGGAGTTCGCTATCCTTCCGGATGAGGCTCATGAGGTCGTGACGGAGAATCGGGCGCTATTGCAGCGCCTTCTCGCCGTGAACATCGAAGCCGAAAAGCCCAAGATGGCTCCTTCCGCAATTGCGGAGATGGTGCTGTCTTTCTTTTCCGGATTATGTATTGAGCGAAACCTCAAATCCGGCAAAACCTCCTCGACCCGCAAGATCGAAAACTTTATGACAGCCCTGCGCAGTATCTAGACGAACGATTAGTCCCCTGAAGTCGGCCATCGTCCGGAAATCCCGATTGGACATTAACGTTGGGATATCGGGCCCCTGCGGCGTTTATCGTTACCGACCGAACGTGCGGGGCCCCTGAAAGAACAACACCAGACAACGCATGCGAGGAGGGCGCATGGGCATGATTCCATGCGCCTTCATCGCTCTTTTAGTGACCATGAATTGACTAATTCGGCCGGCGCTAGCATGCAATCTGGTGGTGGAGGTCGACACGGGTGGGAAGGGTGAGGTAAAAGCTTGCACCGTGCGGAGAGTTGTCGGCAGCCCATAAACGGCCTCCGTGCGACTCGATGATGGAGCGGCTGATCGCCAACCCCATGCCTGAGCCCTGCGTCTTGGTGGTAAAGAATGCATCGAAGATCTGATCCGCCTTTTCCGCTGGCAATCCTACTCCCGTGTCGGTGACTGAGAGCAGTAACTGGTCCCCGCTGCGTTGTGACTTGATCGTAAGCACTCCGCCTGTCTCCTGCATTGCCTCTATGCCGTTGAGCATGAGGTTCATGAGCACCTGCTCGAGCTGCACACGGTCGGCCGTGATCTTAGGAAGGTCCGCGGCGACATGCGTGCGCATCGAAACGGCATATCGGTTGGCCTCGCCCTGCAGCAGAACGACCATTTCATGGACAATCTCGTTCACCTCGACCAACTCACGTTTCGGAGCAGACTTCTTGTACAACGACCGTAGATGGTCGATCATCTCCGCGGCACGATTTTGGTCTTCCACGATTCTGCTTGTCGCCGCGCATGCCTCTTCCAGATTCGGCTTGTCGCGCGTAAGCCATCGGAAGCAGGCGTTGGCATTCATGACGGTTGCAGCGATTGGCTGTTTCAGTTCGTGTGCCAGAGAGGCGGTCAGTTCGCCCATCGTGGTCACGCGATTGATGTGCGCAAGTTCCGCCTGGAGCTCTTTGGCGTGCTCGCGATCTTCAACGTCGGTTGAGGTTCCATACCACTTGAGGATCTTGCCTCGCGCATCCCGCAGGGGCACGGCGCGAGTCAAAAACCAGCGATACTGCGCATCCGCTGCCCGGCGGAAGCGCACCTCACTCTCAAAAAGCTCACCGCTCGCCACCGCGATGCGCCATTTCTCGACATATCGCTTTACGTCTTCGGGATGAGCGGCGGTCTCCCAACCTGAGCCAACCGTCTGCTCCGTGGACAACCCCGTGTACTCCTGCCAGTGGCAATTGACAAAGTCCACGGAGCCGTCGGGCAGAGCGGTCCAGGCAAAGCTCGGGATGGTTTCAATCACATCCCGCAGCTTCCTTTCCTCGCGATGCAGTTGTCGAATACGGAGTCGGTACAATCCCCAAAGCAGCGCTGGACAAGCGGCTGCACAAACCCCACGAAACCACCATGTCTGATACCAGGCGGCCGCAACGCTGAAGGTCAAAGCGGCTCCTGCCTCATTCCAGACGCCATCGTTATTGCACGCGATGACACGGAACCGGTAATGCCCGGGGGAAAGATTGGTATAAAACGCCTGCCGCCTCGTCCCCACGTTCTGCCAGGCTGCATCATGACCCTCCAACTCGTAGCGGAACTGTACCTTTTGCGGCACCGCCAGGCTCAACGCCGCATAATCAATTTCAATGTCGCGAGTCAGCGCAGGCAAGTGAATCCTGTCGCCTAATGCGTAGTCTTTATGGTCGGCAACTACGTTTTCTATGTGAACTGGCGGCGGAAGTGGGTTCTTATTAAGGTTCCTGGGATCAATCATGTGTGCGGTACGCCTGCTGAGGAACCAAAGCCTCCCATCCGCTGTTTTGGCGGTGGTCGGCTGACTAAGGTTTGCCACAACGCCGGTCGCACCATCGAATTTGTCGAACACCTCAACCGTCAGTTTGGTGTCACTTCGCTCACGCCATCTATCGAATTCGGACCGGGTAATTCTCAACAGGCCACATTGTGAATAGAGCCATAAAGCTCCGTCATCGCCTCTGATCGCGGAGAAAATCACGTCACAAGGAAGGCCATTGCGTTTATCAAGTATCTGCCAGTTATGGTTATTCCAGCGAAACAAACCGTGGCTCGTTGGTACCAATAGAGAATTGTCACTGTCGGCAATCAGACCAAAAACCGACGATGAACGATCGAGGCCTTTTATTAAAGTTGTGTCGACCCTCCCGTCGCGATAATGACGGAGCGTGGCGTCACTTCCACCAATCCAGATGCCGCCTTCGCGATCGGGCACAAGAAAAGCTGTCCGGGGTAAGTCCTTCCTCGCCGGCAAAATTTCATGCACGGTTCCATTTTCGACGCGAAAAAGACCACCCCACAACGTCAATGCCAAAACACTATGGCTCGTATCCTCGCTAATTGCAGTGATCACGGCTTCGCCAGTGTTTTTTATCCTCTGAAGCCGACCATGTTTATAAGCCATCAGCTTGCTCCCAACCCCGAGCCAAACAACGCCCTGGCTGTCCTGGAAGAGGGACTCGACCGGAAATCCTTTGAGCTCGTTCCCGGCCAGAGATGAGTGATTGCCTCCCTTTAGAATGTCGACCGCACCCACAGTTCCTATCCAGACAGAATCATCCCGTAATACAAGAATCGAGCGGGGCCATGCTGCTGACATTCCTTCGCGCATGCTATAGCTGACGATAGAAGTGTCGCGAAACATGTCGACTCCTCCATCTGTAACCACCCAAATATCGCCCTCATGGTCTGCATAAAAGTGTTCCACAGAGTCTCCCGAGAGGCCGTCGGCAGTTCCGTAGTGCTGTGCTATTCCATCATGTACTCGATAGAGACCATTATGTTCGGTTCCAATCCAGAGCGATTGATTGCGGTCGATGAATAATGCGTGAGACTGTACTTTGGTCCCATCCAGTCCTGGAATGACATAAGCGGCCCATTTCCCCTTAGAAAAATGGCGAATTCCGAGATCCGGACCGACTCCGTCCGCTGCGGCCCAAATCTCTCCTGACGAACCGGTTGCAACATCGACCACGCCAACTCCGCTATCTCCATGCTTTAAATACGTGCTGGTTGAACCGTGTTGCCAACGACACAGCACGGTTGATCCAAACCATAGATCTCCAGATTTGTCCTCGGTTAAGCCAAGACCGTACCTGACTGGAATTCCGTCAGCTTCCCCAAAACAATGCAGCCGGTTACCCTCAACCCGGCACAACGGCCCCTCACCTGGCGGGAGGTTATAGCGCGTTACCCAAATCGTTCCTTCATGGTCTTCCAAAATCTGATAGACCCCCATATTTTGAGCGGGGTTCGAATACCACTGAAATTTGCCGTCTTTCAATCGCCCGAATCCGGTCCTCATCCCAACCCATAGGCTGCCGTCGCGAGCGCCCAGCAAAAACGAGAAACCGCGAGTGGGAAGGTCGAGACCAGGAGGGGCATAGCGGACGAATTTGACGCCATCGAAACGCAGCAAGCCGTTCGGTGATCCCAGCCACAAGTAGCCATCCGCAGTCTGGGTGATCTCACTTGTAGGATCGATGCCGCCATCCGCCACGCGCCACACCGTGTGACCATATTGCGAGATGTGTCGGTTCGGATCGAGTGCGTTGGCCGAGTGGCACAACTGTGAGCCCAGTAAACAGATCTTGAGAGCGCGGCAAAATCGTGCGATAAACGTCGAAACTCGTACTGTTCGCGCAGATCGTCCGATCGCAAAGCGCTTCATGATTCCTCGCGGGAATGGCCTTTCCAGGGGAACCGCAATAAATATCTTTCCGGCAGCCACGGCCTAACACCTCCGCAGTACAAAATTACACCCTTCGTATGAGGGTATTGTCGTCCTGCTGGGGCCATGGGGAGCAATGTACACGGATTGGAGAGGTTTCCGTCGGGATGAAAATGCAGTCCGCTCCCCGGAACTACTGCCAACGGTTGTTTTCGAGAAAAGTACCGGTAAAACTGAGCGTGCGGAAATACGCGTGTCGCGCGAACGGTGTTCCCAAGCGATGTCGGGGCTTTTTGCCGAGTGGGTTGAGAAGGAGGTGTTGCCGCGCGTGGAGGCGGAGGCAGGTGTAAAGCTGCCAAACGACCCCGATGGCCGCGCGGCGATGGGCACGAGTTCGGGAGGGGGGTGCGCTCTGGCCATGGCCTGGTATCACCCGGACCTTTATCATCGGGTGCTGACCTTCTCGGGAACATTTGAGAATCAGCAATGGCCGTATAACCCCGAGACTCCGCACGGCGGCTGGGAGTTCCACGAACATCTGATTCCGGGCTCACCGGCAAAGCCGATTCGTATCTGGATGGAAATAGGTGACAGTGATGTGCTGAACCCTAACGTGATGCGCGACAACATGCATGATTCGGTGCTGGCCCACGAGCAGATGGCAGCGGCACTTGCCGACAAGGGATATCACTATCAGTTTGTGTTCGCACGGAATGCGGGACATGCCGACTGGGCGGTGAGGATGCAGACGCTGCCTGAGGCGCTCGAATACCTGTGGCAGGGTTACCCAATCGGCAAGAGATAATTCGCATCCGATACGGAAATCCGAAAGGCGATTCACGCTTCTCGCAACATCTGCCCTCCTCTTTGCTGTCCTTCCGTTTGCGTCGCCTGCGTTCGCAGCACAAAACCTGACAGGCCTGTGGACCATTCATTCCAGCATTGACGGAAGTGAAAGTGACCAGGCATGCAAGCTTTTCATGACCGACAACAAGACCACTGCCGGAGAGCATCCCGATTGCACGCCGGCAGGCAACCAGACACGGAAAATCGCGCGGAACCCATTCCGACCGATCGACGCTGGGTAACACTCACTCTTGGAGTCGCAACGTGGGCACAAAGGGTGCGACTCTGCTGGGTGATTGTTTTTATCGGCCATGGAGCATCTCCTGCAGTCTCTTCTCCCAATCTTTCGTTCCCATTGGGCTGTCGAGCGGCTGGTCGTAGTGGCCGCGCGTCTCAGGTGCGACGGGAGTTGTCGCGTCGATGACAAGCTTGTGCGTGATGCCGACGGGATCTGAACCAGGATCGAGCGGCAGAACGGAAAGACCAGGGATGGTGACGAGGTCGTGAGCAGGATGCATTTTGGTCGAGATAGCCCACATGACCTGGTTGAGATCGAAGGGATCGATGGTCTCATCCACGACGATCACTACCTTGGCGTAACCCAAACCGTGCGGCGTTGTGATGGCGCGCAGTCCCACCGCTTTTGCAAAGCCTCCGTAACGCACCTTGGTGGAGATCACGACCACGAGACCATGGGTGTAGAGCGCGTTGACAGCGACGATCTCTGGGAAGTTCTGCTTGAGCTGCACGTACAGAGGCGCGCTCGTGTTCACGCCCATGAGATAGTCGATTTCGGTCCATGGCATTCCGAGATAAAGATGCTCGAACAGCGGGTTCTGGCGGTAGGACATCCGCGTGATCTCTACGACCGGCATGCGGCGAGCACCGGAGTAATGGCCCGTGAACTCTCCGAAGGGTCCCTCCATCTCGCGGAGACGTCCCTTGATGACACCTTCCAGAATGATCTCTGAACCCCAGGGGAGATCCAGTCCCGTGTACTGGGAGCGCACGATCGGATAATCCAGATTGGGCAGCCGGCGGAGATCGATACCCATAACGGCGTGATCTCCGGAAAGGTGATGCGAATCGATCCGGCGGTGTTGAACGGCACGGTGACGGTGGACGTAGAACTTGCAGGAGCGTTGCCCCAAGGAGCAAGGCCGGACCTGAGTGTGGATGGGACGATCGACCTGGACCGGATGACGGATGTGCTCTATGTAGGGCGTCCGGCGTTCGGGAACGAGAACAGCACCATCAGCCTCTTCAAGCTGGGTGCAGGCGGAAAGACTGCGGTGCGAGTGCCGGTGAAGGTTGGGCGCGCCTCCGTAAACAGTATTCAGGTGATTGAGGGACTGCAGCAGGGAGATACAGTCATTCTGTCGGACATGAGCCGGTGGGACAGCACGGATCGGATTCGCTTGAACTAAGTTGTGGACTCGGCAGGTCGGAGAGCAGTTACCAAACAGAAACCGGACACAAGGAGGTAGAGCATGGCCGAACACATGATTGAGATTGAGGATCTGACCAAGGTCTTTTACACCGACGAGATTGAGACGCATGCGCTATCAGGGATCCACCTCACGATCCACCGTGGAGAGTATGTTGCGATGTCGGGGCCGTCAGGATGCGGCAAGTCCACGCTGCTGTCGATCATTGGACTCCTCGATACACCGTCGGCTGGGAGGTACACGTTGAATGGAAAGGAGGTGGCGAGTCTCAACTTCGCCGATCGTTCCCGGATACGGAATCAGGAGATTGGATTTATCTTTCAGAGCTTCAACCTGATTGGTGATTTGACCGTTGCCGAGAATGTTGAACTGCCACTCACCTATCGGGCGGGGATGCCGACGGCAGAAAGAAAGAGGCGTGTGCAGGAGTCGCTGGAGCGCGTGAATATGGCGCATCGCATGCGGCACTATCCGGCACAACTTTCGGGCGGACAACAACAGAGGGTGGCGGTGGCGCGGGCACTGGCGGGTTCTCCTTCGATTCTGCTGGCGGACGAACCGACGGGGAATTTGGATTCCAAAAACGGCGAGGCTGTGATGACGCTTCTTCAGGAACTTCATCAGGATGGCGCGACCATCTGCATGGTGACCCACGATCCGCGCTTCGCGGCTCATGCGGAGCGACAGGTGCATCTGTTCGACGGCAAGGTGGTTGCCCAAGGTGAGTTGAGCCAGCTGTTGGCCGGGGTCCGGGCATAAATGAACGAGCTCCAGGAAGAACTGCGCAGAGGGGGACGTAGCCTCGCGGGCCACGCGCGACTGCGACATTCACGCGCTGACGTAGCGCGCGGCCGCATCGGCATGGCCTTCCAGGGCTACCGTCTTCTCGACGATCTCACCGTAGCTGAGAACATCGATTTGCCCCTCAACTACAAAGACGTCCCCCGCTCCGCGCGCCAGGTACTAGTGGCGGACACACTGTATCGGGTCAGCATCGTTGGCAAGGAAGACCTGTTCCCAAACCAGCTCTCGGGTGGGCAACAGTTGGTTGGCATTGCCCGAGCGGTGATTCACAAACCGGCGTTGTTGCTGGCGGATGAGCCTATGGGAAACCTTCACTCCGAGCAGGCTAAGGAGATCATGGAGTTGTTCCGCAGGTTAAATGAGCAGGGCACGACAACAGTGCAGCTAACCCACACCGCGAAAAACACGCAATATGGCACGCGCACCATTGAACTGCGGGATGGCTGGTTATATTGCGGTACTGCCGGGCTTGCCGCGCGGGAGAGCGTGGAGGTGCGTGCGTGAGCATGACCGCTTCAGCAACACAATGCTTGAGTGCGTGGATGTTGGTAGTGGCACATCTTCTCGCACAGGAACAAGAGGCGACTATCGCCAATGCGTCGCTTGCAACCACACCATCCCGAGCGGCGTTGCGCCTCGATATACCGCACTCGTACAGCCCGATTGGGCCATATCGGGCCACGCTGGTCCCCCCACCGAATTTTGCCAACACGCCGCGTATCGACACACTGATCAAGAATGGCGTGCTTGAACTCAGCCTGAAGGATGCAATCTCGGTCGCGTTGGAGAACAATCTGGACATTGCGCTCGCACGCTACAATCTCCCCATTGCGGCTGCCGATGTTCTGCGCACACAGGCCGGGGGATCGTTTCGTGGTGTCAATACCGGCGTGGTGCAGAATACCCTCGGAGGTGGCGTGGGGGGCTTCGGCTCGGGGGCGAGCGGAGCTGGCGCGGGCGGAACATCGGGTGGCGCAGGCGGCGCTGGCTCGGGAGCGTCAGGGTTGGTGTCGTCCACTCTGGGAACAGGAACGAATGTCTCATCGTACGACCCCGCGATTACCGGGATATTCAGTGTGGAGCACTATACCGAGCCGTTGTCGAACATCTCCATCTATGGGGTGCCGACGTTGCAACAGCATACGATCATCGGCGACATTGGCTACACTCAGGCCTTTGCGACCGGCACCACGCTTTCGGCGATCTTCGACAACAATCGTGGGACGACGAATAGCCCATACAGCTTTCTGAACCCGACTCTGAACTCCTACTACCACATCGCCTTGCATCAGCAGCTGCTGGCGGGTTTTGGCTTTGGGCCGAACCTACGCTTTCTGAGGATTGCAAAGAACAACCAACGGATCTCGGATGAGGCATTTAGGTTGCAGGTGGTGACTACGGTGACGCAGATTGCGAATATATACTGGGATCTTGTGGCGGCCTATGAGGACGAAGGGGTGAAGAGCCGGTCACTGGACTTTGCCCGTCAGACGCTGGAGAGCGCGCGTAAGCAGCTTGCGCTGCAGACGATTCCGGCGATGGACGTGATGAAGGACGAGGCGGAGGAGGCCAGCCGCGAGCAGGACCTGACAATCGCCAAAACGGCGCTTCAGTTTCAGGAACTCCTGATGAAAAATGCGCTGACCAAGAATCTGGACGACCCCGTCCTCGAGGCCATGCCGGTGCGGCCGACCGATCAGAGTTCAATGACCGATGTCACCACTTCACGGGATCCCACCGAAGACATGATTGCGCGGGCGCTACGGGACCGGTTGGAGTTGGGTGAGTCGGACATCGATCTTGAGAACCGGCGACTGAGCCGGGATGCGGCTCGTAACGCTCTGCTGCCCACTGTTGCCCTGACGGCGTACTACGGCGGTTCCGGCTTGGCGGGGCTGCAGAACCCCGCGTCGAACACCTTGTCATCATCTCCAGTGGATTTTGCTGGGGCCGTGCGCACGGCCTTCAACAATACGGCTCCCGATTATTATGTCGGGCTATCGGTCAATGTTCCCATTCGCAACCGAGTCGCCAAGTCTGACCAATACCGCGCGGAGTTGGAGACCCGGCAGTCGGAGCTGCGACTGCAGCAATTGAAGAAACAGATCCGCATTGAGGTGCGGAATGCTCAATATGCGCTGGAACAGAGTGAGGCCCGGGTGGTCTCGGCCCGCAAGGGGCGCGACCTGGCACAGAAAACTTTTGACATTACGGCCAAAGAGCAGGAACTTGGTACAGGGTCAAACTATCAGACCTTGACGGCCCGACGTGATCTGGCCGAGGCGGAGTCCATGCTGGTCGCAGCGATGACGGCGTACCAGAAAGCGAAGATTGAGCTTGACCGCGCCGTAGGGGCAACACTGCAAGCGAACTCGATTTCGATAGAATCAGCAAAAACAGGGATTGCCCCACTCAGTGAGTAGGGTGAAGCAGGCGAGATGCTGGCTGAACTTATGGAGAAGGGCAAGCAGACGGCAGCGGCAAAGTAGACGGCCTACAGGCTTCTGATCGGCGATGACCAGTCGCATATTCTGGAGGCGCTGCGTCTGCTGTTGAGACCGGAGGGCTATCAGTTGGAGATGGTCCGCACTTCAGCGTTGGTGCTCGACGCCTTGGCGCATGAGTTCGATTCTGCTGGACGAGATCGGACAGGCGAGCCGGGTCCACATCACTGACCGCCACCACTTCGAGGTCCCCGGTGGTGAACCCGGCCACATGAAGTCCCGAGTGTTCCGAGAGCAACTGGGCTACCGGCTGGTTCTGCAGGTGGGTCAGGTTTGCGCCGTCGAGCCTTGTGTCGCTGGGCAGCCCATCTGGAAGATTGAAGAGGAAACGAGTCCATCAAGGATTGCATGGGTAATCCAAGTTCCGGGACGGATAAATTGAAAGATTTGCGACCTGCCGGTTTGCGGGGGCATCTACTGACTGTCCAGCCAGTTTGTGATAATAATGAAACCAGTGAGAACTCTAGGTACAAGCGGCAAGCAACCGATACATGTACGTGACAGGGAAGCAACCACCGCTGCAATTCTCGCTGCTGCCGAGGTGGAATTCGCGCAGCACGGTCTTCAATTTGCACGGACCGAAGACATCGCCAAGCGCGTTGGCGTGGCCAAAGGTATGATCCACCACTACTTTAAGACGAAAGAACAGCTGTTTGAGGCAGTTCTCGGAGCGGCCAATCGGTTCTGTGTGGACGCAATTGATGCGGCCATCAAGCCAGGCGCCTCACCGCGGGAGACACTTCTGTCTTTCGTTGAAAGCTTGATGCAGGCCTTCCAGGAAAGACCAACGATACCGTCTCTGTTCCTATTGGAAAGCATTCAAAATCAGGGCATCCACTACAGCAAGATAAAGGCAACCTCTCTCTACACCAAACTTGAACCCATCCTTGTACGGGGGATCGCCGAAGGTTATTTTCGGAACCTTGACCCATGGTACGTCGCCGTCAACATAATCGGCCTCTGCGCCTTTTATTACGCTGCAGCACACAACATAGCCCATATGGCACATCACGCTACCGATGCGTTCGACACACTGTCGCAACAGAGGAATGCCCAGGAAGTGCTCGCACTGGTGGACCGAGGTACAGAAAAACGATGAACATCCAAGATGCAATATCGCGTTGCGTTCGGATATTGACTGTCTGGCCAGTCTATTGCGCGCCAAGAATTCTCGCAATTCGAGTTCTATCCATTGCCCAAACTCTCTGCGCTTTGCTCCTGGGATTGATATTGCTGGCCCCCCTCCTCTCTGCGCAAATGGCACAGACTGCGCCGTTGCAGCTCACCCTCAAAGACTCAATCGCACTTGCGCTGAAGCAGAACATCGATGTCCAGGTGGCGAATATAAACCTTGCCATCAGTCAGCAGGATAGGAAAATAACCCGTTCGGCTCTGTTGCCCCAGGCAAGTTTCAGTGCAACGGACGAAGTCGAGCGATACAATCTGCAGGCTCTCATCGGCGTGCCATTCCCAGGCCTTCCAAAGAATATTGGCCCTTTTCAAGCCATGTATATCGGTCCCCGCTTCTTCACTCCGGTCTTCGACCTGAGTCTGCTGCGAAAGTACCAGGCCAGCGGTCACCGGCTCGAGGCGAGCAAGGAGGACGAAAAGTCCATGCGCGAGGAGACCGTCCTACTGACCACGGCTCAGTACCTCGCACTGCTGCGCGCTGAGGCCAGCGTGAAGGCTGCGGAATCTCGTGTCCAGTTGGCGGAGAGTCTTGCAAAACAGGCACATGACCTTTTGACGAGCGGGGTTGCCTCCAACATTGACGTATCGCGTGCAGAGGTTCGCGTTCTCGCAGAAAAGCAAGCTCTGATTGATGCGCAGAGTGAAATTGAGTCCAACACCGTTGCGCTCCGCAGAATCCTGAACATGCCGGACTCGCAGAAGGTGGAATTTCTGGACTCGGACACGTTCTCTCAAACTCCTCTTTTTGATCTCCCCAATCCTGTTACGACGGCTCTGTCACAGCGCCCCGAGCTACTCGCTCTTTACCAGCGGCAGGAAGCCGCGAAGGACGAGAGGAAAGCTGCCACGGCTGAGAGCCTTCCGAAACTTTCCTTCAAAGGAGGATGGAACGAGCAAGGAAGAACGCCGCAAACCATCTACCCAGGCTACGACTATCAAGTCAGTTTCAATGTTCCGATCTTCACGGGTGGAAGGCTGTCTGCTGAGCGGAAAAGCGCCTCGTTAGCGGAACAGAAACTGCACCAGCAACTTCTCGACGCACGCAACCGGGTCGAAGAACAGGTCCGAGACGGACTGGTTGAACTGCAAGCATCCCGTAGCGACGTCGACCTGGGACAGCAGCGACTTCAACTCGCCAATCAAGAGGTCGAACTAGCCCGTGGCCGCTTCGCAGCCGGTGTTACAGACAACATTGAGGTCACGACCGCTCAGGATGAGCTCGCTCAAGCAAATGATGTTGAGATCAAAGCTCTCTACCGGTACAACATCGCCCGCGCCAATCTCGCCCGCGCCGCTGGGGTGATCGAACAGGTATATCTCCAACAATAACTTTAGAGAGAACAGAAGACCATGCCAGACGTAATCGAATCACAAGAGCAGGTAAAAG
>Ga0207148_1162_pt1 | contig 12256 bp, 12 predicted proteins | sample Alteio_BWMinHeat_34_FD_153558 | JGI IMG/M metagenome (GOLD analysis project Ga0207148, IMG submission 153558) | Enriched cells from forest soil in Barre Woods Harvard Forest LTER site, Petersham, Massachusetts, United States -... | ecosystem: Environmental > Terrestrial > Soil > Temperate forest >... | reverse complement strand
GAGGGCGAAATCGTCGCTCAGCCCGAAGCGCTCCAGAAGCAACTTCCGGAAGGGACCAAACGGGTCCAAGGACTGGACGTGACGGCTCACGCGCGCAACTTCTTCGATTGCATCCGGTCACGGCGCCTGACGGCTGCCAATCCCGACGTGATGCGGCGATCGCACATTGCCTGCCATGCCGCAGCCATCGCCTGGATCCTGCGGCGAAAACTGAAATTGGACCCCGTGAAAGAAGCGTTCATCGGCGACGAGGAAGCCAACTTGATGCGTTTTCGGCCAGCACGTCCTTGGTCGGCCTGAGGCGCTCGGCAGGGAGATGCGGACATCGCCTCGCGAGCTGGGCTCCGCACTGCCTTGAATTTCTTGGGTTACAAGGTATGGAGAAACCCGAACGTCGAAACAAACGTCGCGAGCGAACCGTCAACTGGCAAACGGTGTGCGAGCTTGCCTGGGTTCTCCCCGAGGCCGAAGAATGCAGGTCGTACGGCACACCCGCCTTCAAGGTCCGCGGCAAACTCTTCGTGCGGATGCACCAGGATGGGGAATCGATCGTGGTGCGAATCGACGAGAGCGATCGGGCCATGCGTATCCAGGCCGACCGAAAGGCCTTCTACATCACCGACCATTACGTCCGCTACCCCTGGATGCTGGTGCGCCTCTCCGCCGTCGACCGCGACGATCTGGCCGACCTCCTTGTGGACGCCTGGCGCCTCAGAGCCCCGAAGACACTTGTGGCGGAGTTTGAAGCAGCCGATGGTTGAGCAAATGCTCGAAGCAGACCACCTGAGGTCATGGAACAAAGCCTGCAAATCACGGTAGGAGAGGATCGCCTGGGTGAGCGCCAGCAGGGTTTGGAGCCGCTGGCAGACGGAAAGCGTTCGTGCACTTTGTAAAAGGTCGCCCAAGAAGAATTCCACCGCGATCTACGTTTCGCTGCAGCGCCAACAGGAGAATGCTCGCCTTGAGAGAATTCATGGACTCAAAGGCAGAAACTACGGTAGTGGGCTAACTCTGTGTTGATTTTACTGGCCCAACCAGCCGGCCCACCAGGCCCCCAGCGCAATGAGTCCGCCACCGATCAGGAAACATGCCCCAAGGAAGAACCTTGCTGCCATTTTTCTCTCCTTGACCTTGAGCAACTCCAAACTGCACAGCAAGCCGGTGAACACAAAACCGGAACCGAGTGTCACCACGCCCACTCCAGCTTCCACCGGTGTCGTCGGGAGGCAGCCAACCGCGAGGACGAGAACAGCTAGAAGGATGACGGCGTGAAGCCATCTCAGGGTTGTCGTTTTACTTTGATACTCGCGCGCGCCGAGATCGCTTAGCCAGTACATGCGTGACCGCTCTTGCTATTCTAGCCGCCGCTTGACAAAAGAGGCGGATGGACAGAAAACAACTCCAGCAATGCGAGCGGAGTTGACCGATCACCCTTGGACGTTTCGTTCACATCGACCGACGCATCGAAAGCCCAATGAAATGTGGGGCGACACGCCGCAACGTGAAGATTTCGCCCACCCGGGGAAATGGTCTACAAGATCATAATGCCAGATAAGGCCGTGCGCGCACCGCCAGCGGTCTTGCTTCCGCAAGCGCGAATGGCGCAGTCTGCTCGCCGTACAGCGCGCACGAGATTTCGACAGCAGATAGTTCGATAGCCGCCGGCCAGACGAAGGGAACTCCTTCGGCCGGGCGACAGCGAAACAACATGCTACCCCTGTCGATGTCCGTGGCGCTGAACCGATCGTTCGACAGGAACCGCTGCGGCAACGGAGGGAACTCCTCCGGCCGGCGGGCCACCAAGTAGTGGCGAGTGGCGAGAGTGAATCAGTAAAGCCCCACGGTTGCATTCCTCGGACCCATGCTCACGCGTCTGGCGAAGCACCCCGTCAACCGAGGGAACTCCTCAAGGGCAGCTGGGTTGCAAGACGCTAATCCCATAATAACTGTACCGCTGCATACATATCAAGGTCAGTTGTCAAGAATCGCGCGGGAGTAAAGGAATGGGTACAGGCACCGCGTCGTGCCCAGCCAGTCCCCATTCCTTTAGACACTCTCACAAAATGCCCGGCAATTGGTGGGCGTTTGCCGGGGAATTGGTGGGCATTTGCCGGGCATTTGAAATGCCGGTGCGACCATCTTGCCCGTTCCACTGCGCGCTGGCAGGATGGCAAGATGCTTTTTTGGCTCTTATAAACTAAGTGCCAATAATGATTTATGATGAAAAAGCGTCTTGCCACGGGTCTAGTCGATTTGGCAAGACGCCCCGGCAGCAGGCGGCAACCACACGAGTGGCGAGTGGCGAGTGGCGAGTGGCGAGAGGCGAGTGGGCTTCCGGCCAGCCCATCGGAGTTAAAACACCGATCGGGTATCGAAAAGCCGCTACGCGGCTACTGTGCAGGCTGTCAATTCCCGGCTGCTGACTACTGACCATTTTTACACTTACGGCCAAATTGCCCCATTTAACATTCTTCTTTTTTGGTTTCCTCTGTGCCTTGGCAGAATGGCAGAATGCTTTTTTTGGGCGACGCACGTGATTTGAGAGTAAGGCTTTACAGCTTGAAAAGTATTCTGCCAAGGGGGTCTGCGATTTGGCAGAATGGCAGAATACTTTTTGAAATGCCATGCCAAACTGGTTCAAATTGGCAAATATTTTTGGGATTTTTCCGTGAAACGGAGTCTCGATGCCGGGCAAAATGCCGGGCATTTGCTGTGCGTTTGCTGTGCGTTTGCTGTGCGTTTTTTGCCGAGTTGACCGTAGTACGCACGCCAACCATTTTTGGCAGTTGTCCTTGCCATCGGTCAGTGGGCAACAGCTTGACCGCTGACAGGCCTTATGGTTGAGCCTTCGACGCTCCGGAGGTGCTCCAGCAAAATACGCCGGACTTCTTGCACGGCCAGCGGGTGATGATGAACCGTGAAATGGTCGGCGGGAATCACGAGCTCGGAATCGACGCCGCCCAGGTGAGCGCTCTTGTACGGCACGACGCCGTCTGTATCTTCCTTGCTGCTTCCGCCCGTCAGGACCCGTTCGAGGAGCAGGCTGGAGCACGGTACGACGCCGATGATGGAGTGGAAATGCACTCCTTCCGGCTCGGGCCGGGCTGCCAGCAGCTCCAGGGCCGGCGACCCGGGAGTGAGCAGGTCGAGGCTGGTTGGCAACGATCCGCCCGGCAGCGACGTCCAGGCTTTCGGGTTTTCTTCGGTCAGATCATGGGCGGCGAGCAGCAGGTTCTTGGGCAAGCGTACGAATTTCGCAAGTAGCCGGGCAGGCGGCGATGGGCTGAGCTTGGAGCCGTGATGCGGCGTTGCCAGGAATACCACGCGCTTGATGCCGGGCTGGCGCTGAAAGAAAAAGATGCGCTCCAGCTCCTTGCGTGTCTCTGGTTGTATCTTGAGCTTGCTGAATGGATCGGAACTTTCGATCTGCCAGAAGTCGTTGCCGCTCTCCTCCGTGAGCAGCTTGGAAACCAGCCCGCCCATGCTGTGGCCGACGAAAACCATCTGGTCGAGCGCGGCGTCCTGGCGGCGCGGATCCAGCTCCCCGCGCAGGTCAGCCAGCGTCTGGCGGAGATCCGCTGCCGTCGCCAGATAGGGATTGGCGCTGGGATAGAGATAAAACCAAAACTGGAAGCGCTCGCGCAAAACCGGGTCGGCACGCAGATCGTTAAACAACGGCGCCCACGTGACGGGCGAGCTGAGCAGGCCATGCACCATCACCACGGGAATCTTGCCCGGCTGGTAGGGCTCCAGCATATAAATGCCCGTACGCTTGGCGATCCGGTCCGCCCTGAGAAAGCCAAGGTACTCAATCCCATTCAAATCCGTGTGTGACAAAAAGAAGGCCAGCGGAGTGGTCAAATCGGTTTCCAGGGGAATCGATCGACCACGGACATCGACTACCTGTGCGGCCAGCGGGTTGTACAGCTCCAGGCACCCGGCCCGTCGAGCGCCAAGATCGGCAATGGTCCCTTCGAACCGGAAGAAAGCGGTGACTGGGAAATTCACATTGGGCGGGTAGAAAGCGTGGGCGAGCCCCGGCGCGTTGGCCAGTCGTGTCCCGATGAGAGGAACTCCCAGGCCATAACTGTGATGCTGATTGTCCAGCCCATCGACCCGGTAATCGGCGCAGAACATCAACGGTCCGAATTCTTCGGGGCGCCAGGCAAAGCCGTGGTGGACGACCGACAGTGTGAATCCTTGCTTATCGCCAGGCAAGTGGAGCTGACGGGACGGATCGAGCTGGCCGACGCGCTGGGCGGCCCGAATGCACTTGGCAAGGCCGGTGTTGTACAGATCGCAAGCCAACCGGAAACGAGGATCGAAGCAGTCCACGCAGCCGCGTTCCACGGTTCCGGCTGCTCCGCTCGGGACGGGGAAGTCCTGGCCGGGCGCTTCCGTCCCGGGCCGGAACAGATAGTGGTACGCGTAGCCGGCGCAGAGGTAGTAATAGACAACCGCCTGACGGCAAGCCGACTCTTCGGCCTTGGTTCCAAAGAAGTAGCTCATCTCGGCCAGGGCGAAGAGAAGCTCCGGACGGGGGTTGTCCACGGCCAGGGATTGAAGTCGTAGGTAGGCCTCCTCGGGCCGCCGGCGATAAACGGCTTCCAGGTCCCATTCGCGCAGGGTTTGCAGCGTGCGCGCCGACAGACCATCCGCCTCAACCACGCTGGCCCGCCAGGCGTCGAGCAGATGGGCGGTGCCTTTCCGGTGGACGGTGACGCTCGAGCAGCCCGGGAGCAACAGGCTGGCGAGGCAAATCAGTCGCCCGAACCAGGTTCCAACTCCGGAAAAATGGCTGGGCAAGCGTACGTGTCTCATGGTGCGGCATGCCTCAGTTCCACGGACGGACTCCCGAGCGGGAGAAGGATAGCGTGTCGGGAACGTGGGTCAAGGCCGCTTTCCTGGCAAAATAGTGGCAATGGAGCTCTCCCTGCCTTACACTGACCCCCACAGCCTATTGGCAGACTTGCACTTGAATTCGAACGATGCCATCCATTGATCGACTCTCACCGAAGGAGCAGCTCATGAATCGACGCGAACTATTATTGACGGCAGGGGCGAGTGCGTTCACGTTGGGACTCTCTTCCTTCCCGCGCGGCTGGTCCGCCCGGGCGGATTCGCCGCGCAGGAACATCCTGGTTTTCACGCGTTCGCAAGGCTTCGAGCACTCCGTGGTCAAGCGCACGAAAAAACCGCTTTCGCTGGTCGAAGAAGTGATGACCGACCTGGGGAAGAAGCACGGCTTTGATGTAAAATGCACCAAGGATGGACGCGAATTCTTGCCGGAAAATCTCGCCAAATACGATGGTTTCTTTTTCGAAACGACCGGCGACCTCACCAGGGAGGGCGGTGACAATAACCCGCCGATGCCTCCCGAAGGCAAGCAAGCCCTGTTGCAAGCGATTGCCTCGGGTAAGGGTTTTATCGGCGCCCATTGCGCTAGCGATACCTTTCACAGCCCCGGTCACAACGGCGGCCAGTTCAAGAATCAAGAAACCGTCGATCCTTATATTGCCATGGTGGGCGGCGAATTTGCAGGACATGGCGCTCAGCAGCGCTCGTGGATGCGTGTGACCGATGCCAAATTCCCCGGCATCCCTGGCGACAAGGGTTTTGGACTCGAGGAAGAGTGGTATTCCTTGAAGAATTTTACTCCTGACCTGCACGTCATCCTCGTGCAGGAGACAACGGGAATGAAAAACTTTGATTACGAACGGCCCAATTACCCGGCCACCTGGGCACGTATGCACGAAAAGGGGCGCGTCTTCTACACCTCGATGGGCCACCGCGAAGATGTCTGGGGAAATCCGCTTTTCCACCAGATTTTGATGGGCGGCCTCGCCTGGGCCGTGGGCAACGTCAATGCCGCCACGCCGCCGAACCTGGAAAAAGCCGCGCCGCAAGCCCGCGACCTACCAATGGGAGAAAAGAAAAGAAGGTAGCATTTTAAACGGATGGGGACTGGCTCGGCAGGACGCCGTGCCTATACCCTCTTTTTAAAAGAATGGGGATTGCTCGGCAGGATGCCGTGCCTGTACCCATTTTTTTCGGGAAGGGGGATTGCGGATTCCGGCGGAGCTACGCCAGGGGTAGACCTTTGTACTTCTGACACTCCAATATTCAAAATCTTTCGGTCGACACCGGTTCCAGACGCGCGATCGGGCTTGACTTCGCAAATCACTTCGCTCCTAAGCGGCGATTGCACAAGCCCTTTCGAAGTTTACAAATCATTCTCGCAAAATTGTCGATGCGTTCGGTACCAGACTTGCATTCCCCGAAGCGGGTGCCAAGACCGACTTCACACCGAGAACCGGGAGAGATCTCATGCAGATCGAACTGCGCTGCCTGCAATGCTGTTGTAACTTCCGCGCCCCTCCAGATACCCCAGCCCCCGAGGTCATCGACCAGATGACCGAAGAGGGGCCGTGGTTTGCCCTCGGCGACGGCGACACGTTTGAGGACATGATTTTTGCCGCTCTGATTCAGCGCGGAAATATCCGTTGTCCCGACTGCCGCGAACCGGTTGCCATCAATGAAGCCAGCATGAGCCGTTACTTCCTTGAGACTTCCCTGCGCTGCTAGGAGCGTCTACTCGAAACGGAGTTTCGGAGACGGCATTCCCAAACAGGAGTTTGGGAACGAGAAAAGGCCCCGCAGGCATCGCCTGCGGGGCTCCATTCGAACGGGGAAAATGAAATTTAATTATTTGCCTGTGAAACAACCCTAGTTCGGCACAGAATGCATGTCAAATCCGGCACAAACATTTCTGACAAATTCATGAAACCAGGCACTTGCACGAGCAAGTCATGCTGCTTCAGCCTTGGGAAACGACCGAACGCCGAAAACAAAAATCGAACAAGAGCTGCCATTCACACTGCTGAATCTGGAGGCAGAGCATTTCCAAAGGTGACTGGCCGGCCGAACATTTTTCGCACAGATCGACGAAATCGAATGGATCCCATGCCGGTTGTGTCGCCAGGAAGTCGGCCGAGGGATCTGTCCCGCCCTTGGCCGCAAGTTCGGCCGTTGCCTGCCACAACGGTTCGAAAATCGGATGCTTGCCCACCCGCCGAAACCAATATTTGGCGTTGGGGAAATCCGGCTCGCGGCGGTGCATGATGCCGTGCCAGTAGCTACCCGTGTTCGAGTCGATCTTTTGACTGATTTCGTGGGACTCGTCGAGGAAATCGTGATACAGCCAAAGTCCCGCCAGGCAGGCCGCCGCCATGTCCCTGTCTTGAATGCGATGAGGTGCGAATAACTGGTCCAGGCTGAGCGACTCAAGGCTCGCTCGAGCGGCACGGTTCGGCGTGCCAGGGCCAAGTGGACAGAGACGTTCCGGCTTCAGCAGTTCTTGAATTGCCGGCGTATAAAGGCCCGGGTCAAACTTAACTCGCGGCATGGACGCACCCTTCGACAAGACTGGTTATCGTGCGTCCCCTAGAATAAACCCTTGTCAATGGCTATTCCACAAGTACTTCCTGCCCCGGTTTCCCGTGCTCCATCCGAGCGCAAGAATGTGGTCGGTTCACTGCTCGGTTGGGGAGTGATTGGGACGCTTTACGCAGCGACCAGGCATTTAATGCAATCGGGTGGCGAGGACCTTTCGATTGCGGCCGCCATGATGGGAACGTGGTATGGCATTCTGGTTGGAGCCGTTTTGTGGTGCATCAGGCTTCTGAAGTCTCCTGTGCGACAAAGAATCTGGGCCATTCTCCTGGCCTGTCTTTTCATCGTGTTGTTCGTTGGGGGGGCTTTTGCCCTGATCGTGACGTACCCGCTCTGGTTCTGGGCTGCGGGTTTTTATGCATTGATCACGCGAGGAGAAGTGGGATATTTCGTGTTCTTTTACTTGAGCCCTTACGTAGTTGCCTTACTGCTGGTAGTGCTGGTCATCGCCGACAGGGATGCGCTGGATTCGTAGAAAACCAAGGCTTCGTTTTGCAGCCAGACAATTCGTGGCAATGCAGTGCGAAACTCGTCGAATTTCAAACTTGTGCCAAGGCCGCCCGGGCCCGTTCGATCAAGGAGTTGTCCTTGTCGCCCATGCCGTGCAGATTGAATAGGCTTGTCGCCAGGTAGCGAGCTCGCCACTGTGGAGTTGTGTGATAGAAATCTTCGAGAGCCGCCGAGCTGAATTTGTAATCGTGAGAGTCGCTTCCCTTGTTGAAAATCAGTCGGCGCGCAGCAGTCATGAACGTGTCCACGTTAACCCCACCGCTCTCAATCAGGGCGAGCGTCTTTCTGGCGGCGAGCAGGCGGTCCTTGCTCACATCGGCGAAGATTTCCACGATCGCTTCAGGGCCCTTTGTTTTCAAATCGGCTTTTACCAGCGTATCGATGTGCAAGTCCGTGTTCATCTTGCCGCCGGCCATTCGTTTGCGGAACATGGCGAGATCGGCGGCCGCCTGTAGAAGCAGCAAGCGCCGGGTCTGGTCGTCGCCGCTGGTCTGGTAGGCAAAGTGCAAGGCGTTGACCGAGGTCACGCAATGAATCCCCGCAATCTGGGGCTGTTGCATGATTAACTCGCCTGCCCTGAGGAACAGACCGTCCCACAACGCGGCCGGGTGGATGCCCTTGTTAACTTGCTCCACGATATGATCGCAAGCATCGGAGAAGGAGGCCTCGCGCAGGTTCTTCAACACGTCGGCCGTGGCCTCGGGTGAAAGCCGGCCCTGCTGCCAATCGGCACGCATCTTGGCCACGCGGCCCAGGTTTTCGCGCCATGGCCTGTCTGGCTCCGCGTCGCGCTGGGCGGGATTGGTCCCTTCGTGCTCGAGGAGGGCATAAGCCAGCGAGCGCAGCACCGGCTCGGCATGACGCCAGCCGATCGCTTGCAGCGTTCGAAAGGAATTGGCCGCGTAAATGGCCTTGTGCCCGATGTCACGAAAGTCACGCGCCCCGTAGCGCCAGAACAGCTCGAAAATCTCCCCGGCACCGGCGCTGCGCGCCAGGGCGGCGATGGCCCGGTCGGCGCCCTCTTCGTCCCAGTTGTCCATCGCCTCGATGAAGCGTTGCCTGGCTTGAACGCTCGAAGGGAGTTTGCTTTCTTCAACAGGCGGCATGGACCAGTTGCCTTCGTCCATGTTTCGTTTTTGCGAACTCTTGAAATTGTCCAGCGCCCAGAACAGGGGCAACCAGCGCTCGCTATCCGGCGCGGCCTGGCTGGCCAAATGCGCCGAGTTCACCACGAGCACGGCATGGAATTTGAAACCAACGGGGCGCGGCTGAATGCTGCGGACACCGGCCAGGAACAGGGCGGTCATCAGTTCCTGGTAGCCGACGCCCTGGCGCATCACCCCTGCCACCGATTCCAGAAGCTTGTTGCGGGGCGTATCTTCGATCAAGCGTACCAGGGGTTCGATGTCCGCGTTGAGCTGTACTTTTTTGCGGGAGACCTTGGCATCATCCGCGCTCACGGGCGGCAATGCTTGCAGGAAGGCGAAGTCGCCAAGCCCGGCCAGCGCTCCGGCTTGCAGACTTTGAGTCACGAAGCTACGACGCGTCAGAGCCTGGAACATCGGATACCCTCCCGTCAACGCGACCCTTGTTGTAACCACGGTAAATGATAAAGCCAAAAACGCCGAGAACGACGTACGGCATGCTTACCATCAAGTAAATACTTTGGTTATACGCGCGGGATTCGCGCATGGGGTCATCGTCCTGTACCTGGCTGTCTTCTTGAATCAGCCGCTGGCGGCGCTGGTGGCTGCTTTAACTTTTGTAAGCTACGTGTTCGTCTACACACCGCTCAAGCGCAAGACCACGCTCAACACGCTGATCGGCGCGGTTCCGGGCGCCCTGCCTCCCTTGATCGGTTGGACCGCGGTCCGTGGCTCCCCAGACCTGGAAATGATGCCGCTTTTCGTCATCCTGTTCCTCTAGCAGGTGCCGCACTTCCTGGCGATTGCCTGGATTCATCGCGAGGATTACGGCCGGGCCGGCCTGCGAATGCTGCCGGTTGTGGATCCGGAAGGCAAGCTGTGCGCCTGGCAAATGCTGGGCTATTGCCTGGCACTGATCCCCGCCAGCCTGGCACCGATGATACTTGGACGCGCCGGACCGATTTACCTGGTCGGGGCCGTGTTGCTGGGGCTCGGCTTCCTGGCTTTTGCCGTGGCATTCGCGCGGTCGCGCTCCAGCGGGGCTGCCCGGGCCGTGCTACGGGCTTCGCTGATTTACTTGCCCACGCTCTTGGCCCTGTTGCTGCTGGATGGGGTATACCGATGAGATTTTCGCGAGGATATAGATAGTCATGGAACATGCAGTCCACGATGAACCGACGCTGCACATGGGCGCACCCGTCAACACGGGCAAGCTGGCCCTGTGGATTTTCCTGTCCACGGAGATCATGTTCTTCACCGCCCTGATCGGAATGTATGTCGTCCTGCGCAACGGCACGCCGACCAAGGACCAGCCGTGGCCTCTTCCCGAACAGGTGCACCTGATCGAGTGGGTCGGGGCACTCAACACTTTTGTGCTCATTTGCAGCAGCTTGACGGTCGTGCTCGCGCACCTGGCGCTGAGCAAGGGCCAGGTCGGCCGGGCTGTGCAGTACATTGCCGTAACCCTGGCCCTGGGACTCGTGTTCCTGGTCATCAAGGGAATTGAATACAACTCCAAGTTTCAGCATGATATTCTGCCCGGCCATGTCTACGACCGGCTCGATGGCCGGCGCGGCACGCAATACCTGGAACATATCCGCGCGGAGCTCAAGCACTCGACGGAACACGGCGCCGCCGGCGATGCCAAGGTGAAGGATTGCGAAGAATTGCTCAAGGAGATGGAGCTCAAGGATGGCCGGGCCAAGATTACCCCCGCGGAGGTCGGCACGAAAGTCAAGGCTTTGCTGGACAAGTATCATGATCTGCACTTGACGCCAGTCATCCCGTTCGGCAACCTCTGGGCGTCATGTTACTTTGCCATGACGGGATTTCACGCGCTGCACGTCTTTGGCGGCCTCGTTATTTTCGTGATCATCCTGGTCATGGCGCTCCTGGGCAGATTTGGACGGCAACATGCGATGATGCTGGAGTTGACAGGACTGTACTGGCACTTTGTCGATATTGTCTGGATTTTCTTGTTCCCCTTACTCTACTTGGTTTGAGAGCGCACCAAGGCACCGAACTGCGTCCCTTGTGCATGGCGGGGATCCTCAAGAGCGGGAGCGAATGACATGACCGAAGCACATAACGACGAAGCCCACCATGGGCCGAGTTTCAACACCTATCTGATCATCTTTGGCGCTCTGAGCATCTTCACCGCCATTTCTTTCCTTGTGAACGAATTCGTGGGCCGCAACCTCCAGGGACTTGTGATCATCCTGGCCGTGGCGATCTGCAAAGCCGTCCTGGTCGGCATCTATTTCATGCACCTGATCGTGGACTGGAAGAAGCTCTATTACCTGATCTTCCCCACGTTCATCCTGGCGGCCATGTTCATTACGGTCTTGATGCCCGATATGGTGCTGGTCTGGCACAGCCTCGGCGCACCTGCCCCGCCGCCTGCTCCATGATCGGAAAGGCAATTGTTATTCGTGGAATCGACTTCCAAGAACCTGTTGCAAAAATGGGGACAGGCACCTCGATACTCGGAGCCAGTCCCCATTTTTGCACTGTGCGCGTTGGTGCTCTTGACGGCTGGGTGTGAAACTCCGTCCCGATCAGGTGCTTCCGGCGACGATCTCTATCCACTCGGCGACTTTTCCTTGACCGAACGCAGCGGGCAGACCGTGCGGCAAGCCGACTTGCTCGGCAAGGTCTGGGTGGCGGCTTTCGTTTTCACGCGCTGCGCCGGCCCCTGCGCCCAAGTCAGCGGCACGATGGCCCGACTCCAGCATGAACTGGCGGATGAGAAGGACGTTCGCCTGGTCAGCATCACCGTCGACCCGGAATATGACAAGCCGGATGTCCTGGCCCGTTATGCCGCTCGTTACGGCGCCGATCCCGGCCGTTGGCTTTTCCTGACGGGAGAGCCCGCTGCCGTCTATCGCCTGATCCGAGATGGTTTTCACCTGACCGCCGAGCAGAACGAAGGGCCCGAGCGAACACCCGGCAACGAAGTGATGCACGACACCCGGTTGGCCGTGGTCGATCGTGAAGGCCATGTCCGCGGCTACTTCCAGGCGACACAGCCCGAGTCCATCGCGCTTCTGGAAGAAAAGGTCCGCTCGCTGGCCGGCGGCGATTCGCGCTGGCGTAGCTTGCTGCCGGCGTGCAATGCCCTTCTGAATGCCACCTGTGCACTGCTGCTC
>Ga0207148_1158_pt2 | contig 12260 bp, 9 predicted proteins | sample Alteio_BWMinHeat_34_FD_153558 | JGI IMG/M metagenome (GOLD analysis project Ga0207148, IMG submission 153558) | Enriched cells from forest soil in Barre Woods Harvard Forest LTER site, Petersham, Massachusetts, United States -... | ecosystem: Environmental > Terrestrial > Soil > Temperate forest >... | reverse complement strand
TTCATTACGCGGGAAAACTCTTCATCAAGAAAGTGGGAAGCGGCGATGCGGCTTACCTCACGGTGGTGAACGTGTTGCCGCTGGAAGAATATGTGAAGGGCGTGGTTCCGTCCGAAATGCCTTCGAGCTGGCATCCGGAGGCGCTCAAAGCGCAGGCCGTGGCCGCTCGCACCTACGTGCTCTATAGCCTGGCCGCGCATGAAGCCGATAAAGACGCGGCGATTCAGCGCGAGAAATCGGGCGCGCAGCTAGACGATACGGTGGGCTACCAGGCTTACCTCGGAGTTTCCACGCAGGCCGCCGCCTCGAACCAGGCGGTGCAGGACACGGCCGGGCAGGTGCTCACCTATAACGGCTCGCTCGTGAGTGCGTTCTTCCACGATAGCAGCGGCGGCCATACGGAAGACGCCGCGAATGTGTGGGGCACCGCAATTCCCTACGCCTTAGGCAAGGCGGAGATCTTTCCCGACACCCTGGTGAAAGATGGCTCCTGGACCGTAACCGCCAAGCTCGCCAAAGTGCAGAGCCGCTTGCAGACGGCCGGGGTGCTCGGCGCCTCCGCCGCGGCGTTGACCGGCATTTCCATTCCCGCCGACGGGCTCTTTCCCAGCCGGCGCGCCCGCACGGTGAATGCAGAGACGGGCGCCGAGGTAAAAGGCATGACGGGCGGAAAGTTCGCTCACGTGATGGAACTTCGCAGCAACATGATTCAGGTTACAACGAGCGGAGACTCGGTGAAAATTCAGGGAAGCGGCTTTGGCCACGGCGTGGGAATGAGCCAGTGGGGCGCGCGCATCATGGCCGACCATTACCGAAAGAACTTCGAGGAGATTTTGAAGTTCTATTATACCGGCGTGGAGATTTCGGGAAGACGCTGATCGGGATGAAAGATTCTCTGGTAGAGCAGATATTTCATCAGCGATAGCGCCGGGAAAATGGCCACGAAAATCAGGGCGTCCAGCAACAGCGTCAAGAGCGCGAGAGCGGTAAATACCAGCTTTAGCGTGGTGAGCATCTCAGGCAAAAGCGCAATGGAGAGCACGAATCCCGTGGGCACCGAGATAGCCGCCAGCATCACGCAGGTATATGCCAGCAATACCGTCCAATTTTTCCGAAAGGCTTCCATCGATAGTTTCACACTGCCGAAAAAACGGCAGCCTTCGAGGGCCATGAGCGGCACGCTGAAGAGCGTAAGATAGCTGCTGAGCAAAGAAAGCAAAAATACGGAGGCTAGCTGAACGCCGGTAGCGACGTGGAGTTCCTGAGAAAGCTTTATCTCCCCGTAAAACAAACCGCTCAGCACCGCCACGTAAACTGCGTAAGGGATCATCCGCTTCAGCAGTTCTGTGTCGCGGAGTGTTTGGTAGGCGATGCCGAGGGTGAGTTCTCCGGTGCCCGAAAAATTCTTCCAAAGGCGATACATCCCCGCCGAAAGGAAAAGCGTTAGAATTCCGCCCACCAAGCTCACGTAAGGAATGAGCGAGATCACCCCCGGCAAGAAAACGAGGAAAGTAACCCACGAGATTTTCCACCACCGGGGCTTGGCCATCCGCCAGGATTCACCGAAGAGCTTCAGGCCTTCTTTTACGCTCAGCTTTTCACTATGCATTCGTGGTGTTCCTCAGGCGGTCGCGCACAAACTGGATGTGCCCTTTGAGAGAGTAGATGTATTCGGCGAAATTTTTCGGCATTTTCATCCTATTCACCCTGTCTTCAATCAGGTCGAGCCTCTTCAGCAGATCAGTGCGGGAGGGCGTGTCGTGCGCGATTTCCGTCTCGATATGTTTCAGCTCACCGTAGCGCTGGTAAATCTTCGAGCGCAGGCGCCAGTGATACATGTTGGGTATCAGCTTGAAGAGCGGTAGCACGAAGGCCAGGATCGGGATCACGAGCAGGATGAAGCGGTCGAACCAGGCCGCCAACCAGTAGGGGAGAAGCCGCTGCCAGAGCGAGCCGCCCGATTTGTAGAACTGGATAGCGTCGTCGCTTAAGGGGAAGGCGTCGTCTTTGTTCGACGGAAACTCTCCCCGGCGCTCAAAGACGCCCGGGCTGTCGTGGATCTGGGAAGCCGCTTTGAGTAGCAGGTAAGCGAGCGCGGGGTGAAGGTCATCACGCACCAGCAGCGTGCCGGTTGAGGAGACGAGGTTCACGTCTTCATTGGGTTCGTCGGCATTGAGATCGATCGCGCCGCGCGGAAGAACGAGATGGTGAAAGGCGGCGTCGCGCCGGGAAATGGCTTCCGCCTGGGTCACGTTCATGAGGCGTAGCTCGTGGTGAAGCGCGAGGCTGCGAATCAGCGGATCGTCGGGAGGGAGGAGGAACGCGGCGGCGTCGGCGTCGCCCCGGATCAGCGCTTTGGCGGATTCGGCGGCGTCGAGGTGCAGAAGCTTGGTGTTCGAGGCGTTTACGCCATTCAGCTTCAGGAGGCGCTGGATGATCACGTGCGTAGCGTGACCCTCGCGCCCCGAAGCGAGGCGTTTGCCCTCGAGCTGGGAGAAATGGGTGATCTTTTCCTTGGTGCGGTAGAAAATCCACACGGGCTCATAGTAGAGGCTGCCGAGCGAAGAAACATCCGGCTGCGCCTCCACGCTGCCGAGACCGTCTTGCACGAAGGCGGCGTCTACCCCGCTCGCTTCATCCTGGAGCCGCTTGAGGTTTTCCATCGGGCCGCTGGAGGGTTTGATGTCGAGGCGCACGCCGTTCTGCTTCAAGATGTCCTGGTACTCTTTGGCCAGCACCTGGAGATCGCTCTGATCTTCCCCGGTGGAGATGGTGAGGTGGTTGGGCGGGGCGGGGTCGAGGTGCTGGTAGGCAAAGCAGAGGATCCCCACCACGGCGACGAGGCAGGGCAGAAAGACGATCAAGGCGTCTTTCACCGAATAGTTGGCGAAAATTTTTTTGTTCATGGGAGAAAAGTTTAGCATTCAAGCGCGGATCCGCAAATGAGCAGCTCTACACGGGGTAGAGCCCAGAACTGAGTCATTTCGCCCGTTTCTTTCCCGGAGTGGGCTCGTTGAGTTACGGTTAGAGTGCGTATGGAAGATAAAAAGGTTTGGGGTTATGCCGCTGCCGCTCTCTCGCTGGGCCTCCTGGCCGGTTACCTGGCGTTCCTGCGGCCGCTCGACCGCACACCGGTAGTTTCCACCACCGAGCCGATTCACGTCGTGGCCGCTTCCAACCCAGCCTCTCGCCCTTCTTTGGCGGCCCCTCCCACGGTGCCCCCCGCCGTCCGGATCGCGGAGTCGGAGCGCCAAGCCCGTCTCGCCGAAATCCAGGATGAGCTGAAGGAACTTCCCAGTACGGATCCGCAGACGCTTCGTCAGCTGGCCCAGGAAATCCAAGCCGAACGCGCGCGGCTGAATGTGCTGAGGGAAAATCTAAAGACGAGCGACCGTAATCTCGCCCTCGCCAGCGTGGCCACCTCGCCCGGAATGGATTCCCGGGAACAGCTTTTTCTGGAAGCGCAGGCCGCCGAGCTCCAGAGCCGCCTGAGCGACGCGAAGATCGCCGTAGACCAGCAGCGCCAGGTAATCGCCGCCATCGCCGATTCCGACGAGACCGTGTTTATGGGGCAGCTCAACGGCGAGCTCGCCCGAAGAGTCGACGTCGCGAACGCGATTCAGCAGGAGATCGAGGACCTTTTCGGGGAGCAGGAGAGCGATCTGGAGGCCATCGAAGCCGAGCATAGCCAGCAGCTCGTGGCGTTGCGCCAGGCCAGGGCGCAGCTCGCCGCCGACTATTCAGACTCCCTCGAGCAGCTGGCAGCCGATACCTTTGCTTATCAGCATCTGCAGGAAGAGCAGGCTCAGGCGCGAGCCTCCAATGCGAGCTTGGCGGCGGAAAAAGCGGAATTGGAAAAACGTAGACCATAATCGAGGCGCACACGTCGCCGGGTATTTAATGGCCTCGGTTCTTCCGATTCGTGTAGATGCGTTTCCTTAGTAAGTTCACGCTGGCGCAGGTGCTCTTTTGCGCTCTCTTCTTGGTCGCGATCTTAATGGTTTTCGCCTACTCCATCGCGATGCGCGCATCTTCCGACGCGCTTCTCTTCGCGTCGGACAAGCTGCAAGATGAAGTGGGGGCCGATCTCTCTCGTCGAATGGAAGATTATTTCGGCGCGGCGGAAAATGCGATCGATGCCTTCGGCGCCAGCGTAGACAGCGGCGCAATCCGCCCCGATCAGCCCCTGATCCGCGCCGCGCTTTACAGCCTCATTCTCTCTCACCCAAGCCTTAGCGAGCTTACTTTTACCTCTGCCATTGAATCGGGCCGAGATGAAAACGGCGCCGTGATCGTTGCTCCCCGTGGCCGTAATCAAATTCAGCTCTCGCGTGTCCAGGGCAAGCTCGCGGAGAGTCAGGTGTTGGAGAAAGGCGGGGCGTTCATAAAAATCCAAAATGATGGGACGCACACACCGGCGCCGGATCCTACCAAGCACCCGACCTTTCGCACGCCAAGCCTAGAAAGTTTTGAGGGTGACACGCTCTGGAGTGATCTGCACTGGGCTGAAGGATCCAAGGCCGTGGTGGTTACGGTACAGAAAGCTATCTACGATGGAAACGACCGGTTTCTCGGCGTGCTGCGAGCCGGTCTCGACTATGAGCAAGTGGGTCGCATTACCGCCAGCCGGATCGCCAACGCGACGCGGAGCAATCCCGGTTATATTTTCATTCTCGATACGGAAAAACGTTTCATTACCGGCTTTGGTAGCCAGGACGAAATTGTCAATGACAACGGCCCATTGCGGCTCTCGGTAAAAGATCCGCCGGAAGAAGTACGGGCCGTTCTCAATGGCTTGAATCTCAAGAATCTCGGAGACGTGATTAGAGGCACTCAGCTGATCGGCGGTGAGCCGGTGTCGTACACATTTCGCAAAGTTCCCCATTCTCGCGACTGGGTGATCGGTACCCTCGTGAAAACCGGCGAAGTGCTGGCGCCCGTTACCCGTTCTCGCGATCTTGGCAGAATGGTGTCCATGCTGCTTTTGTTGCTATCGGGGACGGTGGGCGTTTTAGTGCTCAGAACGCTGAAGAGTTTCCTTGAGGAAATGATCGAAGAGAGTTCTCGCCTGAATCAATTCCGATTTGAGGGAAGCGTTCCCGTGGCGCCCTTTCGGGATTTACTGGGATTGGCCGAAAGCTTCGATCGTACCAAGGCAGCTCTTCGAACGATGAGTAAGTACGCGTCGGTGGATCTCGTGCGAGATTTGTATCTGTCCCGAAAGGAAGCGCTCTTAGGCGCGGAATCACGAGAGCTCACGGTTCTTTTCAGCGATATTAAAGACTTCACCGCGATCACCGAAAACTCAACGCCTAACGAACTGGCCACCCGGCTGGGTATCTATTTTGGCGAGATGATCGAAATTCTGCAAAAAAAGCATTTCGGCACGGTGGATAAATTTATCGGCGACGCCCTGCTGGTTTTTTGGAACGCTCCTCACAACGTGCCGGAGCATCCCCAGCAGGCCTGTGAGGCCGCCTTGCTTTGCCGGGAAGTAACGCATCAACTGAGCCGCCGTCACGAATGGGGGGCTTTCCCCGAATTCGTCACCCGGTTCGGCATCCACACCGATACGGTGCTTGTGGGCCATTTTGGAGCCCGAGAGCGAATGAATTACGGAGTACTTGGCGACGGCGTGAACTTGGCTTCAAGGTTGGAGAGTTTGAATAAGTATTTCGGCACTTCGATTCTGGTGAGCGATGCAACGAGGCAGCGGGCCGCGAAAGATCTAGTTTATCGTGAAATCGACGAGGTAGCCGTAAAAGGCCGCGAGAAGACAAACCGGATATTCGAACTAGTGGGCCGGCCCGTCAACCTTGCGCCGCAGGTAATAGAAGTGTGCCTTCGATACGAGGAGGCGCTGGCGCTGTACCGGGCCGGAAATTTTGCGGCGGCGGTTAATCTCTTGGCGAAAAACGCGGAAGATCTTCCTAGCCAAAAACTGCGGATGCGTTGTGCGGTCCTCGCCGAAAGTGCGCCGAAGGACTGGGAGCCCGTGCTCCGTATCTACGAAAAATAAATTTACCCGCCAGGAATTCCCGGCCGTCTAGCCCGTAAAATCGGCGTAGATAAAGTTCATCTTTTGGTTATAATCATGAATTAAAATGATACTCATAAATCAAAACATTCAGGCCTTTCTCGTGGTGGCCGAGCTGGCTTCCGTATCGGGTGCGGCTCGCCGTCTAAACCTCACCCAAACCGGCGTTACCCAGCGGATTAAGACCCTGGAACGTGATGTGGGGCTCACCTTGTTCACTCGCTCGCGTTCGGGCATGCGGCTTACCTCTGAGGGGCAGGTTTTTCAGCGGTACTGTCTCGACGCCAAAGGACTTCAAGACCGGCTGGTCGCCGAAATGGGAAAATCGGGGCACGACCACGAGGTGAATGTCACTCTGGTGGGGCCGGCGAACTTAATGGGCGGGCGCGTGGCGCACCAGTGCCGGCACGTTTTTGATCGGTGGCCCAAGCTTAATTTCCGGCTTTCCATTGATTCTTACGCCAATCGTCTCAATCGCCTAAAGCAGGGGAGCGCCGATCTGGCGATACTGCAGGAGCACGAAGTGAGCCCCGAGCTCGACAGCAAAGTGCTGAAGCCACTCGAATATATTCTGGTATGCACCTCAGCCTGGCGGGGAAGAGGACTCGACGAAATTCTCGAAGAAGAACGACTCTACGCCTACAGCGCGGAAGACACTATGGGTCTCGATTACCTCAAGCTCTTCGGAAAGTCGGCGGCGTTAAAGCGCCCTCGCCTCTACGCCAATGAAGATCAGGTGCTTCAGACCCAGCTCGCGCTCGGAGTCGGATTCGGGATCCTTCCGCGAGAGCTCGCCAAACCACTACTGGCGGCGAACCAGCTGATCATTCTTAACGGGAACCGCTCGCTAAAGGTGAAAATGGCGCTCGCCTGGTATCATCGCGCCGAAATGCCCGATTATTTCCGCGAAATCGTGCGTTCGATTTCGTAAGTCTCTTTTTCCCATCTTCCGATATCATTCTCCCATGCGTACCTGGTTGGGGCATTTAGGGAAAACGGCCGCGCTTTGCCTAGTTCCCGCGTCCTTTTTTTATATCCATAGCCAGCTCTTCCCTCCGCCCGCGGTGCATGCCTTTTATGGCGACCCAGACTACGGCTATTTATTGAATTCTTTGTTGATCGTGTGCGGCCTTGCTCCCGCCCATATCGACCATCCGGGAACTTTATTGCAGCTGCTGGGCGCGCTCGTGATACGCCTGAAATATTTTTGGGGCCATCCCGGGGGTGCGGACATCGTCAGTGCCGTACTGCTGGCTCCTTACGAATATCTGCGGCTGATCAGCGAAGTAATGATTGCGATCCTCGCGGGCGCGGCGCTTCTTTTCGGATTGGGCCTCAATCGGCTCGGCTATTCTCTGCTTGTGGCGATGATCGCTCAAAGTGCGCCGCTGTGGTTACCCGATGCCTGGATCTATAGCGTGCATGTTTCTCCGGAAATTCTAATTCCGGTGGTGGGCTTTGGGGTGGCTTATCTTCTTCTGCGGATCCGTTGTTTGAACCATTGCTCCAATAAAGAGGCGGCGATATTAGGGGCACTTCTCGGGGCCGGCCTGGCCTTGAAGATGAATATGCTTCCGCTCCTGATTTTTGTTTTAGTCCCAAGCGAACGTCGCTCAAGGCTGATTGCGATCGCGGCCGTGCCCTGCGCCTTCGTGGTTTCTACGATCCCTATTTGGCCGCGCTACGGAGCGCTATTTGACTGGTTGGAAAGGATAACCACTCACCAGGCAACATATGGAACGGGAAATGCCGGATGGTTTCCTGCCGTTTCCGTGCTGGCTTCTAATTTTGCTCTTCTGATCCAGGAGAATCCTGCCTTTTTTTATCTTCTTATCCTGTTGCCGATTGTGGCGGCGGCCTCCCATCTAAAGCGATCAAGCGACCGCAGGTTGCTGGTTTGCTGTTGGGTGGCCTTAATCGTACTTTTTTCGATGGTGATGAAGCAGGTGGCAACCCGCTATTTACTGCCTTCGACGGCGGTTTGGGCTGTTCTCGTGCCGTTGATCATGTCACAGAATCGCTATCCGGGCCGGCACGTTCTCCGCGCCATCACGGTATTGATTCTCGCGGCGGCAATCTTCACCGGAGGAAAAAAGATGGTAATCAGCCGGTACAGCAGCCTGCAGGAAGAACGGCAGATACTGGATTTTTTCCGGGAATTGGAGCCCTATCGGGATTGTGCCCGGATTTACGGAGCGGGCGTGCCGTATGTCGAATTTGCTCTTCACCTTGGAAACCTCGCCGCCTTTGAAACATTCGCAGGACGTCTTCAAGAGCTGTATCCTGACACGATTTTTTACGAGAATTTTCCGGAGCAGTTCCGGTCATTTGGCCAGGGGTTTTCACGGAAAAAAGTAGAAGAAATTATGGGTAGGAAAAAATGCGAGATAGTCGTGGCCAGGCCTTCGCTCGCCGAACACAGTCATACGTTATTACTGGGTTCAACGGTGATACAGCTAAAAGAATCTCCGCTACCTTTCCAACTCGAAACGATTTTGATTCGCGGCCAGCTAGGATTGTACCGGATCGCGAAATTTAATTCGAAATGGAAGGGCGTTTTTGATGAAGGCATATAACCAGCCTTCATTTTATTGCCAAGCCGAGGCGCTCTTTCGCGGCGGCTTTAACGCCCACCCTGTGCGAAGCGTTGAGTCAAGGCTGCGCTAATCTGGCCTCCACAAGGCGGCCAAGCTTTTCGTTCAGTTCTTCTTTCACGTGAAGCCCGTCTGCGGTGAAGTCGGAGTCGGAAAAAGTCTCTTCGAGGCTAATGCAGCGGAGCTCTAGCGTGTGGCATGCTCGATAGAACGCTTCAACACCGCGCGTATACGACAGCGAAGCCCGGGCGATGGAGCTGGCGGGGCTCAAAATCAATGTTAGGCGAGCTTGATGTGCCCTGGTGGTGGCAGCGAGGATTTCGTAATAGTGGAACTCGTACTCAGAAGATGGAGGGTTGCCACTAGCAGGGATCTTTCCGCGGAGAAGTTCTGCGGCCCAGGGGCCAAGAGGTTCCGTCATTGAGAAGAAGTGATACGCGAGTTCTGACCTAGAGCAGTAGGCTCGGACAAATTTCTGAAAAACCAGAGAAATCACGACGCGTGCCGGAATCTCCTTCTCACGCCAGCGGCGGAAAATGTCGGCCGTGGAAAGGAGATAGGGGAGGTAGATCGGGTTTTCAAAGCTTATGCCTTTTCCAAAGTTCATTGCGGTGGCCATTGCCACCACTTCTCCGATTTTTGGACGTTCGGAAAGGCCCTTCTTTGCGAGAATTTCCCAGATAAAAACCGACGTTCCCGCCAGGGAGAAATTTACCCAGGGGATTGACGGCGATGTCATTCTGCGAAGGCCTTCGGCGGTGGAATCGCCAAGAAGTAGAATTTTTTTATCGTTCAACTGAGCTTCCTCGATGTGGAGAGTGGCCACCTCCTGGAACTGCGCCGAGTAGCGAGGCACCAGCACGAACTCAGCCCAGAGCGGAGCGATCAAAAATATCGCCGCCAGTACAGCCGCCTGCACGCCGCTAGAATTTAAAATAAATGAACGGTACGGCAACCGGATCTCCTAAAATTAGAATCACGAGGAAACATGCTCCGGCGGTGAGCGCGAAACAGGATTTTCGCAGGAACGGCGGAATCGGAAGGGCGCCGGTTCCGCGAAGCGCCGCTCCCGCGAGTGCCCAGGGTGCGAGGAAAAGCAGGAAATAGAGAATGTCTCCCTTGGCCGGAACTCCTCCGCGAAAAATCGCGAGAAGATAGTCCCACGCCGAGCCCACGGAAGCCGCCCGGAAAAAAATCCAGCCAAAGCAGGAAACCTGAAGCGTGGCGAACCAGGCCAGGGAGCGAGCCGCGGCTTTCATTCCGCGGCTCCAATCGGCAATTCTCGGCGCCGCTACTCTTTCGATTCCGACCCCAATCACCAGAAAAATTCCGTGGTAAATCCCCCAAAGAAGAAATTTGACGCTAGCGCCGTGCCAAGCGCCGGCGATTACCATCGTGAGAAGCGCATTGCGGAGCCAGTGGCTGCGCCCTCCGCCGAGGGGAATGTAAACGTAGTCACGAAACCAAAAGGAGAGGCTGCTGTGCCAGCGGCGCCAGAAATCCCGCGGGCTGGTGGCCAGGTAGGGATGGTGGAAGTTTCGGTCGAGAGGAATCGCGAAGCACTGAGCCACGCCGCGCGCGATCAGGGTGTAACCGAGAAAATCGGCGTAAATCTGAGCCGAGTATGCGTAAACCCCCAGAAGGGCGAGATCGGGTCGGGCGGGGCCGTCGAATGCCTTGGCCACGAGGAGCGAAAGGGAGTCGCCCACCACGAGCTTGAGAAAGAGGCCGAACACGGTAAGCGCGATTCCCGTCTCCAGCCATTCAATCCGGAAAGGCGGCCGGGCTTCGAGGCTGCCGCTGAAGGATTCGAATCGCTCGATGGGGCCGGCCTGAAGCTTGGGAAAGAAGCTCACGAACAGAGAATATTTCAAGAGCGAGGATTCGGCGGGAATTCGCCGGCGATAAACATCGAATACGTAGCTCAAGGAGTGGAACGTATAAAACGAAACGCCCAGCGGCGCCTGGAGAGGGGAGAGCTTGAACGCCCCGAGAATTCCCAGGTTCACGGCGAGGCTGAAAAAAAGAAGAGTTCGGCTGGAGTGCGGCCGGCGAGCCATGGCGCGCGCCACGAAGAAATCCACGAGGGTGGCGATCACCAGCAACGGCAGATACCGCGGATCCAGCGAGGCATACCAGAAGTAGCTTGCGACGAGGAGAAGCGGGATACGGGCCCGGAGCGGCGCAGTCCAGTAGGCTAGCAACACTAGGCATACGAAACCGAAAAAGAGGCAGTTGGTGACCTGCACTTACGTTACCGCCGCCAAAAAAGCCCCGATGTGCATGGGCTGATTTTATTCGTAAGTTTTGATGCCGTCCATCTTCAATTCAGGCGTCCGCTGAGCCTACCCGGATCTTCCAGAAACCGCTCGCCACCATTTTTAGGAGTCGAATTCCGTGCGCAAACCGGCGGATGCTGGTGGCGCCGTACGCCCTCGCTCCGTACCGTACCGGCAAATCCGTAATTCCCAGTCCCAGCTCGGCGGCAGGGAAGAGAAGCTCGAAGTCTCCAAAGGGATCAAAATCACCGAAGCGTTTCCGCCAATGGAGAAAGCGGCCGTAGTCACTCCGCAGAAATAGTTTAGTGCCACAGAGCGTATCGCCCAGCTGGCAATCGAGAACAAAACTGAGCATCCGGGCGAACAGCAGATTGCCAACCCAGTTCAAGAAGCGCATGGCGCCGCCTTCCATCGGGTAAATCAACCGGTTGCCATTCACGAAATCAGCCACGCCGGATTGGAACGCGCGATGAAACTGGAGAAGCTGCTCGGGCGGAACCGTAAGGTCGGCGTCGAGGATCGTCACCAGCTCATTTCGGGCGTGGCGAATTCCTTCGCGTACGGCGTCGGCTTTGCCGATGCCCGGCTGGCGATAGGCCGAGATTTCGAGCCGCGGGCCGAACTCCGCCCGTAGTTTTTCAATTTCCTCCCAGGTTCCGTCCGTACTATGACCCTCCACGAAAATCACTTCACACTTCGCACCAAAATCGGGAAGCCGTTCGAGTGCGCCGCGGATGTTTCCGCGTTCGTTCCGGGCGGGCACGATCACGGAAAGGGAAAGCGCGCCGGCGCTGGGCCGGCGGGGCCGCAGTATCACCACCTCGGAGAAGCCGGCCCAGCGAAGAACCGGAGTGGCGGCGAGGAGGCGATTGAGAAGGTTGCCCAGGCCCAGCGTGCGAAACGGATAAAACGCGACGGGGCGGCTTCTAACCACTTCAAAGAACGATAAAGAGGATATATTTATGAGATCGGCCCGGGTTAGGAAGGAAACGGGGAGGCTGCCCCGGCGGATGCCCAAGTGGTTGAAGAGGCGATAGAGCCAGCGCCAGTAGGAATTGTATACGAGGGCGGCCACGCGATCGCCTCGCCCCATTTGGGGATAAAGGGAAGCGAGAAGGCCGGCGACGTCTGGATCGTGATTGAAATTGCCGTTGAGGAAAATCAGTCTTCGCTGATTTTCCGATGCACTAGGGGCGAGCTCGTTGGCGGTCGCGCGCACCTTGTTTTCAATTTGTTTTAGAAGCTGGCCCTCGTCTCCCGGGAGTGGCCGCAGCTGAAGCACGGAGTCGAAAAAGCGGAGAAGTGGTGGCAATGGCCACCGCAATGAACTTTGGAAAAGGCATAAGCTTT
>Ga0207148_1160_pt1 | contig 12423 bp, 9 predicted proteins | sample Alteio_BWMinHeat_34_FD_153558 | JGI IMG/M metagenome (GOLD analysis project Ga0207148, IMG submission 153558) | Enriched cells from forest soil in Barre Woods Harvard Forest LTER site, Petersham, Massachusetts, United States -... | ecosystem: Environmental > Terrestrial > Soil > Temperate forest >... | reverse complement strand
ACTTTATCAGTGATGTCCACCTGGGAGGTGTTCCTTCTGCCGAGGACAAGCTCCGCGAGAAACGGTTGCTTGCGGTACTCGACACCGTCGAACGGGAGGCGCGGTCCGGCGATGCAAAAGGACTTTTTATCGTTGGCGATCTTTTCGATTCATGGTTCGAATTTCGCTCGGTCGTCCCGCGCCGGCATATTCGTACGCTTGCAAAGCTTGGGACGATCGCAGAGTTGATCCCAGTTGATTACATCATGGGGAATCATGATTTTGGTCATCGAGATTTTTTCGAACATGAATTGAATATCCCTGTTCATGCAGGCGACATCGAGCGTACCCTTCTTGGCAAACACTTCTATATTTCACATGGCGATGGCAAGGCGCTTAACGACAAGGGATACCTGATGTTGCGTAAAGTGCTTCGCAATCGTGCAGCACTCAGAATTTATTCGCTTCTGCATCCCGACATTGGCATTCCCCTCGCCGAATGGGTGAGCTCAGGTTCGAGAGGCTACACCGACCAACGTACCGCGCTTCAAAAACAGGATGGTTTGCGGATCTTCGCAGAAGATATGCTGAAAATTGGCAAATGCGACTATGTTGTAATGGGCCATCGCCACATGCCTGAGATCCATGAAGTCATACGTCCAGAGGGTCCCCCAGGCCGTTATATCAACCTCGGTGACTGGATCAAGAATAACACCTATGGCGTCTTCGATGAAGAAGGATTCCGTCTCGTTAATGCTTGAATTCAGCATTCCCACTGCTGACACCCGTATTTTTGTTCTCTATTCATGCTCATCACCGAATTCATTCACGCACTGGAGGAAGTAGTACCGCTTGCGTCTGCCGGATATGCACGGGATGCGGTAGGGTTGCAGGTCGGTGGCGAGCCGGATGCAAAGCTGGAAAAAGTGCTGATCGCTTATGAAGTCACTGAAGAGATCATTCAGGAAGCGATTGAGATCGGGGCGAATCTCATTGTTGCATTCCATCCGCTCATTTTTCCAACGGTCGATCGACTAACAAACGCATCGCGCACCGGCAAACTTGTTCGCGATCTGATCAAAGCGGATATCTCACTCTATGTACTTCACACTGCCTTCGATTCGCAGATCGAATTTGGTACCAGCCGATTGATGGCCGAAGTACTTGAGCTTGAATCGATTCAGCCGCTCGAGCCACTCAAGAATAGTTTGAACAAGATCGTCGTCTATGTGCCGCACTCTGCCGCACGCGAAGTAAGCGAAGCACTCTCGAAGGCCGGTGCCGGAACGATCGGCCATTATGAAGAATGTGCCTGGCAAGTCGAGGGCCGTGGGACGTTCCGCGGAAATGAGCGATCAAATCCTTCCGTAGGTAAAAAAAATATTCTTGAGAGCGTGGACGAGGTTCGGCTCGAAATGATCTGCGAATCCTGGAACACTGGCCGGGCTATTAAGGCGATGATCGAAGCTCATCCGTATGAAGAAGTTGCCTACGACATTCTATCGCTGGTGAATGGAAGTAAGAATTTTGGAATGGGCGCCGTCGGCGAGTGGCCGAAGGAACGGAGCGTAGAAGAGGCGCTGGCGCGTATTCGGACAGCCTTCGGCACTCCGATGCTGCGATACAATCAAACGTCCAATCGTCGTGTTATGAAAGTTGCGATGGTGGGAGGAGCGGGGATGGAGTACTATTCTTTAGCTGTCCGTGTGAAGGCGGACCTCTTTATTACGGCTGACATCAGGTACCACGACTTTTATCGAGCGCGGCATGATAATATCGCGCTCGTCGATGCCGGTCATGCGGAGACGGAGCGTTTCGTAGCCCAAGGTATGTTGCGTGCTATCCGGAAAGCACTCACAATTGTAGAATCGGGCGGCGACCAATCGGTGTCGCTCCTCGCCGTTTCTCGCGTCGAGCCGAACGCGGTGCGGTATTTTTGAATCACATCGATTGCGACCGATGCAACCTAAGGGCTTCGGAAACCGATCGATCAAGCGATAACACGAAGGAACACTGTGAACGAATCACTTCTGCATCTTTACGAACTCCAAAAGATCGACAGCCAGCTTGACGAACTCATCGAAAATCGTGGCGAGTTGCCGCAGCGCGTCGATGATCTTCGGCAAATGGTACTCGAACAGCGCGCGCGTCTTCAGGATGCTGATCAGCACGTTGCCGAAGTCGATAAACGCTCTTCCGAGGTCCATCAGGAAATCATCGAACTGCGCGAGAAAGTAGAGAAGTACAAGGCACAGCAATTCGATGTCAAGACGACGCGCGAATATGACGCAATCACCTTCCAACTTGAAGATGGACAAAAGCGGCTCGCGCGTCACGTCGATGAAAGCGCCCGCCTTGGTCTCGAACTTGAACAGACGCGCACTGAAGCTTCGTCGATGAAAGAAGATCTTCTCGAAATGGAGACCGATCTCGCGCAGCAGGAAGTGACGCTGAAGTCGCTGATGGCTGAGACCGAGGAAGATGAGAAACAATTGCTAAAAAAGCGAGCCGCAACGCTCAAACTCGTGCGCCCGAATCACATCGGAATGTATGATCGTGTGCGCCCTGCGAAGAACGGTATCGCTGTCGTACCCGTACGCAATGGCGTTTGTGGCGGATGCTTTAATGCCATACCAAGACAGCTCGTCCTTGAACTCAAGAAAGGCGACAAACACGCAGTCTGCGAATACTGCGGCCGAATCGTCGTCGGAGAGGTGATCTCCCTTGCCGTAGACGGCGAGCCCCAACCGATGCCTGCGCAAGTAGCCCACAACGAGGAAGAAGAAGAGTCAGAATAAGCCCTTCCAGCGTAAAAATTCACGAAAAGCCGAGTTCCTACTCGGCTTTTTTGTGCGTGCATTATTCCCGCCTCTGAAGCCGTAGGAGGATGTAGCGGAACAGCAATCTCCAATACTAACGAAAAGGCGAACCTGTTCCTCGCTTTTGCGTTACATTAGGTGAACCTTCTCAATCTGAACCGTAGAACGTAGACAAGGAAGCTCGCTGAAGTTCACTGGTGGTGTAGGAGCCATCATACTCGCGTTAAGATGTCCGTACAAGTTTGGGTGCAACCGCAATTCCGTATTGTGGCGCTCCTCCTTGGGGTGCTGCTCCTGCCGTCTATGGCTTGTGCGCAAGCTCCGGCGGAAAATATATCTGACGCATTCGTCAATCAGTACCGATTGACAGATCGCGGAATGAGTGGGAAAGTCAGGCAGGTGGTAGAAGTCGATACTGTCTGGGCTCTCGCAAATATCCCGCTGCCAACTGACCAGAACCATGATAAAGTGCACGAGGGGTATGTCCCGCGGCTCGATTCTGTGATCTACCGATTCGATCAGGATGGAAAGTTAATCGAAAAACGCGAAAAAGCCTGGCCGATCATTACGAGCTATCTCTACGATGCCGATGGCAATATGATCCTGCGTACTACGACGATGAAGCCTTCGTCAATCGTCAGGAAGCTGGCGCGCACGTTTGAACACAGAAGGCTTTCGAGCATCCTGTTCCTGGCGATGAAGGGAGATAGTATGCTGGGGACGCAGCGGATTGATCTCGAGCGAAACGCCGCTGGCAACCTGATCAACTGCCTATGGAATGCACACGGGCACATCAGTACTGGAACGTTCGACATCGATACAGTCACCGAGGAAAGCGGACGGCTTTCGCGCACAACACTCTTTCAAACCTTTGGTGATGATGCGATGCGTTTGACGCTTTATACAAACGGCGCAGGACAGTTGCTACGTTTAGAAGGCCGGACGCAGGGCATGAATTCCAGAATAGAGATAGGCTCGATCGTCTTTGATACGAACATGCGCCTGATCCGCACCTTCCGCCGCTCCGAGCAATCGACCGCATGGCTGATCAAGACTCGCAACTACGACTCGAGAAACAACCTCGTAGCAGAGATCTCTGGCCACATCCCTATCTCAAGCGATCCTGGCACTGCGACGTTGACTCCGGAAATCAATGAGGACGCGATCTACACCTATGCCTTCGACAAGCAGGGCAACTGGATCCGCCGATTACGAATAAGTCATAGCTATTCTTCGGAGAAGACAGAGTTGCAGACGACGCTTCGATACGTCGAGTATTGGTAAGAACCGCTTAGTCCTTCAGGCTTTCAGAACTTGATCCCATTTGGTCGCTCACCGCTGAGCTTTCAGGTTTAGATCCTTCGACGTATTTTTGCTGTGAATCCAGGCACGTATTCACAAGTCCCTCTCGCACTATGCAACGAAAGCATTTACTGACAATTCTCCTTTTCGCACTCGTCATCTTCATTGCGACTCCTACTCACTCACAGAGCTTCACTGTCGTCGACACAGTCTACACGCCGCCCAATTATCAGGATGGACCGCTACCATCCACGCTCTATCTGCCAGCTCACGGTAACGGATTTGCACTCGTACTTATCCATAGACTCGGAAATACTCCGGCCGCGTTTACGACATGGGCAGACACACTCGCTTCACGTGGATACCTTGCACTTGCAATCGAGTATCCCGATCCTGTCAATGGCCCGTCTGTGTTTCCATCGCCTGCTTCTGCAGTCAAAACAGCTATTCAATTTTTACGCAAGAATGCGGCAAGCTGGCATATTGATACGTCGAAAGTCGGAGTGCTCGGGCATTCGATCGGCTCCGCCATCGCTGCCGAGGCAATGATCGACGAACATCATTATGCAAAGTTCGGCCTCTCGGATACGACCGACGATCATATTGATTTTGCAGTTCTCTTTTACGGGCTATATGATTTTGAACGGTATACTCAAACAGACTTGCCAATCACGATTGCGCAGTTGGCCGCGAAATATTTTCAACTCGACCACACCGTCGAGCTAAGCGAAACCCCTGTCTTGCATGCCGATCGCGTTTCTGCGCCACTTCTTCTGTTGCACGGCACAAATGACACCAGACTTGAATATCGACAGTCAACCCAGTTTAGTGATAGTCTGACAGCGCATGCAAAGCCACACGAATTGATCCTCTTCCAAGGGCAGGGACACGTGTTCGATGAAGATGCCTCCAATCAATTTACCGCGCAGGGGTTGGTCGCCAAGGATTCCGTACTCGCGTACTTAGGCAGGCTCGCATCGCACTCAGCGGTGACACCCGAGGTCGCGACAAACTTTGTACTCGATCAGAATTATCCGAACCCATTCAATCCGTCGACACAGATAGACTTCAGTCTGATTGAACGCGGCGTGGTGACGTTGGAAGTCTTCGACATGCTCGGACGGAAAGTCCAGACACTCATCCATGAAGCGATGGAAGCAGGTGCGCACAGCGTGAAGTTCGATGCGGGCAATCTGGCAAGTGGGATTTATACTGCGCGGCTTACAACGAACAACGGGCGTCGCGAGATGAAGATGGTGCTTGGCAAGTAAAGCTCCTCTTCTGTCTGAACTGGGATTTGTGTGATCCCAAAAATTTTTCCAGTAGCGCGCGAAGCAGCGGGTGCAAGTCCAAAGCCGGGTGCGCCAAGTCCTTCTCCCACTTTGTGGGAGAAGGATTTAGAACCCTCATCCCCCCGCCCTTCTCCCAAATTTATTCCACTTCCTTCGTCAGTGAAATAAATTTAGGAGAAGGGAGCATGAAGACTTGTTCATCAAAAAGTCTTCCCACGCTGTGATTTGGTCTCGCCGGACGGTGTCTTAAAACTAGTGAACGACGAATCGAAATTCGGGTTATATCAATCAACACAGTTATTGTCGGAGGATCAATCTTATGCGTAGGACGTCTATTCTTGCTCTCTTCCTTCTTCTCTCTGCTTCCTCCTGTAGAATGCACGAACGCGGATTAGATGGCGGCGAATGCATGGGACCTCGCAGCACCACAACCTGGCTGACGAATTTCAGGCAGTATAGCTCGCCTTTGGGTGGTCCGCAGATCGTGCAAGTCACATATTATCGAGGAGCTATTCCAACTAACTCGACGAATGGTGATGAACAGATCGTGCTTCAATCCGCAAACGCGACTGTGATGACCGGCTGGAAGCTGCAGGCTGGCGATGCGAACCAGCTCTTCTCGCTGCCCGATACACTGATTGGTAAGCTTAGTATTTATTCACATCAACCAGTGCTTGCAAAGGATTTCTCGCTCAATCTTCCATCAAACTCGTGGCTCTGGAATAAGAGCGGATTATCGACAATCAGATTGGTCGACAACACTGGCGCAGTGGTTGATTCGATGCAGTTCGCGCATTAAGCGTTCTTTTCACGTAGGGTCTGGCGTCCCGCCAGACCTAAGATGGGGCGGGATTAAAAGTTCGGAAGTGCCGCTCAGACGCTTGCCAAAAGATTGATGCCGATCCACCTGAGGTATGGCGGGACGCCATACCTCACGCGAGGGAGCTGGTAACCCGCCGCCGCTACCCAGGTCGGGCGAGACGCCCGACCCACGCGATGCCTTCATCCCTCATCCTTCAGCCTTCATCCTTGCCCAAAGAACGGTTCTCCTAAAATCAATGTTTTCCCGCGCCTCCAAAAAGCAGGATTTCCTGTGATTTGTGGCTAATTCGTAACAAATCAACCATTTACTCAGATCGGACTGCCAAACCGGGAGCAGTTTGTCTGGGGCACTATCATTAACAAGCACCCGGATTTTTCAACTAATGTCAGAAGTCTTAACAGCAAACCCATCGTCGGCGACGACGGACGTCGCAACCCATGCTCCAGCGGCAAGTACCGGCTCCGAGCATAAACACAACGGCAAGTCCGCAAAGTCTTCCGTCCCAGCCCGCCAGTCGGGTAGGGGTACCAGAGGAAATCTCACCATCATTGATCCGAATACCAAACTCGGTTCCGGCTACTCACAGAGCGAGCGCGATCAGCTTGCCAAGATGTACGACCAGACACTGAACAAGCTCACCGCCAACGAAATCGTCAAAGGGAAGATCGTCGCGATCACCGATGCGGAAGTTGCGATCGATATCGGCTTCAAGAGTGAAGGTGTCGTCAGCAAATCGGAATTTGGACCGGCAGCGAACGAGCTCAAAGTCGGCGACGAAGTCGAAGTCTTTTTAGAGACGATCGAAGATAAAGAAGGTCGCCTCGTACTCTCGCGCAAACGTGCAGAATTTATTCGTGTGTGGCAGAAGATCATCGAAGCGCAGAAGACTGGCGAAGTACTTCTTGCACGTTGCGATCGCCGCATCAAAGGCGGAATGGTCGTCGATCTTATGGGCGTCGAGGCATTCTTGCCAGGCTCGCAGATCGATGTCAAGCCTGTTCGCGATTTTGATGCGTTCATTGGTAAGACACTCGATGTACGTGTTGTCAAGATCAACCATCCGAACGAGAATGTCGTCGTTTCGCATAAAGTATTGCTCGAAGAGCATTTGACCGAACAGCGCAAAGAGATCGTTGAGCGTTTGGAGCGTGGTCAGGTTTTGGAAGGCACAGTCAAGGCGATCGCCGACTTCGGCGCGTTCGTCGATCTTGGCGGCGTCGATGGACTTGTCCATATCACCGACCTCTCATGGGGCCGTGTGTCGCATCCGAGTGAGATCATCAAACTCGATCAGACCGTCACGGTCGTTGTGCTCGATTTCGACGAGAACAAGAAGCGTATCTCGCTTGGCATGAAACAGCTCACCCCACATCCGTGGGCAGAGATCGAAAGCCGCTATACACTTGGTCAGAAGGTCACCGGTAAGGTCGTCAGTATGACGGACTACGGCGCCTTCATCGAGATCGAGAAGGGCATCGAAGGATTGATCCACGTTTCGGAAATGAGCTGGACACAGCACATCAAGCATCCATCGCAGATCCTGCAAATGGGTCAGCAAGTGGAAGCCATCATTCTCAACATCGACCAGGATTCAAAGAAGATTTCGCTTGGTATCAAGCAGCTCGAGCCTGATCCGTGGACGATGTTCCTCGAGAAGTATCCGATGGGCTCCAAACACCGCGGGATCGTTCGCAACCTCACCAACTTTGGTGCCTTCGTTGAACTCGAGCCCGGTGTTGATGGACTCGTACATATCTCCGATCTTTCATGGACGAAGAAAGTCCGTCATCCAGGTGAAGTCCTGAAGAAGGGTGAAGAGATCGACGTGATGATTCTTGGGATCGACCTTGACAATCGCCGCATTTCGCTTGGTCACAAGCAGGTGCTCGATAATCCGTGGGAGAATCTCGAGACGATCTACGGCGAAGGCAAGGACACCGAAGGCAAGATCGTCCGCATCATCGAGAAGGGCGTCATCGTCGAACTCCCGATGGGTGTCGACGGCTTCGTGCCGATCTCGCAGCTTGCGTTCTATCCGATCAAGAACATCTCCGATTCGTTCAAGAGCGATGACAATCTGAATCTGCGCGTCATCGAGTTTGATGCGGAGAATAAGAAGATCGTGCTCAGTGCAACGGAATGGCTGAAGAGTCAGGACCGCTCGGCGCTTGAAGAATTCAACGCCAAGCACCCGATCCCGAAAGAGACGCTCGAAGAGATGGCGAAGCGCCGCGAAGAGAAGTCGACCGGTGGCCGCGGCAAGCGCGGTGCCAAAGCTGAGGAAGGCACAGTTGATCTCGCACAGTTGGTCGAATCAGCACCAAGCCCCTCCGAACTCGGCTCATTCGAACTCCCAGAAGAAATGCTCACCCCCGAAAAAGGCGAGACGACTGAGGGATAAGAATCTAATATTGATTCACAAAAGCCCGGGCCATTGCCCGGGTTTTTTTGTGGGGGCAAAAATTTTGACCTTGACTGCTCCGTATGGAATTCCGTAGTTTGCGCAAAATGGTCAAGCAAACATGAAGATACTTGCAAGCTTAATTCTGGCATTCATCTCCTCCTTCGGCGCGTATAAGACGCTGTGCGGACAACCTGGGACTTTCCATCCAACAAATATTCCTGTCGTACTTGGGGATACGGATCTCGTGGGGACGTATGACACGAGTTGGAGTCAAGAGATCACTAATGTTAGTGGTTACGGGATCGTCGCAAGCGATCATATTTTTGGCTGGGATCAAGTCGCAGCCTATTGGAACGCCAATAAGATCGGTCATGTAAGCTCAAGCATTATTGTTTTGGTGAATCGGTATGCGGGATCCCCACCTTATCTCCAATATTCCATCACCGGTACAGCTGTCGGCATTTCTGATTCAATGGTTCGAATTCGTCCGCGAAGATGGACGGCAGTCCTTTATCCAGATACCATCAATGGAGGATGGGAGGGATTTACTGAACCACGACTATACAACAAGGTCGCGGCCAGGACAACATTTGATTCCTGGACGCTCACTATCGATAGTACTCTTGTCTGCCAAATGAGCGTGTCGAAGGATTCCTCATCCTTTAGTTCATTCACCGCAAGCAATTTCGATTCAAGCTTGATCCGGCTGAATTTCACGACTCTTCGTGGACCAACTCTTGCTGACTCAAGCTATGCAGGCACGCTCAGGATTCACGTCCATAACAACGACCAGGATTCGCTCTATACGCAGCAGATCATCTTGCTATTAAAGAAAGCCCCGCATAACATGCGCGCCTCCCTTACACCAGGTTCAATGAGGTTCATCGGCACTGGCGGCCAAACGCAATCTCAAACAGCGATTCTGTTTCACGATTCTTCCACGTCCAATTTCAAGCTCGATTCGTTGCCATATCCATTCCATGCTTCGATGAAGCGATTGACTGACAGCACTGATCAAGTTCAAGTTGAGAGCTCTCCTTCTTCGAGCGGTGTCTATCAATGGCCAATGCGGATCCATTTTCTCAAACCAGATTTCCTATCGCGAATTGTGAGCGATAGCCTCCAGATTGATCTTAGTGCCACGATCGATAACACGCATGATACCCCATTCTGGGTTCGCACCTCCATAGTCGACGCCAATGATTCGGTAGGGCCATGCGCGACAGACTCTAATGGTGTGGTATATGTCTCAAGCAAAAACTTCTGGAGTAGCTCGGACGAAGGAGGAACGTGGGTCGAGCTCCCATTTTCCGCTCAAAAAAACATAGGCGAAGTTGTTATAGGCTCGCGTGGATGGATCGACGTGCGTGCTGGGGATTTTCTCTATGAATCTAGAGATCAAGGAAGGAGTTGGAATCTGCAAAGTTTGACATCATCCTTTCATAATCGTACTATTCCCATTTTTGCGAACGTGTTGTTCCAACGTGGCTCGGAGCCAGTGATGACTGGGTGGTTCAGCGCAATTATCGACAATGAAATCTATTCGGAGTATGATGCATTCTCGCGCTATTCTGGCGACACGAGCTGGACAAAGTTCGGACTTCCCGGCGGTACTTCCAGATTTCTCTATCGCAACAGCATCGTTCATTATGTGGCGGGACGAAAAATCACGTCTAAACTTGATACCGTCTCTCTTCCGTCTCCCGTAACACGATTTGAGCTCGCTCCGAACGGAAGCCTCTACGCTGGAACTGAGAACGACGGGGTCTTCCTCCGCGAGAACGACACCGTCAAATGGCATCAATCCTCGCTCACGATTGGCAATATCACCGCGATCGCATGCTCGAATGACGGATCCGTGTATGCTACGACAGCGACCAACGGAGTCTATCGAACGACCGACAATGGCATAAGCTGGCAAGGCATCAATGGTGGTCTCGGGACAACGCACATCAATTCGATAGCTCTGCGTGATGGGCACGTTGCATACCTTGGCACGTCAGCTGGCGTTTATCGATCGCTGAAGCCCATCGGCAGAGGGCTTTCACGTGCAGCAGCGCCAAGTATTATTAGCAGCGCTCTCATCAATTTTCCTAATCCTGCAAGCGAACGGACTTCCATTCGATACCTTCTCAAGTCGAGTCGCGATCTTCGAATGCGGGTCTATGATTGTATCGGCAGGGAAGTCCGACGGATCGATCTTGGTGAGCGCACGGCTGGAATTCAGATAATCGACTTGGATATTGCATCGCTCGCCATCGGCGTATACCGCTATCGCTTCGACGGCGATATAGAGTCGGGTGTTATGGTTGTTGCGCGGTGAGGTGTTCAGGTCGATGAATGAATAAATCTGCTATGCTAAGACAAGTCTCAAAGGTTCTCACAGTTTTGTTGTTGATCGTCTCCTCGTTCGGCTGCATGCTCGAAGCGAGCGCTCAAACCTTTGACACGACTGGTTTTTATGTGAAGCCCGTATTTGATGCGAGGTACACGTTCTTTGGTAACGGAGTTGTTGTCGGCGATACCGAGGTGGTCGGAAATTATGTATGGGAATCGGATTGTGACTCAGCATTTGATATCTACGAAATACGCATAAAGGATTCCGCAATGGGCCCTTTTTACGTTTACCCGATTGCCTTTCCTATTCCTGTAATTTTCAAACCAACACATGCAGGTGCCTTTTCAGGATGGAGTCTTGATTGTGTGCTTCTATCGACCATTATCAATGCTTACTGTTCGGGGTCGCATATGTTTTATGGAAGGGAGAAACGTAGTTTTTCGGCTATTGGACTTTCGGACTCAATTGTTATGATTCGTCCAAAGGCTTGGACGATCGATATGTCTCCTGATCCCATTCGTCGTTGCTGGGTCGGAACATCGCAGCCGGAATTCTCGAACAACGTTTCGGTTGGTACGACGTTCTCGACTTTTCAGATTATTTCCGACACCTCGCTGCAATTGACGTTGTCAGTCAAGAGAGGAAATTCCGTCATCAGCTCCTACTCAGCTAACGCTTTCACTCGGCGCCAGCCACTGCAACTAGAGGTACTCAGCCATCGAGGAGAGGCGCTGAGTGGAAAAACATATCAAGGTTCATTCACGGTTCATGTGAAGAACCGTGACGTGGATTCAACCTTCGTTCAACTGGTAAGTCTTCGGTTCAAGACGATTCAGCATAACTACCGATCATCGGTAACGCCTTCAACAATTACCTTTTCTACTCAGGCCGGAGATACAGGATCTACTCAAGTCATAGTCGAAGCTGATAGTGTGTATTCCTTAGTAGCGCCTCCATTGTCGCCATATCCTTTTAGCATTCAGACCTTGCAGTCAAAGGATACGATGTATAGCTTCACGGTTTTATGTATGCCTGTGAGCAGTGGCAGATATGGGATGCATCAATACTTCCATCTCCACCGAATCGACTTCGCGGGGGAAGATTTTCTGGATAGCGTCGGCATATTGCTAAATGTTTCCATCGATAATTCAAAAGATGCTATGTTTTGGAGTGTCACGTCTAGCGAGACAGGAGCGTCCGTTGCCAAACTCGTGGTTGGCAATGACGGCGTTGTTTATGCCGGGGATGGGAATCTCTTTATGTCGGTGGATTCTGGTTCGTCATGGCGTAGTATCTCAGATGGGAACAATGTTCAACACATTGCGCTGGACCAGAAGAATACTTTGTATGTTCAAACGTTTCAGGTTCGAAGCACTTGGGACCGAGGGGCTACTTGGCATGACTCACCGCCGCATAGTGTCAATCAAAGGGCCATATGATCCGAATTCCTCGCCGGAAGAAATTAG
>Ga0207148_1155_pt1 | contig 12683 bp, 14 predicted proteins | sample Alteio_BWMinHeat_34_FD_153558 | JGI IMG/M metagenome (GOLD analysis project Ga0207148, IMG submission 153558) | Enriched cells from forest soil in Barre Woods Harvard Forest LTER site, Petersham, Massachusetts, United States -... | ecosystem: Environmental > Terrestrial > Soil > Temperate forest >... | reverse complement strand
AACTTGTGTAATTGTAATTGCAGCCGCACCTGAAGACCGGATGCCAGGAGCCACTCTGCCAGTTCGATCGGCTGCACGGTTGGCCCCTCGCGATGCTCCGGCAACGCGAACACGGGACTCAACAGGACGACGAAGCGCCTGTGCAGCTCGTGTGCGCGAATTACCTCTTCCGCCCAGTCGAAATCGCGGCGTGAGGCTATGACAAACTTGATCTGATCGATCGGTTTCAGAAGGTCCAAGTTTCCCCAGCAGTTGCCGGCACTCTCGCCGCTGTCCGGGCATTTCAAGTCCATGACGATGTGCACACGCCGGTCGACGTGATCGATAGCCATGAGTCCGGGAAAGATGTTTACGGTGAGAAGCCGTTGTCACTGACGATCGCCGAGGGCCGGGCCATGGTGCAAGTGGCTCGCAAAACGGAACGCATCTATCAAGTGGGCAGCCAGCAACGCTCGGATGCGCGCTTCCGCCTGGCTTGTGAGCTCGTGCGCAACGGCCGAATTGGCAAGGTTCATCGCATCGAGACGCGCATCGGCGAGAATCCGCAAGGGGGGCCCTTCGAGGTCGAAGCGGTGCCCGAGGGATTGAACTGGGACTTCTGGCTGGGGCAGACGCCCAAGGTGGATTTCGTGAAGCGCCGCTGCCACTATGAATTCCGATGGTGGCAAGAATACTCTGGTGGCAAGTTGACCGACTGGGGCGCCCATCACAACGATATCGCCCAGTGGGCCCTGGATGCCGACAACTCCGGCCCAACCTCGGTCGAGGCCATGGGATACCCGATCGCCACGCAGCCGAACTGCTACAACCACCCGCGGAATTTCGAGATCACTTACGAATATGTCCGAGGCAAGGAACGCACGCAACTGGTGTGTATGGGCAGCGGCCAGAATGGCGTGATGTTCCTGGGCGACAAAGGAAAATGGATCTTCGTCGACCGGGGTCATCTCACCGCCAGCGACAAGAAGCTTATTGACGAGCCGTTGCCTGCCGACGCGGTCCGGCTGTACAAGTCCAACGATCACATGGGCAATTTCAGAGACTGTGTTCGCAATCGCAAGCTGCCCATCTGCGACGTGGAAGTCGGCCATCGCTCGGTTACGGTCTGCCATTTGGCCAACATTGCCTTGAACCTCAAGCGAAAACTGCAATGGGATCCGGCCAAGGAAGAGTTCGTTGGCGATGAAGAAGCCAATCGCATGCGCAGCCGTGAGATGCGCTCTCCCTGGAAAATCGACGTTTGATCAGCAAGCGTGTCGCCAACGACCAATGACAAAAAGGGGAATCTGGACAAATCTGAGTGATGTGCAGTTGCTGGAGCAATGTGCCGTGGATACCTACCGTGCCAGCGGTCCGGGAGGCCAAAAGCGGAACAAGACCAGTTCTGCCGTGCGGATAAGGCATCTGCCCAGTGGCTTGATTGTGATCGCGGAAGAGACCCGATCCCAACATGAGAATCGAGCTCGGGCATTGCGGCGGTTGCGACAGGCACTGTACCTCAAGATACGAGAAGAACTGCCGGCTAACGCATTGAAGCCGGGACTGCTGGCCGAGCGGGCCGGTTTTGGCGACGCACAAAACCCGCCTGTCAAACTGGCCATCGGGCGCAAGGATCCGCGCTTTTGGCCGGCGGTCGGTGTCGTCCTGGACGTACTGGAAGCAGTGGGCGCCCGGGTGAGCGAGGCGTCGGCGGCACTTAATATATCCACGGGCAACTTGATTGATTTCTTGAGCACCGAGGCGAAGGTATTTGAGCAGGCGAACATTTTGCGGACACGATTCGGCCTGAAACCGCTACGCGCGTCTTGATTTTCATGCCCCAACCTCATGGCTTTTCCTGGGTCGAAAAACCTCTCCTGGGCGCTCTGGCGCAACCGGAAGGACAGGAGGATCTGGAGTGGCTGCGCCGTCAGGGGATCGAAATCCTGCTCTCGCTGACGGAGGAGGCACCGCGCCCGGACTGGACAAACGAGTCTGGCCTGCTCGTTTTTCATGTCCCTATCGAAGACATGGAAGCACCAACTCAGGAGCAGCTCGAGCGCTGCGTTTCCGCGATCGCCAAGGCACATGCCAACTCGATGGCTGTGGCCGTTCACTGCACAGCCGGCTTGGGCCGAACGGGGGCTGTGCTTGCCTCTTACCTCGTGCACAAGGGCATGACCGCACGAGAGGCCATCGCCCGGATACGGAAGTTGCGGCCGGGATCGATCGAGACGGAAGAGCAAGTTGAGGCCGTCAATGAGTTCGCGCGTCGCAAAAAACCAGGATGATGACTCTCAACCATGAAACTCCCGAAGATCGATCTGGAAGGAGCCCAACCAGGAGCTCCGGCACAACCCAGGACGTTCTGGAGCACGGTCCTTACTTCGACGCCCGTCATCTTGACGGTGCTCTCTACCGTACTGGCCGGGTTGTCGTCGAGTGAGTTGACCCAGGCACAGTATCATCGCTCGCTCGCAGCCCAGAACCAGTCCAAGGCCGGGGACCAGTGGAGTTTTTTCCAGAACAAGCGCATTCGCGGTACGAACCAGGAGATGGCGGTCGACCTGCTCCAGACACAGGCTGAGCCGGGTAAGTTTACTAGCGCCGCGTTTCAGGCCAGCGGGCAGCGGTTGCTGGGTGAAATTCAGGGCATCGAAAAACAAGCCAGCCGTTTGGGTGACTTGCTTGGCCCGGCCAAGGCGAGCCTGGGTGCAGGAAACGCGCTTCCTGAGGCAGTGAATCGACTGCTCGTGAGCGCAATCCAGGAAGCGAAGGAGGCGGAGATAACGGCCGCGAAGATACAGCAAGCGCTTGGCCAGGGCGATGTGCAAAAAGCCCTTGATCATTTGAGCAAGAATGAATTGCCCGACGTGAGTATCGACAAAAAAGAGGAGCCGCGGATTCGAGAAGCCAGCAATGCGATTCAAGCAAGGCAGCCCGAGTCTGAAATTGCGCCGTTCATGGCCCAAATCCCCGAGGAAATGATTCGGGAGGCCATTGAAAGAACGGAAGCCAACATTCGCATTGTCGAAGGTGAAGACAAGCCTATCACGGATGTTCTACGCCGCCTCGACGGCCTGGTGCGTGACCAGGTGTTGCGCACACGGGCCCTGCAAAGGGGAATCCGCGATGTTACATCGGCGCTGGCGATCCTGCCCGCATCGGAGGGCAAACCGCTGGCCGATCTGCGCTCGGCCGCCGGCGCCCTGTCTCACTCCGGGGCTGCAATCAAAAACACGGCGAACGACTGGAGTAGCGATTTCAAGGGCGCCCAGTACGGCTACATGGCAAAACGCTATCAGCGCGAGGCCAATTACAACCTCCAGGCAGCCGTGCTCTACGAGTTGCAAGTTCGCAAGAGCAGCGTGAGTTCCGAACGCCTCCGGCAGCGCAGTAAATTCTTCTTTTATGGAATGCTCGTCTCGCAGGCCGGCGTGACCTTTGCGTCGTTCTCCCTGGCCGTGCGGCGGCGCAGCCTGCTGTGGAGCCTGGCGAGCTTGGCCGGGCTCTGCGCCATCCTCTCCGGGATTTATGTCTACGTCCGGATGTAATCAAGCACGCACCTCTGGCGCGAATCGCGCGGATACCAACTAGCTTTTTCATTATGAGAGCTATTTCATCGCGTTCTCACGATCGATTCATGCGGTCAGGGTTACACTCTGATCCGGCGTACCTTGGGAGGTAAGCAAATGGTGTTTTGAGACGCGAGGAGGAATTTATGACTGGGATCCTGGAGTTGGGCACGGGACTCATAAGCCTGTTGCTCGGCGTGGCTTCTACGGAAGCGGCAGGTAGCAATCAAGATCCGCAGGAACCGCCGCCGCCAGCCGCGCGACGCAATGCGAATGGTCTTGGGGGCGACCAGAGCGGATTTGGCGGCGGTGCAACCGGTCCGGGACGCGGCTTCCGTGGCGGATTTGGCGGTCCTGGACCGGCAGGTGCCGGGGCCGGTTTCGCTGGCGGACAAGGTGGATTCGGCGGCGGCGGTGCAGCAGGTCCGGTACGCGGTTTTTCGGGTTCTGGACCAGGCCGCCAGCCGAACGCTCAACCCGGCGGACTGCCGATGCGAGGCGGCATTGCCGCACCTCCCGGCGCGCGCCGCGACGGCGGTGTTGGAGGAGTAGCGCCGGCAGCCCCGCCGACCGGGATGGGAGGACAGTCTCCTTACGGCCCACCAAATTCTCGTGGAGGGATCGGCGGGCCTGGCTCATTCGGACCTGGTCCGCTGGGGCCCTTCGGCGGTCCGGCCGGTGCCCCCTGGGCGCGCGGGCCTTCTGCGCAACCGGGGCCATGGGATTTCGTTCGTGGCCCAAGAGCTAATCCTTACTTCTCCCCTGGCGGATGGAACGAGTACACAATGCGTCAGCGAGCCCGGGCGTTTTATGCCATGAGTCGGAGACCTCCTCTTGATCGTGGTCAGTGGAGCCGGGATGCCGGATATGGACCTTACGCACATCCGAGAACTTCAGCCCGTGGCTATTGGAGTCGCGGATACGCGTACTCGCGGCGCCCTGGGCCGTCTTCATGGGGCGGTTGGGGATCGGGCTTTGCTCCCCGCTCTCGCAGTTGGCAACCGGGTCCTGGCGCATGGGCCCGCGGGCCGTTTGGGCCGCCCAATCCTGGCTATGCCGGCAGACCGGCTTATGCCAGAGGCGGGCCTGATTCTTACGGGCAGGACTTTGCACGGCGCGGCGGGTGGGGGCGCGGCTATCCAGAGTTCAGTCGCGAGGAAATCAGGGACTACTTGCGATGGCGGAATGCCTATCCTCGCGCGGGCGGCGGCGGGCGGGACTAAGCATACCGTGCAAATGCCATTTCGTCTGTTGTGACACTCTGTTGTGGCGTGGTTTCCTGACCACGCCACAACCTTAGGTGTGCAGTCCAAGATGCCTGAAGAATTGCCTTAAGACAGCTGTTTCCCAGGAGATTGCTGGCAATGCAAGGACGGCCGCGGTCGCGTGATTCTTTTGATTCGTCCGGGTTTGCTCGGTTGGTGATTCGATGCGACCTCCTTAACATGACGGTATGAAACCCTGCTTGAGTGAGGCAACCACCCTGCCCTGCACGTTTGCTGAGGACGTGCAAGCCTATGCGGATGCCGGCTGCAAGGCCATGGAGGTCTGGCTTACCAAACTTGAAAACCATCTGGAAAAGCAATCAGCAGCCGAGACGCGCAAGCTCCTTGAAGACCGCCAGATGATCCTGGCGGCTGCGTCGTACCAGGGAGGCCTTCTGCTTTCCCAAGGGGAGCAGCGTCGCGCACATCAAGATCATTTCCGGCGCCGGCTCGACTTGTGCCAGCAATTCGAGATTGCCACCTTGCTGGTCGTCGCTGACTTTGTTGACACTGTTGATGCCGCAGCGCTGGAGCGGGCCGTGCTGTCTCTGAAACAGGCGGCACAATGGGCTGCCGGGTTCGATGTTCGCCTGGCACTTGAGTTTCGTGGTAAAGCTACTTTTTGCGCCAGCCTCGACACGGCCCTCGCGCTGATCACGCAGTGCGGAGAACCCAACGTCGGTGTCAATCTCGATGTGTTCCATTATTACATTGGTCCGAGTAAGTTCGAGGATCTGGATCTGCTCACAAAGGACAACCTCGCTTTCGTGCAAGTGTCCGATATTGCCGGCCTCCCGCGGGAACTGGCAAGCGATTCCGACCGCGTCCTGCCTGGTGACGGCGATTTCCACCTCGAATCGATCATAAAACGACTCCGAGCGATCGGCTATGAAGGCTGGGTCTCCGTCGAGCTCATGAATCCCACATTGTGGAACACAAAGGCAACGCAAGTGGCGGAGTTGGCAATGATGGCACTGGGGCGCTTGCTGCAGTGATGAAATGGACCATGCCCAGACCAGCAACAATCCAGCTTGAAGTAAACAACGATTTTGTTTATGGAGTTTTTGGTCGTTCGTTGCTTCTCATGGTTATTTCATTCTGTTCTCATGGGCCTATCATGGCGCGCGGGGTAAAGTTTCTTTGTCGATGAGCAAAATGCGGTGAAGTCCGACCGAAATTCCGAGGAGCGAATGCCATGAATAATCGTATCTCCTTTCGTTGCCCTTCCTGTAGCGCCCAGCTTCGCGCTCCCATCCAGCTAGCCGGTCGATCGCGGCCATGTCCTGGCTGCGCGGAAACCGTCATGGTGCCCCTGCGCATACCGAGTGAAGAGCCGTCGATCCTGGTGATAGATGATGACTCTCGCGGCGCGGACAAACGTATTGCCTGAGCACCGGAAGCGATAGTTTCAGTCTGTCTGATTTTCCTGCCCGCCTTGCCTGCCTCCCCTCATGCCGCCTTGCCGAGTTCTGTCTCCGCTGTTAAGAATTGCTAAGCAGCTACTTGCTCCGCACGCAGGACAATTCGCTGCGATGTCGAGCAACCGGAGATCGAATTTCCTTCCGAGGCATAGCGTGCTTTCGCGTCATTGTATTTGGATAGTGCTCAAGCGGTGTTCTCCTTTCCTTCTGGCAGGCGCAATCCTTTGGAGCCTGCCTGGTTACGGCTTGCGGCCTGCACCGGCGGTCGAGCCGGCAGTTGCAGATCCATTGCGCCTGGCGGTTTTGCTTGTTTTTGATCAATTTCGCGGCGATTATTTGAGCCGCTGGGAAAAGCTTTTTGGCGAGCATGGCTTCCGCCGATTGCAGACCGAAGGCGCCTGGTTTACCAATTGTCATTACCCATATGCGCTCACCTTCACCGGGTCGGGACATGCCTCGATCCTGACCGGCTGTTCGCCGGCGGAACATGGAATCATCGGGAACGAATGGTACGACCGTGTGGCCGGTGAGCGAATCAGCTGCGTGGATGATACGCGTTACATGCTCGTGCGCGGCCGCGCCGATCCAGCCGGTGTCGATCGTCGCGGCAAGAGCATAGGCCTTTCTCCGACACGCATGCTGACACCAACCGTGGGCGATGCACTCAAGGAAGCGACCGGAGGGAAATCTCGCGTTGTAGGTTTGTCGTTGAAAGATCGCTCGGCGATGCTGCCCGCAGGGCACAGGGCCGATGCCGCCTACTGGTTTGATTCAAATGACGGCACGTTTATTACCTCTACCTATTATGTCCAGCGGCAGCAGGCGTGGGCCGATCAGCTCAATCGTGAGCGCTTCGCCGACCAGTGGTTTGGACGAGACTGGGTGCACGTCCGAGCCGGCCTCGATTATGTCCCGTACAGTGGACCGGCTGATGTAGAGGGCGCAGACCGGGGCTTTGGCCAGGGACGTGCTTTCCCGCATCCGCTGACAGGGGGCCGGAAGGTTATCGGCAAAGAATACTTCCAGGCCCTGGCCAACTCCCCCTTTGGTAACGACTTGTTGCTCGAACTGACCAGGCGCGCCATCGAAGGAGAGCAACTCGGTCGTCACTCCGTGCCGGATCTGCTTACCGTGAGCTTTTCCAGCAACGATGCCGTCGGGCACTGCTGGGGACCCGATTCGCAGGAGGTCCTGGACATCACTTTGCGCTCCGACCAGATCGTTGCGGACTTACTTGCGCTTCTTGATGACAAGGTCGGCAAGGGTCACTACATTTTGGCGCTTACGGCCGACCATGGGGTTTGCCCCTTGCCTGAAGTCGCTCGCGCCCAGGGCAAGGATGGAGCAAGAGATGCTGCGGATACACTTACCACGAAGGCGGAAGCATTCCTGAACTCGAAGTTCGGCAACAATCAGCGGGGTGCGCACTGGCTCTCGGCGACGGAAGAATCGTGGGTGTACTTGAATCGCCAGCTCCTTCGCGAGCGCGGTCTGCAACAAGCGGAGGTGGAATACGCCCTTGCCAAATGGCTCAAGGTACAACCCGGCATCCTCGAGGCTTACACCCGTACGGGGCTGCTCAGCAATGCCCCTTCGGAAAACGTATTCCAGGAGCAAGTTCGGCGCTCCTTTTACCCAGATAGGAGCGGCGATGTCGGAGTCATCCTCAAGCCTTACCATTTGATGACGGCGGTATTCGCCCGCGGCACCACGCATGGCACGCCCCACGACTACGATACGCATGTGCCTCTCCTGGTCATGGGGCCCGGCATCCGACCAGGAGTCCATCCGGAGCGCATCACGCCGCAAGCAACTGCGGCAATCCTCGCACGCGGACTCGGCATCAAGCCGCCGGCAACTGCCAGGGCGCCCCTGCCGGATGGCCTTTTTTCAGATCGCTGAGGTAAGACGCTCGTGCATTACCGTTATTGTTCTTAAAACGGACTGCTGCAAGAGATCGAGAATGCGCCAGGTAGTTTTCCGTTGCTAGGGCGCAAAAAACGGTTATGCTGGAGACTCATGCTTGTGAACCAGCCAACTAGGCCTACCTTCGCGAGGCATCGGGATGCGGTTCTGGGTGGAATGCGGAGACTTTCTCCGCGAGTCGCGCCGGCATTTCCACGATACGGGTGCTCTGCTTCCGAGCAGCCGCTTTTTGGCGCGGGCCCTCGTTTCTGAATTCAAAAAACGCAAAGGTTCCTGTCGCATTCTCGAGGTCGGGCCCGGCACCGGGTCCGTAACGGCTCAGATCCTTCGGCATTTGCTACCTGGCGATCAACTCGATCTTGTGGAGTTGAACAGTCATTTCATTGCGATCCTCCAGAAGCGCTTCAACCTGGAGCGCAAATTTGTCGGTCGCAGAGACCAGGTGAAGATCATCCACGCGGCCGTGGAAAAACTGCCGGGGGAAGGGCTCTACGATTTCATCATCTCCGGGTTGCCACTCAACAATTTCTCGGTAGCCCAGGTCCGCGAGATTCTCCGCGTCTACAATCGACTGCTCAAACCCGGAGGCACGCTGACCTATTTCGAGTATGTCCTGATCCGCCAGCTGAAAACTCCGTTCGTCGATCGTCGTGAACGGCGCCGGCTCTACCGAGTCGGTCGTGTGGTGGGAGGGTATGTTCGTGCCCATCAGGTCCGGCGCCAGCGCGTTTTCATGAACATGCCACCGGCAGTTGTCCGCCACCTTCGTCCGCGACCGGATGCGGAGGAAACTGTGGGTATCCAGGTTCGTTCAGATCTGCTTGTATCTCAAGTCGCAAGTCGCTAAAAGCCGGTGCGGGAATAAGTGCAAGGTTAAACAGGGCAACCTGTTGTGGCCCCGATAAACTATCCATTATCGGGACTCTCCATCGAACGCAAGGAGGCAGCCATGACCAGGATGGTCAAATGCGCAATGCTTTTGAGTCTGGGTTTACTTCTGGCAAGCCATGATCCGCTCCGGGCAGTTGGCAAGCCTTCGGGACTGCCGATCAAACTCATCGTTCTCTGTCGCGCGCAGAGCAGTTCCCCCCGCTCGCCCGAGTTCGGAGTGGGAACTAATTCAGATGCCGGTCTCATTGGTCAGATTACTATCTCCGGAAAACCGGCTGACATGATCGACCTGGCAATTCTCGGACAAGGCGTGAACTCTGACGCCGGTCTTGTCGGCCAGCTTCGATTTGCTGATGTGATTCAGAAGTGAGCTATTTCAGCTTTTGATAAGTTTCTCGCCGAGAGTGCGTACTTGCTCAATCGTGCTTTGCAGGCTGCGTTGAGTGCTGCGCATATTTCGGATAGCGTCCTCAAACTTTTGCACGCGTTCGTCGAGTTCCCCGAGTGGACTGTCGGAATAGAGCAAGCAGCTTGAGACTTCCTTGATGGCCGGTTCAACCTCTTTTTCCAGAATTTGCAGAAAGTTGCGACCCACGTTCTCAGATTCAATCGTAGCCTTGTGAAGATTGGTCAGAAGGGTGGCGTGGATATTGGGATCGACGACACGCTCCGGATCGAGAGCTGAGGTCGGCGTTCGGGCTGTTTCGGGCGCCTTCTCCTTCTCTTTTTCCGTGGGCAGAGGCGTTACCGGCGTTACGGGTCGTTTCGCAGATGCCAGACCTGCCTCGGCCTGCGCCAGACCGTTTTTGGCTTTTTCCCAGTTGGCGCGGATATCGAGCGCCAGCCGGTAATGCGTGACCGCCTGGTTGAACTGTCCCTTGTCAAGGTAGGCATTTCCCAGGTTCAGGTGCGCATCCGGCATGCGTGGATTGAGCCGCGTGGCTTCCTGGTAGGCCTGAATCGCCAGGTCGTATTGTTTCTTCCGACGGTAAGCCAGGCCCAGATTGTAATAGCCTTCGGCACGGTGTGTATCGAGCTGGATGCCTCGGCGGAGCACTTGAATGGCTTCATCGACTTGATCGAGACGATTGTAGACGGCACCAAGATTAATATGGGCACCGGCACGCAGGGGATCAAGTCGGGTAACTTCCTTGAAATGATAAGCCGCGCTGGGGAGGTCATTCACCAGGAAACAAACGGTCGCCAGGCCATAGTGGACATCCGGCGCATCGGACTTCAGAGCCAGGGCCTGCATGTAGAGTTGCCGCGCCTGGTCATGTTTTCCCTCGGCCACGGCCTGGCGGGCTTTCTGACATAAAGCATCGATCGATTCGTTTGCCATAGCCGACGTTTCCGACTTTCGTCTTCCTGGGGAGCTTGGGAGAGACAGACGTTCCTCGGTTAGACGATTATAACCGCATCTTTGTTCCCCCCTCAATCGCAAAAACCCCGTTGGAGGTCTCGCGAATGCCGTGGGGCTTGCCGGCCTCACTTTCTAAGATACCCCTAATAGACGCTTGAGCGGAACGGATTACCGCAAAATAAATTCAATATGCCGGGGAATGGATCCATGTCTCCTTTCGATTTGCAAGGCCACCGGGGCGCTCGGGGTCTCAAGCCCGAGAATACGCTTTGCGGCTTTGAAATCGCCTTCGATCTCGGCGTCAGCAGCATCGAGACGGACGTGCATTTGACCAGTGATGGGATCCCCATCCTGTCTCATGATCCGGTCATTTCCGAACGACTCTGCCGGCTTCTTCCGGGTTGCACGGCCCCGGATCCGAGCAGCAGACCCGCCGTGAGCAGCTTGTCGCTTGCCCAGCTCCGGTCTTATCGAGCGGATCAGAATCCGGATAAACAACGCTTCCCGGATCAAGACGACCGTGTCACGCCGCTGGCGCGATCCTATGCGGACGCGCTCGGCATGGATCCGTACGCTTTGCCGGCGCTGGCAGACCTCTTTGCTTTTGCCGAAGCCTACGCCGGCGCGCCGGGACAGCGGGCGGGCAAGTTGGAAGCGCAACGAGCACGTGTTCGCCAAATCCGCTTCGACCTGGAACTAAAACGCGTGCCGTTTCGACCTGCGGCGATCGGCGATGATTTCGCCGGCGGTGAACCGTCTCTCCTCGAACGGAGTGTGCTGGAGCAGATCCGCAAGGCAGGTGTGATCCAGCGGACGCAGGTTCGGAGCTTTGATCATCGCAGCATCCTGGCCCTACGCCGGCTGGAGCCGCGGCTGGTGACGTCGGCACTGCTGGCCGAGACGGCTCCTGTTGCTTTGGCGCAACTGGTGAAGCAAGCGGGAGCACAGGTGTACTGCCCTGATTTCGAGTTTCTTGATTCGGCGCAGGTCGATCTGGCGCACGCCGAGGGCATTCGGGTAGTTCCCTGGACGGTCAATGTGCTCGAGGATTGCCTGCGTTTGCTTGACTGGGGAGTGGACGGTCTCACCACGGATTATCCCGATTTGATGATCCCGCTACTTCACGCTCGTGGAATCGCATTCTAACGCTCAGTTCAACTCCTTGATGTAAATCTTCCGGAACTGCACGAGCGCGGGCGGTCCCTTCCATTTCCCGCTTTTGGCGTCGAGAGTGCCGTGATGTTGCAAGGCGATGCGCCCCTTCTCCGGGACGCCTGGGAGCTGCGCGCTCGAAATGACATCTTCCCCGTTGAGCTTCACGGACAATCGATCCCCCTTCATCGTGATTTCGAATGTGTTCCACTCGCCCCGCGGCCGGTCGGCATTCTTCTTGGGAGTGACGGCGGCTCTTACTTCCGGCGGCATCTTCTTGTCGGTGCGATAGCCCCAGACCTCACCGGAACCGGCCGGCCAGCGCCAGATATTGATCTGCGCCTTCTCGCTGCCGCGCACGTAAATCCCCGAGTCGATGTCTTCGATCTCCGTCTTGACCACCTTGCCGTTGTCATCTTTTTTCTCGCTGCCATCCGGCAAGAGAATGGGCACTTGCCACGTGTAGCCGGGCTCGTCGGTTTTCATGCGCCAATCGACTTGGAGAATGAAATCGCCATATTCTTTCTCGGTCCACAGGTGCTTGTCTTTCTTGGCTTCGCTGCGTGCGTCGTAATCAATAACCCCATCCACGATTTTCCAGTGGCCGTTATCTCCCTCCGGCACCTTCCAGTTGGCGAAGTCCTGGCCGTTGAAAAGGGCCGTGAAGCCTTCGGGCGTGTCTATTGCCCGAGTCAGGGAACACACCGCCAGGAAAGCAAGCAATCCAGTGACGCAGATCAGCCAGCGCAGCCGTCCCATGGGTCAACCTCCTCGGCAAATCCAGGATGTCGTTCACGACTGTGAGCGTACAGTTTTGAACAAGGAAACGCAAAGAATTTGCAAGCGTGGGTTGAACGCCGAAACTTAGTTCCACTGTTTGTGCACTCGGCCAAATCGTCTTGCCGCGTTGGCATTGTGCCATGGCAATAATGAGGGTACGGTGCGGGCTATTCGTTGCATTCATTGCACACGCGCGCTATGCGATGCAACGAATGCAACGAAACTTGCAAAATGGCGCGCGCCGGGGTGTCTTGCCAAATCGACCTTACCCGTGGCAAGACGCTCTTAGCAAGCAAGTCGTTACTGCCTGGGAGTTTACAACAACAGCAAA
>Ga0207148_1141_pt1 | contig 12745 bp, 14 predicted proteins | sample Alteio_BWMinHeat_34_FD_153558 | JGI IMG/M metagenome (GOLD analysis project Ga0207148, IMG submission 153558) | Enriched cells from forest soil in Barre Woods Harvard Forest LTER site, Petersham, Massachusetts, United States -... | ecosystem: Environmental > Terrestrial > Soil > Temperate forest >... | reverse complement strand
CCGGCTTCTGAACAAAGAGGCATGGCACCGGCCATGGATACGACGAGTAGAGCATCTATTCCAGCGGCAGATTGTCGTTGTGCGGCCAGAACGTTAGTGTCGGGCGTTCCATCGCGATACCGAAATGGAGCACTGATGTATCAGGTGTGATAACAAGGCGTGAGGCTTCTGCCAATGCCCCAATTTCAAGAAGATCGTAGGTGGTATTGAAAAACTTCGCGGACTTGAATACCTTTCCATCGATCTCCTTCTTTACTTCTTTATGGCGAACTGGGGATGCTGTAAAAAATATTGCCGCATCGGGGTAACGCTCGGCGAAGCGGCGGCTGAACTCCGCAATATTTGCCGTGCCCCACTCGCGAAAAGGATTTCGAGCCTGGATATTGAAGTAGATGAACCATGTCGCGCCTGTCTCTGCGAGCAGCGCTTTGATCTGTGTGTTTACTTTTGCGCGCGCGTCTTCGCAAATCGTAAGTGTTGGTCGCGATTCCCATTGCTTGACTGGTTTACCAAAATCGATGGCAGAGTTCAGCAGCAAAAGCCCAAGTTGGGAGAGGTGCGTCGTATGCCGTCTAAACGGTCCGATGTAATTGAAGAGGATCTGATAAAGATCCTTGCGAGCGTGAGAAGTGGTAAGCTTGATCCCTTTTGGACTAATGATATTTGCAAGCAAGGCAAACTCCGTCATACGGTCAAATCGCATGACGAGCACAATCTGATACTTCTCTTTCCGCGCTCGAACGATCTCCGAATAGTGCGTTACATCGAGACGATCGCGAAAGAGATATTTCTCATCAATGTCTGGGTCGCATCGCAAAAGTGCCTCATTGCGGTGGCTGACGATGATGCCGATCTTACACGCTCGATTACGTCGCTTGATTGCACGACAAATAGGTAGTGCGACGATAAGATCACCTATCGCATCTCCATAAGGGATCAGGCAAATACTTTTAAGATCAGCGATCGGTATTCTATCGAATGAGGTGGGATTATTGAACCACTTCCGGAAGAGTCCATACCAGAATTTTCGATTTGCCCCTTCGACCGCTTGACGGATCCGCAGTCCTAGTTGAAGTTTCCCAGCTTGAACTTCCGTTTTCTTTCGAGTTTTTAGGGTGTAGTCATCGACTAGCTGCTTTGCGGCTTCAGTAATGGTGGGTTGGTCTGTGGGCCGTTCTTCCACTTGTTCTGGGAAAGGTTGGAGTACAATTACAACGTTGAAACAAGTCCTTCACTTGCGGCGCGCGTCTGGATCGAAAAGAGGCGCTGATACAGACCGTCTTTATAACTCATTAACTCATCATGCGAGCCAAGCTCGACGATCCGACCGTTGTTAACAACCGCGATGCGGTCCGCCTGCTGGATTGTAGAAAGACGATGCGCGATCACGACGGCGGTCCGAAGCTTCAGCAGCCGCTCGATCGCTTCCTGCACGAGCATTTCGTTTTCCGTATCGAGAGCGGAAGTTGCTTCATCAAAAATCAGGATCGGAGGATTCTTCAGCAATGCTCTCGCGATCGCAATGCGCTGACGCTGACCGCCACTCATTCGCACGCCGCGATCACCAGCAATTGTCTCATAGCCCTGTGGCAATTCAGTGATGAACGAATGAGCATTTGCGGCATTTGCTGCTTCCTCGATCATCGCTTTGGATGCGTTCCGATTCCCGTAGGCGATGTTGTTCGCTATAGTATCGTGGAAGAGGACAGTGTCCTGTGTGACGATGCCGAACAGCTTGCGAAGACTATTGAGATCATAGTCTTTGAGATCGCGGCCTTCGAGCACGATCCTGCCCATTGAAGGATCGTAGAAGCGCACAAGCAGATCAACCAATGTCGTCTTTCCGCCGCCGCTTGGTCCAACAAGAGCCAGAACTTCATTTGGACGAATCTCAAGATCGATGCCTTTGATTGCTGAGTCGGTGGCCGTCGAATACATGAACTCGACATGTTCAAAGCGAATAGGAAAGGAGATAGCTGCTGGAGCAATCACTTCGCCGTTGGCTACCGTGGGATTCGCTTCCAGAATTGCAAAGAGATTTTCCGCTGCGGCAGCGCCTTCATGCAAACGTCCGTTCAATTCGCTTAGCGTCCGAACCGGTTGCATCAGTGTGATCAGTGCAAGGAGAAACAGAAATAGCTCACCGCCATCCATCGAGCCTGCAAACACTTCATGACCCCCAAAATAGAGAATGCCGACAAAGCCTGCAACCGCCAGCGTTTCGTTGACTGGACCGATAAACTGCCTGATTCGCGCGAGTCGCTTCGCTGATTGATAGTGAACTCGCGTCTCTTCCTTGAAACGGCTGACCTCGTAATGCTCCATCCCAAACGACTTCACCACCTTAACGCCGCCAATCATTTCCTGCGCGATCGCAAGAATATCGCCCTGGTTCTTCTGAACCCGGTGCGACATTCGCTTGATGCTCTTGCCGAAAAAATTGATCAGCCACATACTCCCGATCGCAATTGCGAATGAGATTACAGAGAGCTTCGCATTGATTGAGAACAGCACGAAAAGATAGAGTCCCAACTGGATCGGCTGACCAACGAGTGTCATGATGCTCGATACGAGCGTGCTATTTACCGTATTGACATCATTGGTCACGCGAGAAAGAAGCTGACCCGCTTTGCGATCGTAGAAGTAATCAATGGAAAGCGTTGAGAGCTTTGCAAAAACTTTATCGCGCAAGTCCTTTACCAGTCCGCCTTCAACGACCGTCATGACGTAGCCGCTGAAATAGCTGAAGATATTCTTAAGCGCGAAGACGATGAAGATGAACGCGCAGATCTTGAGAAGACTTTCTTCGCGTGAAGTCGAAATGAAAAGACTCTTGAAGAAATCGACAATCGATTGTTGATCGATTAATTTGTTCGATGGCAGCCGGGTTGTGACCGGGCTCGATGCAGGAGTGCCGTGTGGGATAGGTGTGAGCACTGTCTGAACGATCGGAATGATCGCCATAAAGACCATCACGTTCAGGAACGAGCTAACGACATTCAGCAATGTCGCAAGCAGCATCCTGCCTCGGTAAGGCTTTATGTAGGGAAGGAGACGCGTGTAGAGCTTTAGGAGCATTACGAGGTCTGATGAGCGAGTTGCTCGATTTGAAGTCTCCCGCGTAAGGATCGAAAGAGTGTGACAACTGGCTGTGGCTCAAGCTCGGCAAGTGTTGGGCGTTGCACCATCATTTCGTATGGTACACCCGTCGGAGTCCAGTAGTGAAGTCCTTCCGGTATCGGTGCATAGATCACAACCATCGGGACTCCGGCAGCCGCACCGAGATGCACAATTGATGTATCTGGTGTGATGATGGTCTCACACGTACTCAGGTAAGCTCCAAATTCTGCAAAGGCCATCGCTCGCGGCTGCGCCATCACTTTTTCACTTGTCGCGAGCGCGACGATCTCTCTGGCATAGTCTGCGTCCTGCGGTTGTGATAGGATACGCACTTCGCTGACGCCTGTTTCGGAAGCGACTTCCTTCGCGATCGCCGCATAAACGGCTGCGGGAGCATATCGTCCCGCCGAGCCGGCCGAGACATTGAGCCCGATGCGTCCGACTACTTTTTCCAGAATTTCATTTTGAAGTGTTGGTTGAAGCTTGATGCTATCGGGTTCGATGCCAAGCGGCTTCAACAGTTCAGCGATGCGTCGAGAGATGTGGGTATGCTCGCGATTGAGGCGTGGCACAAGGATGTCGTAGACAACTCCATTTTCTTTCTCGATACCGATTGCAATCCTTGGTTTGATGCTCCTGATCAGCATTGAAGAAGTGACGGAAGCATTGTCGGTCAAATCGATTAGAATATCGATGCCCCGCTGATGCAGGATCTTGAGCATCGCACGGTCGTGGCGTAGTTCTTTACGATAGACTACCGTTTCACATTTTATGGGCAACAGAGGTGCAATGCCTTGATTGTTTGTTCCGAGCAGCATGATAATCTGGGCGTTCGGATAGGCTTCAGCAAGCGCGACGAGAAGTGGAGTGGCTACGATCGCGTCGCCCAGGCGGTCCTGACGAAGGAAGAGGATGGTCGGTTTTCCTGCGAGGAGATCAGGCAGCAGCGCTCTCGCCTTGCGATCGGCGGCAACTCGTGAACTGTTGCTGATTGCTCTAAGTAATTGTAGACGCAAGATGTACGCGCGCCTGATGGCGTGCTCTGCGAAACTAAGAATTGCTTGGAATCGGGATTTCTTCTTCACGCAGTTGGCGAGTGGTGCATAGACGACCGAGCCGCTGAAGTCTCATTTGAACCGTGCGGTTCTAAATTAAACTTGAGCGGCTCGTACGATAAAACGGGTCGACCGATCGCTTGTTAGCGACTGGTCGTGTTCTTAAATGCTCCGAAGCCCTTTTTGTCAAGCGTACGGAATGCGCGAGCAGTCGCCTTGATGGTCACGAACATGTTCTTGTTCGGATCCCAAATGCGTTTGGTCTGCAGGTTTGGCAGGAATCTGCGCTTGGTGTGGTTCATCGCGTGCGAGACGTGATTTCCCGACATTGGCCCAACTCCTGTGAGTTCACATCGACGTGCCATGATGGTCTTCCCTAGAAATGTAAATTTATGAAATTACTTCAGGCCTTCTGCAACGAAGGGGAGCAGCGCGAGATGGCGTGCATGCTTGATCGACTCTTCGAGCCTGCGCTGAGCTTTTGCGGTTACTGCCGTAATACGGTTCGGCAGGATCTTACCACGATCGTTCAAAAAACGCTCGAGGATACGGACGTCACGATAATCAAAATACGTGATCCCGCGAAGTTTGAGTGGATCGACCTTCTTCTTGTTCGGGTCGCGGCGATTGTTGCGCTGGTTCGGATTGCCACCGCGCTGTCCATCTCTGCCGCCGGCCTGACCAGGGCGATTACCGCCGCCAGGTCCACCTGTAAAACGTTGTTGTGCCATATTATCTAAGTTGTACTATGTCTTTGTTCGAGAACTTCGCATGCCATTGCTTGCGAAGCTCCGGGTGAAGGATGCCGGCGATCAATTCCAGCGTCTCCACCAGCCTAGGCCCGGGACGGGAGAAGTACTGCGACCCGTCACACACCCACACTTCAGGTGCTACCGACCCTGCGGACCCTCTCGGATCCGTGGACCATTCCTGGTCCATTCGGCTCAATAAAAAATCTGCATCTTGTTGCTGACGCTCCACAGAGAAGCCGCATTCAGCAACGATCACGACCTCAGGCTGCGAGGCCAACACTTTTTCCCATGACACCTCTCTCGAAGGAGCATGCTTGAACGCAAGGGCATTGATGCCGCCAGCGCGTTCTACTAATTCCGGGATCCAATGTCCCGAAGCGAATAGGGGATCAACCCATTCAAGAACTACCACCCGTCTTTGCTTGAGACCCTTGACCGATTGTTCAATCGATCGAATCCTTGCCTCAAGCTCCCCGACAACTCTCGCAGCAATCTCATTCGCTCCGCTCAGAGAGCCAACCGTGCGAATCGACTCGAGAACTTCCCAAAGCGTCTTCGGCTCAAGATTGATAACCTCCGCATGCCTTGTAAGCTTTGCAGCCTCTTCTCTAACATAGTCATAACTGACGGCGCAAACCGTGCAAAGCTGCTGCGTTAGGATGAGATCTGGTGCAAGCTCCTCGAGCTTTTTCAGATCAAGCTCGTAGATCGAGCCAGTGGTATCCAGTTGTAAACGAACTAACTCGTCGATCTCGCGGCTCGAAAGACTTTCATTAGCCTTGCTTCGCGTAATCTTTGGCTTCCTCAGCGCGCCTGCCGGAAAATCACACTCATGTGTTACACCGGCAATCTGCTCATCGAGACCGAGAGCAAAGAGAATCTCTGTTGCACTTGGTAAAAGGGAGACGATCCTGGGATGCTTCGCCACAAAAGCGAAGGCTTCAGATCACGATCGCCTCTCCGCCGCCCTCGGGCTCTGCGAGACGAGCGATGCGGTCTTCGAAACGGTATGTCGAACCGTTCTTTGTCAGGTTAATGAAGCGAACTGGTGTGAGCTTAGCTTTTTTGCCCAATTGGGGCACAAATTCAAAACGCTCAACCGACTGCTTCTTTACCTTATCACCGAATGTTTGTTGCTTTGCCATCTTACCAAATAACCTAAATTGCCCGAGATCTAATCAAAATCCCGGTTCAGAACGCGCTTGTAACGCCCGGACCAGCTTTCAGGTTCGCTTTTGAACCTGGATTCTGCGGATTGAATAGATTACTCTGATTTCCTTAGCTATTTCGATGCACTGGGATGCTCGTTAAGTTGCGCTCGTGTTAAAAATCTCCCCAGAGAGCAAGCGTGTGTAAAAGCGAAATTCATAATCCGAGACCCAACGCTCGATTCTGTGCTGAAAACGGCAATTTATGTTTTCTGGACTCGCGTGCGTATAAACGTTATTGGTAGTGGTTCATTCTCCCTGAAAGCCACTTAATCCGAATCTTCCCCGATTCCACACCTGTTTCGCCAATCTATGCCCAAACGATGGACAGAGTTCTACGACAACGCAGAGCAAGCTAAATGGGAGCTATCCCATGCCTTGCAAGATGCTCTCTGGAAGAAAGGCTGGACACAGAGCCGACTCGCAAAAGAGTCCGGCGTTACGAGCTGGACCATCTACAACATCGTGCATGGCAGGTTCTTACCCTCGCTAACCACGATCATAAGGCTACAAACAGCCCTCAGCATCGAAATCATTAACATCCCCGCACTCATCAACGGTAGAATGCCAATCTATCGCGTAACGTGGCGGGACGAGATACAAACGCCAACCGCTAAAAGCCCACCGAATGAACAGGCACTTTCAGACCCACCCGGATAGAGAGGTTATCTTTGAGAACGGAATTCCAATTGCGCTTCTTGAATCCAAAGAGCTTCTCAGCCTCAGCGACATGATTGAAGGTGTTTTTGACGAGTATCTCTCCATCTTCATGTTTTTCCGTACATACAATGCGGACATCCTAATTAGGATGCTCACCGAGGATCAGAAGAAGTACATTACTGACCTATCGAAGGCTCTCAACGCATTTATCAAGCTGCAATTTACCAAGACAGCGACTCTCACTGGTATCATAATCAGCCAAAGGCGGGATCATGTGCCCGACCTCAAGCGAGTCAGCGATGAAGTGTCATTGATTCAAACTACGTTTGGGTTGGAATTTAAGAAGGATAGATTCAAGGTGCTGACCGACTCTGAGGCTGAAATTTACGAAGAGACCTACCCGTTCGAGATATTCGTCAGTGAGGGATTCCCCGAAATTGCTGGCGATATTTTAGAGATCAACAAGTGCCTCGCACTTGGGCGGTACACTGCATGCGTGTTTCACTGCATGCGCGTTTTAGAGGTCGGGGTTCACAAATTGGCTCTTTATCTCGATCTTCCTTTGAACGACATTAGGCATGGCAAGCCCAATACCCTGCAATGGAACGACCTTTGCGACAGCATCAAAACCGCAGTCAACAAGCTATCATTGGCGACCGAGATTGATCGCACTAAGCGGTTTCGTTGCGAGGATATGCTCGAACGACTCTCGACACTCCGACCAGAGCGCAACAGGGTCATGCACGCTCGGCACGCGACAACAAAGACCTACACAAAGGAGAAGGCGACCCACATCAGGGCCGAAACTCGCGATTTAATGCAGTCGCTTTATCTCCAATTACGAGGCACTGATTTAGTCAGAATTTGGTGGTCGTCAGGAGAGGCTGAGATTCAAGAGCCCACCCTTAGAAAACGTGGCACTCGGCTTGATGAGTAGTAGTTAACTGACTTGTAAAAGAAACGGGAATTGTAGGTGCTTGTAACACCCGCAACTCCCTAAGACCAACAGCCTTGTAGCGAACAAAACTCTGTCGGCCCTTTCGGGCTAACAGGCTGGAACAATCTTCCGGTTCGTTACGAGCACATCCTTGTAGCGAACATGAACAAGATTAGCAAAGAGCGCCAAGCTCTTATCCTCATGCACCTTGTTGAAGGGTGCTCGATTCGCGCCACCGAGCGCATGACCGGAACCAGCAGAAACACCGTCCTCAAAACTCTCCTCACATTCGGGGAAGCGGCACAAGAACAGCTTGATCGTTACGTTGTCGATCTCAAGCCGAACTTCATGGAGGTCGATGAAATATGGGCTTACGTTTTCAAAAAGCAAAAGGGGCTCACCCTCGAAGAGAAACGAGCTGCTCAAATTGGCGATCAGTACGTTTGGATTGCGATGGATGCAGAAACGAAGCTCGTCGCCTGTCACCTTGTTGGCAAACGCAACCATGCGAACGCAGTGACCTTCCTTGAGGATTTGAAGGAGCGCGTTCAGCCTGGATTTCAAATGACCACCGATTCCTATTCGGTCTATACCGATACGGTTTGGCCGATCTTTGGCGACTCGATCAGCTACGCTCAGATACACAAAGAGTATGAACAGGAGATCACAAAGGAGCGGCGTTACTCGCCAGCGAAAGTCACTGGCATCAAGATCATTCCCATGATTGGCGAGCCAGACCCGAGCCACATCAGCACGTCCTACATCGAACGTCAGAACCTAACGATCAGAATGCAGAACAGACGCTTTACACGGCTCACGAATGCATTCAGTAAGAAGCTTGAGAACCTGAAATCTGCGGTTGCGCTCCACATGTGGCATTACAACTTTTGCAGGGTCCACATGACGCTCCGCTACACGCCAGCAATGGCAGCAGGATTGACCAAGAACTTCTGGGATTGGGACAAGCTCTTTGTGTGACAGGGAGTTCTTACTTCACTTTTCGACTTAAATGAGAACAGACTGCTCGAAACAGTCTGTTCTCAAAAACTTGCCACAAGAGTTGGCAATTCTTGAACGCATAAGTGTGCGTCAAGAGTTGCCTTTTTGTGTTGGTAATTTTTGAAGCAACGAAAATGATATTTTGCAGAACCCCCTTTGGCGACTGGTGGATTCAAGCCCAAACAACTGAAGAAAGGGCTTTGTTGGATGAGGCTATGAAGACTCTTGAGAGGAAGCACCCCTTTGGCGGTCTAACCATCGAGACACATCCTCAGAGGCAATACTCCATGCATGATGAGGCGGACTTAGGGGCGCAACGCTAAAAAATCGTGGGGTGAACCCTACATCCTTGAGAATGTCGTCGTGAATAGTCTTTGCCAAATACGCGCCACAAATAAGCTCTATCCCGCTCGACAGCTTTAAATGTCGATCGGGAAAGTAGCTGTCAATGCAAGCATGGACTGCCTCTGTATTGTCAGAGTTCTGCGCGATGCAAACGACAAGGAATACAGAATCCTTATCCTTTGTGTCGGCACCTTGTGGCGTTGCGTAAGAAGCAGGACCAGCACTGATAGGCCGCCGGAATGGCGACCCTTGTTGCTTCTTGCGTAACTCATCAAGCTGTCTATAACGCTCTTTCTCCGCAGCATCTTGTTCGCTCTCTTCCATGATCATCATGTTGTTCTCGTTAATCAATCCAAGCCGAGCAATCCGTAGGTAAGAGCATGGGTTGCTCGGCTACTTCTAAAACAGGCCATATCCCAACCCTGTTCAACTTAGCCGTATATTGGGGTTTGTCACACGCCCCAACTTACTCAATCGCCCAATGTTAAAACGAATTGCCCTTGTCAGTGTAGCCCTTTTTCTCTTTGGTTGCTCCGGTACAACCTCACCCAACCAGCCGCAGAATGGCGGTGCTAATATGCTGAAGTTTGACGGCTCGACTACCGTGTTCGATGGCAACACGAACGTTCCGTATCCCGTACATCTTGAGGCGCAGGATAGGCGAGATAGCCTCATCGGTTGGTATCGCGCAGGTTCTGTTGAAACAGATTCCACAGCGCGTTCTTTCGCGTTCGCTCTCGTACTGAAACACGAGCCGAAGAAAACGGTCTATAGGATGCAGTTTGACAGCCTCATTTCAGGCGGTGCAGTGTATCTCGCAAGGTGGACTTGGCCCACGCGCCTAACCCTCTCCCAAGCGAAAAGGACGGGAGGACTCGGAAACGTGATGACTACTGGCCCTGCCCTATTCGACAATATTGGCAGCTACGTCGATTCAAGCTTTTCGTCGATTTTTCTAGATGCAGAGCAGATCGATGGGCTACAAAGTACCCGCTTCACAAATGTAGCGAGATAGACCGCTTTCACTGAGAATGAACCAGTACCACGTTATTCATAATACTCCTTCACACAGAAAACTATTAGCTTTAGCAGAACCGGAGTAGCGAGAACTTTAACTCGTGTTCAAAAATCCATCGCGAGGTCGAACAGTACGTCGGGTACGAACTCTGGAAAAACGTGTCATTAACTGGAGATATCGCTTACGATATATATAACATATAATTATCCATGAAGCGTTCCCTCAATTTGTCTAAACCTTGATTTATGTGATGAAGAGATTTTTGAGATAGGGGTTAGAATTGATCGAATTCTCTGTCTCAGGGCATGCCGACTGACGAATCGAATCTCGCGAACCGGTTCATTAGTGTCACCATCTCACTAACTCTTAATCTCACAAATCAAGGTTCAGACAACGAGGAACTGATGATTCGAATCTGCTTTTCATTGTGGACAGAGTTAGACTTGGTTCAACAATTCACCTCCATCTAGCATGCGACTGCTCATCCTCTTTGTGCTCGTTATCATTTCTTGCGCTTCGACATCATTCGCACAATCACAACATAAAGCCGATTACCGCGGCACAAACTTCTGGGTTGCATTTCCCGAGAATGCGAAGTCTGAGAATGGCAGTATCCCAAAACTCTCGATCGTTGCAATCGGCGACAAAGGGACAAATGTCCGATTCGTTTTGCCGAGTAAAACCAAGAGCGGACAGATTGGAAGCGACCGATTCATTGAGTGCATCGTGGACACTGGATTCCAGGTACTCGGCGATGAATCAATTTCCGCAAAAGGAATACTGGTGGTGGCAGATCACATCGTGAGCGTTTATGTGTTCGATCGCCGACAGGCAAGTTCTGATAGTTATTCCGCGATTCCGACAAACGAGCTTGGTAAAGAATACATTGTCGCGGGATTCGATCCCTTGTTTGGGCCAGGCATTATTTTCTCCACTCAATGCGATGTGATCGCCACAGAGAATGATACTCATGTACACATTACGTCGCGAATAGGAGAAGTGCCTAATTCATGGGATGTCAGTCTTAAGCGCGGTGAGGTCTATCAATTGCGAACCCATACTGGCGTTGAGAGTCACGATCTGACAGGTACGCGCGTCTCTTCGAATAACCCAGTCGCGTTCCTCACCGGTCATCAGTGTGCTCAAGTCCCAGCCGAAGTCAGCTTCTGCGACATATTGCTGGAGCAGGAGCCTTCGATCGATAATTTCGGTACCGATTTTATCGCTCCCAAGATCCAACTGAAGGATCGTTATTCGATTCGTATAGTTGCGACTGAGGATAACACCGGCGTCTCGATCAACAGCGTTCTCGTCAAGACTCTCTCCAACGGTAGTTCATATACGAATGACACACTCACAAAAAGCGCGCTAATCAAGACCTCGAAACCTGTGCTCGTTTGTGAATACGGCCAAAGCTCTGACGCAGATGCCTCCAAAGTTGGGGATCCATTCATGTTCGTGCTTGCTCCGACACCGAATTTTATCAGAGAGTGCTCGCTGTTCGTACCATACTCGCAGTTGTTCACGAACAATGATTCACTTATTGAGTCTGATGGACTGACCAGAAGGTATTTGAGAAGGGAAAGTCCAACTCCAGTGCCTCTTATTCAGTCTGCTCCTCCCGAGTCCGAGGATCATGGATGGAAACACTTCGTAACGATCGTTACGGAGAGTGCAAACGCAGACACGTTCACCTTCGACGGAAGGCAACTCGCCCCTATCACAGTCGAGTCAATCTCCGGCACAAATTACAAAGTGCTCCAATTCAGCGTCAGTGGAGGTCCTCATCGTATCACCTCATCAACGCCATTCGCACTCTACGCCTACGGTTTTGGGATGAACGAGAATAACTACGACAGCTATGGCCACACAGCGGGTCAGATGCTGAATCTGTTGTCTGAACCTTGATTTATGAGATTCAGAGATTTATGAGATGGGCGGAGTCCTCCGTAACTTCAAGTTGTTATGAGAATGTTGAGAGTGGAGTATGCCTATTGACGAGAGTAATTATCAGATGCCACGCTTACTCGAAGAATCATTGGTTGTGCAATGAAAATACATTCAGTGCTTGGCAATGGCTTTCAAGAGGTTATTTATCAACGCGCCCTTGCATTCGAGCTTGAAGAAGCCGGTGTTGCGTTCGCACGGGAGTTTGAAATGCCGATATACTACTGTGGAAAGTTTCTTGGTACACGTAGAGTCGACTTCTTGGTAGAAGAGCGAATTTCCGTAGAACTCAAAGCGGTCATTGCACTCGAGCGTGTTCATCTTGCACAAGCCAAAAACTATCTCGAAGCATACAACTTACAGACAGGGCTTCTGGTCAACTTCGGAGCCGAAAAACTGCAGTTCCATCGGCTCACAAATTTCAAATACGCTCCTACCTCCCCATCTCATAAATCTCTGAATCTCATAAATCAAGGTTCAGACGAAAATGTCTGACATTTTCATCTCCTATTCCCGCAACGATCAAACCCAGGCCCACGAGCTTGCGGAGAAGTTGCGTGCGAACGGGATGAAGGTTTGGATGGACCAGGAGTCGCTCATTCCTTCGGAGCAATGGGCCACGGAAATTGTCGAGGCGATCCGCGGATGTTCGGCGTTTCTGGTCTTACTCTCGGCCACTTCAGTCGAGTCTTCCAATGTTTTAG
>Ga0207148_1157_pt1 | contig 12859 bp, 8 predicted proteins | sample Alteio_BWMinHeat_34_FD_153558 | JGI IMG/M metagenome (GOLD analysis project Ga0207148, IMG submission 153558) | Enriched cells from forest soil in Barre Woods Harvard Forest LTER site, Petersham, Massachusetts, United States -... | ecosystem: Environmental > Terrestrial > Soil > Temperate forest >... | reverse complement strand
AATGTGGTGCGCATGGATATTCGTACGCAGGCGTACACGATGTCGGCAAAGACTAACGAAGGGCAGATCAAGGGTGATGATGCGATCCAGGTTTTGAGCCGCGATGGTTTGACGCTGACATTGGAAGTAACCGTGCAGTATCACCTATCGCCGAGCAGCGGGAAAAGTGCGAATAAAAAGAGCGATTCCATGTGGTATGCGAGAAAGGGTGATTCGAATTGGAATACGAATTTACAGGTTTCTCCAGCCGTCTGTTTGATTCTATCGTAGGAAATCCAGGGCACCCAAAGCCAATCCTCATACTCGGCGCAGCTTTATTCTGGGTGAAAGCTCAGCGCGAGCACATCTGTCGGCTCTTAAGAAAGCACAGAGAACCCTTCTCAAGTTATCAATGCATTCGGCGAGATAAACGTGACCAACGACTTACTTGACTAGCACAAATGCTCCCCGCACCATATTTGATAGACCGCCATCCAGAGCGATAGAGTAATGATACGCTGCTGATTTGAGCATCGATAGTCGAAGTGCGAATTTGTTCAATCCGGTTCGAACATCGATCGGCACGCGCTCAACCGAGATCCCACGCTCATCGTAGATTTCCATTTGCCCATGGCCGGCAAGTTCACTTGTGAAGCTCACATTGAGCGTATAGCCATTCGAAGCACCTACCGGATCGGGCGAAAGCACGTTATTGCCAAGAACAAGATGATTGTTCATGTAGCGATATACCAATGCGTCGGTGCAGGAGGTATCGACCGAAAGAGAATCGTGACCTGCGCTTGTCAGACTGAGCGTACATCTTGCATAGGAAGAGTCACCACCGTTGAGCCGGAGGGAATCGATACGGAATTCAGTATAGAGCGTATCGCTCAACACGGTTACTCCCGTGAAATCAACGATGTGGGCACCAATCGGAAAATTGAGTTCATAGACACTTGATATTGTAAAGTCCAGATGACGAACGCGATTGCTCACGTAATTGGACTGAATCGCAAATGTGGTATTCGCGAGTGGTGAGGTAAACTGCGTGATGCGCAATAAATCATCGATGAAAAGAATCGTCCCGCTGATCGAATGCAAACCCTGGCCGGAAACCGCAGTATTGGAGACAAGGGCAAATGTTACTGGCGTTTGATCACTCGCATGGGCGATCGCAGGACCTTGAAGACTGAAACTCGCTGATTGTGGGGCTGTCTGAGTCGCTGTGATTGGAACGCTGATCACAAGTCGTCCGCTAATGTTCGTCGAGAGCAACACACTTGCTGACGAAGTGCCGCTGCCATTTGGCGAAAAATGAACGTGAATCGTATCCGATTGTCCATCTTTGAGTGTTATTGGTAGAGCATGCGTAGCGGAAACCGTAAAGCCTGTGCCTGCAACTTGTTCGTTCGAAATGGTGACCGTACCGCAGCCATGCGCTTGAAAAACAATCTCCGTATCAAGCGACCCGCATGAGTTCGTAGTACCGAGATTAATAGCCGAAGTATCGATCGCAAGTGTCGAGATTTTTCCTGAAACGTCTATCGTAAATATGATGGACGTATCTCGCGTTGTGCCGTTCTTGCCGCGGATTTGCAGGTGCAAAATATTTGTGAAGTGACCCGTATCCGCAGGAGTATAAAGGATGGTAAAATGCAGTGTGCTGTCCGGCGGAATCGCAGCAGGCAGGGTGCGGGAAGTGGCTGTTGTAATTACATTGCTTGCGTTTACAAAACCGTACTGAGTGATCCAGCTTGTATCACAGCCAACGTTGTGCACCGAAACGTGCGTGCTGTCACCTGTACCACAGAAGGAGAGCGAGCCACCGTTGATCGAGTCACTCGTGGGCAGAATCGCATATTGCAACGGAGCAGCCGAGCCAACGCCAGCTAGCGAGATCGTCTTATAGGTTAGCTGATTGTTAAGCAAATATTTCAGACGGACACTATCCTGAGCAAGATTGCCCTTCAATGGTTGGAAGCGCACTCCTATGCTTCGTGTCTCTCCAGCATGCAGCCAGAATGGAACTGTAAGACCACCGAACAGGGAAAAGCCCGAACTCCCGTTAATAAGTGTCAGACTATCGATCAGGATCGAGTCGCAGCCTGCGTTATGAAGCGCGACCGACGAATCGAGGAAGAGGCACGTGGAGACGGTTCCAAAATCGAGTGCAGCCGTGGCCTGAAGCTCTCCGGTAGGAATGACATTGCCAGTAAGCCCGACGATACGAACAACATCGTTGTTGAGGTAAAGGAAATGCAGCGAGAGGTTTGCAGTGTTTAGACCTAGATTCTGGGGAATAAAGTGTATGACAAAATGCAGGACAGCCCCAGGCGCTATTGCAATAGGATAATGCAGCGCCACACCAAGTGAATCAACAATCGTCCATCCGACTCTGTCACTGGCCGCTGACGTAAGCCAGATTGTATCACACGTCGTGTTATGTACGCTGAACGAACTGTCTGCATTCGCGCATTGCGAAATGGGTTTAAGCTCTAATTGCGCAAGAGGCGAAACCACGTTACCGGTCCGGCCGTAACCGGTCAACGCATACCCTCGAGATGAATCTATCCCTTGATAGGAAAAGCCGAGCGTAAGCGAATCGGTGAATCTGCCTGTTGAGGACGGCGCAAAGTGTAAGATAAATTGATACGTCTCACCAGCCAAGAGTGGGATAGGGGTTACGAGTGTGTGATGTGTACTATCGAATAAATTCCAGTTGACATTCTTGGCGAGGTAGGCTGCTGTTAGCCATAATGTATCACACCCCTGATTCACAATCGAAAAACTGCTATCGTAGGACGAACAGAGAAAGACGGAATCCAATCGTACCCGAGTTGGGATCTGAAACTGTGGACGAGACCTCCCGACACCAGAAAGATTCACTTGTGCCGACGAATCACGATTCTCATAGTTGAATGTCAGTTGCAGCGTATCGCGAAAACGCTGGGTAAAATGTGGGGCAAAGCGAAGGGTCAGCGTGATGTGCTGACCGGATGCAACCGTGATCGGAAGCTGGAGAGGGAATCCATCAGCGTCGTATACACGCCATGCATCCATCTGCGAAAGAAACGCCTGTGTAAGCGTGAGATCACCGCAACCTGAATTCGTTATTGTGAGCAGCGAATCATGCGTTGCACATGTCGATGTCGTGTCGAGACGCACCGTATTCGCGCTCAGAAGAAACGGTTTGGTCGATGAAATCGCGTACGCGGTAAACGAGTAATAGACGGTATCGTACTGGTTGAGCGTATCAATATAATAGACGACTCGAATACGAAAGCTTTCCGAATCGCTTGATTGAAAGAGCAGGCCCGGATTCCACCGAATGAGAAACGCCGTAGAATCGCCGTTGAGCATATGCTTCGGAAACAGGGGGATACTATCGATTCGAGCTGCTCCGATCAACTCTGCATATGCACTGGTGTCAGCGAACTGGATCGAAATGAGATCAAACGGCAGATCGTAAATATTATGTAACCACTGTTTGTGCCGCTCGAGCGTACACAATGTCGTTGCAAGAGCTTTGATCGAATCCATGTATTCGTTGCAAGCAACACCGTTGTATCTGCCATCGCCACCATCGAGTGTGCGCCATACGCCGCCTGCTGCATCGAACGCATAGATCACTTGTCCGCAGCCAACCACCGCAAAACGTGTATCCTTGGTATTGTTCGGGCCGCCGATCGATAGCCAACTCACGCCTGCATCAACACTGCGATAAATTCCTGCCGGACCACCGCCAAATACACCGGAATTTTGAACAAAGAGAATCGATCCTGCACCTTCGATATCGCCGGTAGAACAAAATGGCAACGGATTTGAAACACTCCAACTGAAACCGTAGTCGGTGGATGCAAGTGTAACGGAGGGAGCGCTCCCTATAGGCGATATCTCCGGCACAGCAAAAAAATTGGGCGTGCCCTTTTGGCCATAAACCCCATAAGCCTCATAGTTTCCAAAGAGCGTTGTCGACCACCACGTCTGACCGCCATCATACGTAAGCATATATTCACCCGTGCCTGTACATGCGGCTACGCCGTGCAGATCATCTACGAAGTCCATCCCATTCAGGCCGTTATTACCGAATGAATTTGGGAAAGTCGCTCCACCGTCTTTCGATACATACACCCCATTGCCAGCCCAACTTGTCACGTCCAGCGCATGGGATGTCTCGCGAACGCAATTGAAAGATCCAGTCATTGGCAGACCGGTCCACGTCGCTCCACCATCGAGCGTGTGCCAGATACAGCTTCCCGTAACATCGGAAAGCGTCGCGAAGCCTTCGGTGGCGGATTTCATCCAAATGTCGGTGATCTTGTCGGTAACGGTTGCCGTTGGGGTGGTCGCATTTGTCCAGGTGACTCCGGCATCATGCGTGACCATGATAAAGTTTGGGCCTTTGCTCATGCCGATGATCCCATTGTACGGATCGACAAATGCTGCGGAAGTCACCTGAACGCTGAGCGTGGCGACCTGCGTCCATGTAGCGGACGCGCCAGAAGTCACTGTTGCGAGCAACAATGCAATAAATGCCAGGAAACGAATTGTACGATACATTTTTCTCACATCTCAATCGTTTGCAACAGACCCGATCTACGGACCTCTCTTTCAGGACACTATCTCTTTCAATCCGCTTCAACCGAACAGGGTTCCGCAGTCGGGCAAGGATGAAGGCTGAAGGATGAGGGATGAAGTGAAGAATTTGACGCGGGGCTATCTTCATCCTTCAGCCCTCATCCTTCATCCTTGCCAAATAACTCCCCGGGGAGGATTCCGGGGAATACGTTGGTCGATCGCCATTACGTCTATTAAGCCTAGTTCTGTGTGCAAAGCTACAACATAGGCATAGTATTTCCAATAAAAATAGTGTTCTATGTGTATGAATCTGAGCAAATAGATCTCTTTATTGTCCGGAACGGCCATTCCAGAAGGTCATGTTCGAACCTTGTGCGCTGAAGGGGGTCCATGTGGCATTTTGTGAATATTCTCTGGACATACAATGCGATATTTCGTCATCCTTCTCTCCGTCTTCATGCTTCTGGCCTCGCGTACTTCCTTTGCGCAAATCCCACAGCAGGATAGGAATAAACTCAAAGCCGGTCATCCGCTCGGTCTGGGCGAGGACATCGCCGGTCGTAAGCACTTTGAGAGGATGCGACTCGCCAATCCTTCTACCGGCTCCATCCCTCAGGGTATGCGAATGAAAGAACTCAAATTCGCTGCTGGGTTGCCATCACGAGAAGACGTCATTGTTTCGCGCGGAGGCAAATCCAATATTCTTTCAGTCCCGCAAGTGACTTGGGATCCTCGAGGTCCGCAAAACATTGGAGGACGCACTAATGCCTTGGGTATTGACGTCGGCAATGAGAACATTATTCTCGCTGGCAGCACTTCCGGTGGGATGTGGAGATCGACGGACGGCGGATCATCGTGGGTACGAACGACTCCCTTAGACCAAATTGATAATATTTCGGATCTCGTGCAGGATACCCGTAAGGGAAAGACGAACACATGGTACTGTTCGACGGGCGAACCGCTCGTTGCAAGTGTTGGAGAGCCGTTGGGCTACGGCTATTACGTTGGCAATGGTTTATTCAAATCGACCGACAATGGCCTCACATGGAAGATATTACCCGCGACGGTTTCCAAAGATAGTGTTGCATTTGCACAGCCGTTCAACTGGGTCAACCGGGTAATAATAGACCCAACGAAGGATAGCGCGGATGTAGTTTACGCAGCAACCATGGGAGGCATCGAGCGATCCTCCGATGGCGGTGCCTCATGGTCGATGACTCTTGGTCAATATCCAAATGGGTCAGAACTTTCCGACATCGCCGTGACCTCGAATGGTGTTCTATACGCTGTTCTCGCTGAGGCTGAGTTTCAATACAACACCTACGCCCCAATCTTTGGCGTGTTCCGTTCCACGGATGGTATCCATTGGACGAAGATTGTTCGGGCGGGGTGGCAAGTGCACAGCGATCGTGTTTACATAGCGAGCGCTCCCTCGAATGGAAATGTGATGTACGTTGCCACCAACGATGTGAATGGCAACTACCAGTTTTGGAAATACACCTACAAATCTGGCGATGGTTCAGGATCGGGTGGGGTGTGGGAAGATAGGACCAGCAGCCTGACAAACGCCGGTGTGCAATTCGGAGGCTTTATTCATGTTCAGCCCGATAACGAAAACGTTGTTTACCTCGGAGAGATCCAGCTTTGGCGTTCGACCGATGGCTTCGCTACGGTTACCAATGTGAGTTCGTTGAACTACTACAATGGCCAGTATGATCTTCATGTTGATCACCAGGCCATTGCATTCTATCGGTCGAATCCCTCCTCCATGATCGTAGGCTGCGACGGTGGATTATTTTACACTGGCGATAACCAAGCCAATCAAGTCTCCTGGAGTTCGCTTGACAACAACTACGTCACCGCACAATTTTTCACGATAGGAGTCGATCATTACACTCCCGGTAATGTCACCGTCCTTGGCGGCACACAGGATAATGGCAGCAACATTACCGTTACCAACGATGAATCGCAGCCGTGGAATTTTGCGGGTGGTGGAGATGGTATGGCATGTGCAATTGCAGGAGATAGGAATATTTACTATTCATCTTTCCAACAGGGATATACATCGGCCTACTCGTTCGATGCAAGTGGGGTGCCCACCGGATATAAGCGAATCGATCCGACGGGCGGCACTGGCTATACGTGGCAAAATCCGTTCGTGCTCGATCCGAATAATTCGAGTATGATGTATCTTGGAGGTGGTCATATTCTTTGGCGTAATAATGATCTTTCCTCAATTACTCTCCTTCAAACGTATGACACATCCACTACGAGTATAGGTTGGACGAGCCTCAACAGCACGAAGCTGCCATTAAACAGCCCCTATGGAACATACAGCGCAATCACTGCCATCGGCATTTCCACAAACTCTCCGAGCCGAGTCTATTATGGCACGAACGACGGAATGCTGTTCCGTCTTGACCGCGCAGATACTGGAGATAGCAAGCCAACCGCAATCTGGACTGGTAAGGGCTTTCCCTCACGTGCGTACGTCAGTTCGATTGCCGTCGATCCACACAATGCTGATAGCGTCATTGTCGTTTTTGCAAATTTCCAGATCCAAAGTCTATTCTTATCAACGGATGCGGGTCTGAGTTGGAAACCAGTCGGCGGAAACCTTGAAGAGTATCCTAATGGGTCTGGAAATGGACCATCATGCCGGGCTGCGACAATAGTGCCGGTGGCAGGAGGCAATGTTTACCTTGTGGGCACCACCACGGGCGTTTATTCAACGTATAAACTCGACGGGATGTCAACGGTCTGGTCGCTTGAAGGAGCATCGACTATTGGCAACGATATTATTAACGCGCTTGATGCAAGGCCTTCTGATGGTTATGTTGCAGTTGGATCGTGTGGCAGTGGAGCGTTCACAGCAACATTCACTTCAGGCAGCAAATCTGTTCCCTGCCACCAGGCGGCACCATCGCGTTTATCGCTCGAACCAAACTATCCGAATCCCTATAGCTCTCTCACTCATTTCGAATTCAAGATTGCACAGCGGGGTACTGTTTCCTTCGCGATCTACGACGAGAAAGGCATCATCGTCGCCTCGCTTATTGACAAGGAGTTGGATCCAGGTACCTATACAACGCAATGGAATTCGAGTAACTTACCAAGCGGCGTATACATCGGCAAACTGACCGAAAACGGTCAGTCTGTCTCGCGACCAATTTCGATTGTGAAGTAGATCGACGTATTCTGCTGAAGTTCTCCGCAGGTTGACTAGTGGCACTCGAAGCCCATCACAAGCTCGAACGTAAGATCCAAACACTCGTGAATCGTGCAATGGATGCAGGTCCGCAAAGGTACGATTCGATGCGGGGAATCTACGGAGTAGAATCTACACTGCGCGACTTACAGCGAATAGCGGGTACAATGAGTTGAGACGATGATACGCAAATAAAGCTCAGGCACAACCAAACTCTTTCGTCCCAGGATAACGACGTTCCCCCGGCCCTTGACCTCATTGGAACCGATCATCGGCAAGCTTTGCGTTATATTCAGAGTATAAAGGCTGTTTAGGTGTACTGCGTCCAACATGCTAGATCCAGACATTCGGAACTCATTGCGCGCGAGGTTCGAGCGATTTGCGGAGATTGAATGCCAGGGCTCTTCCCCATTGTACTTTGATCTGGCAATAGGCGTTGCTGATGACGACCTAATGCTCGAACTTGTCAATCACGCACTGCCCGGTCAGCCGAAACCCAACCTCCTATTCGCTGCGGTGCACTATCTTCTCTTGAAGGAACCTGACAGCGCTCCCGATCTAGCGAGGTACTACGGAAGCATTATGTCGAGCCCATTGCAGGATAGGCTGTCGTATCCACGGTTCCGAAAGTATGTGATGGAGCATAAAGATGAAGTTCGGCAGATTATTCAATCGCGAATGGTGCAAACGAATGAAGTGCGGCGAGCCGCGTATTTGTACCTTGCCCATCTGGAGGTTTCGCACAGACTTGAGTCAGCGCCTCTCGCAGTCTGCGAAATCGGGACGAGCGCCGGACTCCTTCTGCTGTTTGATCGATACAACTACGACTTTGGGAATGGAGTGAGTGTGTCGAAAGGAGCATCATTAACAATTGCGAGCGAGCTCCGTGGTGAGAGACGACCGCGTTTCGAACAGACTCCTTCACCCATTGTAGCACGCATTGGCAACGATCTTAAGATAATAGACGTGAGGGACGCGAGCGATGCTCTATGGCTGCGAGCCCTCATATGGCCTGAGCATTCAGAACGAGTAGCTATGCAACTCAAAGCGGTCGAGATGGCAGCGGAAATCGCAATCGAGTTTAAAGAAGGAGATGGAGTCGCAATTCTCGAGGATCTCCTTGCCGATTTAACGCCAGGGCTGCCAGTCATGCTGTTTCATTGTCACACCGCGAATCAACTAAGCCCGGAACAATGGCAGAATTTTCTGGCGAAGATCGCTGAGGAGTCGAAGTCTAGAACCATCTTTCATGTTTTGTGTGAGTTCTTGGGTCGGTCGCCAGAACTCCATCTATCGGAATATCGCAGCGGAAGTGTCGTAAGCGAAACACACCTTGCGAATTGTGACGCGCATGGAAAGTGGATTGAATGGCTCTGACGAAGTTTGATGGGAATGGGACCGGATTTATGGGATTTTTATGATTGGGAGATCACTAGGGAGCAATGAGTTAATGATATAATTTGTGAAACTTTAAGGCTTGCTGATGCGTTTCCATTAAGCGGGATTTCGGGCGTCGGGCAGGACGCTGACACCCAACGGGATCCAAGTCATATAATCCTTCCATTTTTGAACGCAAGCTAAAGCTTACGCTTCATCGATTCTGCATTCTCAATAATTCCATAGATTCCCGCCTGCCGCGGGAATGACAACGAGGCGAATTCAAAGGTGCGAAGCGCTCGAAAGCAGGATCTTGTCATTCCCGCGAAAGCGGGAATCACGGGGCAGGTATGAAGTATGACCTCCTCATCTAACGCAGCTACCGTGTCTGTCAAATTGGCGAAAGAAATCAGATTAGTCCATTCAATTTGCATAACCCAGGTTCTGACCAGTTTTCTGTAAGAAGGAGAATTATGAATAAAGTTTTCACACACACTAGGTTGGCTGAAAGGAAAATGTTGATTTCGGCTCAGAATCGAAGGTGCCAAGTTGCGGGGCCCTCGTTTTATGAATAAAGTTTTCACATCTCGCAACCGGATCCCCAACTGTTCTCCTGTTCACCGTTCCCTGTTCCCTTGCCCGAGAAACAGCAACTTTTCGGAAACGAAGACGGTTTAACGCGCCACTGTTGGTAGGGGCGTCGTCTGCGAAGGTATCGTTGGCGGGTGTCCTCGTGAGGCGGTTAGGTTGAATGTGCCATTACGGGTCATTGCCTGCAGCACGAAACGGCTTCTGAAGTGCGAGCTTCTAACGCGCTTTTCAAGCAAATTGCTATCAGCATCACGGACGTATCCCACTATCAAGGAAGGTCGCGAGACCTGCATAAATGATAGCGCGAGGTAGTCCACTTATCACACGCAAGATCACAAATGACACGCGAAGAAAAAACGCAGGTCGTTGCTGAACTTACGGAAGTCATCAGTAAGGCTTCCGGCATGTACTTCACCGATTTCACGGGGATGACCGTTGAGCAGTCAACAAAGCTGCGCAACGAGCTCCGGAAGAACGGCCTGAAGTTTAAGGTAGCCAAGAACACGCTGATTAAACGCGCGCTCTCGGACACCGGCAAACTTTCGGACGCATTGGCGAAGTCACTTGTCGGTCAAACTGGTGTCGCCTTTGGATTTGACGATCCGGTAGCTCCGGCGCGAGTTCTCAAAGAATTTATTGAGAAGAACGCTGACAAGCCATCTTTAAAGATCGCCTATCTCGAAGGTGTGACCTATCCAGGGTCACAACTCAAAACTGTCGCAGCACTGCCGACGAAGAAGGAAGTCATGTCAAGCATCGTAGGAAGCTTGCAGGCTCCGATCGTCGGGATTGTTGGTGTGCTCGGTGCGCTGCAGCGCGATCTCGTCTATCTTATGGACGCGATCGAGAAGCAGAAAGCCGAAGCCATCGCCTAACGGTTTTGAGTAACATTCGTGAAGCAACGTTTCGTAACACTTTTTTAGATTAGAAGACCATGGCAGATATCAATGCGATCGTAGAGACGATCTCCGGCCTCACGCTCGGAGAAGCATCAGAACTCAAGAAGGCGCTCGAAGAGAAGTTCGGCGTGACGGCAGCAGCCCCCATGATGATGGGCGGAATGATGCCGGCAGCTGGCGGCGCACCGGCAGCAGCAGTCGAAGAGAAGACGGAATTTGACGTCATCCTCTCCGAAGGCGGCGCACAGAAGATCAACGTCATCAAGGCAGTCCGCGAAGCAACAGGTCTTGGCTTGAAAGAAGCAAAGGACCTTGTAGACGGTGCACCGAAGACGGTGAAGGAAGCACTTCCGAAGGCAGAAGCAGAAGCTCTCAAGAAGAAGCTCGAAGAAGCCGGCGCGAAGGTCGAATTGAAGTAATCTTCAGTTCACCTCGAGAATCTCGATCTGGCCCCGCAATAGCGGGGTCAGGCATTACTGACAATTAGTGATCAGCTCCCTGATCAACTCGCACGCTTCTTTGCGAGATCAGCTTAATTGCGATCATCGTAACAACGATGGCTCCGATGATCCCGTAAATTCCTAAGAGCACACGTCCAGTCGCAAACTCTGCCGGCGGCAGATCCGCGTTAACAAGACTAAAGAGATAAAGTACAATAAGGTACATCGCAACAAGCGCGAAGAGCTTGCCGGGAGTTACGCGCTTGCGATAAACTGTAACCTTAGTACTCCGCGAGCCTGACTGGAAGATCGCGATACGAATGCGGCTTTGAATTATAGATCGTGAAGTGATGCGGGCAGTTCATCGGTTTCAGCAAATACTGCTCATCATCCACAACAATCGGCGGAAACTGGCTCTCCGCGTAGTAAGGATAGTGACCGCTTGTCTTATAGAGTTCGAGATTGCCGATGTGCGGAGTCACGACTTGATCGTATCCGCGGCGCTGCTGCACGCGTCGCAAAAATGTTTCGAGCGCGTAGCGAACGATCGCACCATTCGGAAGCCAGACCGGAAGTCCGCCGCCGATCTTTGGTGTAAGCAGGAAGAGCTCGAGCTCTTTGCCAAGCTTGCGATGATCGCGTTTCTCCGCTTCCTCGCGCGCTTTTACAAAATCATCAAGTTCCTTCTTTGTCGGAAAGCTCACGCCATAAAGCCGTGTGAGCATCGGACGTTTGATATCGCCGCGCCAGTATGCCCCTGCAATCGAGAGCAGTTTCGCGAATTTGATCTTGCCGGTCGAAGGCACGTGGGTACCTCGGCAGAGATCGGTGAACTCGCCTTGTTGATAGAAGGTGATCGCCTGGCCTTTGAGTCCGTCGAGCAATTCGAGCTTGAGCCAGTCACCTTTTTCTTTGAAATATTCTATTGCTTCTTCATACCCTTTTTCGATGCGGATATAGGGTACGTCGCGCTGCGCGAGTTCGGCCATCTTCTCCGAGATCTTATCGAGATCAGGAGGTGTGAGCTTCACCCCTTCCGGCAACTCCATATCATAGTACCAGCCGTTTTCGATCGGAGGACCGATACCGAAACGAGTACCAGGATAGAGTGCTTCGACAGCTTCGGCCATCAAGTGCGCACTCGAATGCCAGAAGATACTCTTGCCTTCTTCATCGCGCCATTGCACGATCCGGACCGATGCATCCTGAGTGATCGGTGTCGATAGATCATACGGGACATTATTGACAAAGATCCCAAGCGAAGCTTGCGCCAATCGTGGCGAGATTGAGTTCGCGATCTGCATACCGGTGGTGTCGCGTTCAAAGATGCGGACGGACCCATCGGGCAGTGTGATCTGGATCGGATCGTTCATCGGAAGCGCCTCGACCGGCTCACTTGCACCAATCGCTGCCTCCGCGCCCCTTACAAGTGGAGCACTCGCGGCATCATCTATTGCTACCATGTTCGTTCTATGGTTAATTGTTCAAAAACCACGCACGATACGAATGTGCGCGGGAATGCTGGCAACATTTCACAAATCCGGAACGCTCCCTGCCTTCTGGCAAGTAGCAGCTTGGCTAACCGAGAGATTAGCATTTCCGCCGACTAAGCTGTAAGTTTGCAACGAAGGACTTACCCAACCCCATATCATGGCCTTCTCCTTTCGTCGATCAAAGAAGTTCGGACCATTCCGTATTACGTTGTCCAGACGTGGGATCTCGACCTCATTTGGCAGTAAGTACTTCCACATCACCAAGTCGAGCCGTGGTACGTATGTCAGCAGCAG
>Ga0207148_1156_pt1 | contig 13000 bp, 14 predicted proteins | sample Alteio_BWMinHeat_34_FD_153558 | JGI IMG/M metagenome (GOLD analysis project Ga0207148, IMG submission 153558) | Enriched cells from forest soil in Barre Woods Harvard Forest LTER site, Petersham, Massachusetts, United States -... | ecosystem: Environmental > Terrestrial > Soil > Temperate forest >... | reverse complement strand
CCCGTGACGCCTGCGTTGCTGAGTCCCTCGCCCACCCCGACAAACAGCTTATTCTGATGCACGCCCATCGCTGTCAGAATCGTACTGGACGCGTCGAAATGCGTATTCATCTCGCTGATGGCATACGAGTTGATATCAAACGTCAGCACGCGCGAGTAGTAGAGCAGACCCCCGCCGTTCGTCGGCTCGTCGTGCACAATGAGATAGATCGTATTCCCACTCAACAGGATGTCGTAGATGTATTTGCAGTTGACCGGCAGCGGATAGTGGGTGGGGTCATTCGTGTTGAGCACACTATTCGCCGGCACCCGCACCAGTTCCGTCGTCCGCGTGCCGTCCCACGAGAGAATGGGTGGGGCATCGGTCGGTGTAGTCTGCCCCTGCACATAAGGCGTATACGTGCCCCCCGGATAGATGAACCGTTTCGCGGTTGAGACGCCGTGGCCCACGAAGGAGTTGTCACCAAACTGACCAGTAATCGTGGGACGAGCGACGGACAACACGGGGTCACTCAGGGTGGCATTCGTCGCCCAACTATCCGTGCTCATGACCCAGTCGACTTCGAGCGCCTCGTCGTTCGTGTTGCCGACAAATATTTCCAGGGTTGGCACGCCGGTCGCGGGGAGAGCACTGACACTCGAGAGCGCAACCGGAGGGCCGGGGAATGGCACGAGCGCGACCGCTTGAATACTGCCACCGAGAGAAGCCGAGGTCAGTTCGCCCAAGCCATCGCGCTTTGTGACCGCGCCGAACTGGCCGCGAGGGTCAGGAATCGCATTCTGCGCCCACACCAGTTCGCCGTCCTCCGTGTGGGCCGGAGACTTCGTGACGTTGACCCCTTTCGTCCCGAGGTTGTAGACGTTAATTTTCCCTGGAATATGGCTACCCTCTTACGAGGTACGTGCTGCTTGCTGCAAGCCCTTGACCGCCGCTTTCCCATTGACCGGCTGCTGCGGTTTCTTCTCGGGATTGATGATGTCGTACGTCCAGTTCGGGCGCACGATCATGAGACCACCAGGATCGACCGAAGTCGGAGACTTCAGGAAGGCATCGGCGCCGGCATCGTGCGTATTCTCTGGGTCGCGTGCGAAGTACTCAATCGCGCTACAGTTGCGCGCGTGCGTGACGAGAATACACGTCTCGTCCTCCTCCGCCACAAGCTCCGACACCTTCGCGTAGTAACGGTCGAGGAAGGCGTTGAGGGATTCGCCACCGGGGGCTTTCTCGTCGGGATTGTTGACGAGGTCGTCGATCTCGGGCTGAATCTCGGAGATCAGTTGCCCGGTCAGCCGCCCCAAGTCCCACGGACGATAGTCGGGATCTTCCGTCAGTTCTTGTTTTTGCAGTTGGCTCTTGATCGCGTCACGGACGATTTCCGCCGTCTCGACTGCCCGACTCAGGTCCGAGCAGTAGATTTCATCCAACGGCGGAAACTCGGGATTCTCCTTCAGTGTTTCCTTGACGTTAGCACCCGCGAGGCGTGCAATCTCGCGTCCCGGCTCAGACAGCGGGATATCCATGTGCCCGCGAATGCGCTCCGAGTGAGCACCCGGGGTGTTGTACTGGGTCGGACCATGTCGAACGACAATGAGCATGCCCGCTCCTACTTTTTGAACTTGTTGGCAGCGGCGATGAGCCCCTTCATCGCGGCGTGCCCGTGGGCATGTCCCTTGGTGCCGCCGAACGCCGGCTTCTTCGCGGGGTGCACGGGTGGTCGCTTAGCTGGCCCTTGTCCCGCCTTGTAGGCTTCATCAGCCCCACTGAGGATACCGCTATTGTTGCCGAGATCGCCGGGAGCAGGCTTACGAAAATTTGCCATTGTCGTGTGTCCTTTACAGATACTGCGCGAACAGATCCTCGACCACTTCAGGCTCCTGCACTTGGCGCGGGGTCAGGCGCGTCATAATGTGATCCTTCTCCGTTTTGTAGATCGTCAGCCAGTTCGGGTCGGGACTGCGATCCTCGCGTTCCTTCGCGCGTGCGAACGCCACGATGTACGCAATTAGGGCGTTGTCGGACTCCCCCGGAATAGGATTCAAGCTCTCGGGCGTGAGCGCCGCAATCGACGGCACGTAGACCGCGCGCAGCAGCAAGGTATCCGTAATCTGCGGTCCGACCTTCACGACGGTCTTGTTGACCGGCGGTCCCTCGTTCACCATGTCGTAGAAGATCGTGATGAGGGATGTACTCGACTGGTCCGCGAGCGACGTACTCAGCGTTCGCGAGCGGGCCGCGATGAAGTCGTCGCTGTTGTACTTGCGCGGAATCAGTTTGACGCTGCGCGCGGGGTTCGTGGCCGACATGTCACGCGGCTCGAGGATGATGATGCGAAACAAGTTGTCGGGAATGCCAGCCAGCACGTCTGAATTCGGTTGTATCGAGACATTCGAGACATCATCGACAAAGAAGTGCTCCTGCCCAAGATCAATCAGGGCGCCCCACAAATCTTTCGCGCCATTGGTGGCATACCGCACCATCTCGTCGTTCGTCCAGAAGCGCGGCTGCTGCTCGAGCAGGTGATCGCGCGCACTCGTAATGAGGTCTTTGATGGGAGTCGCAGACATGACTAGGCTTTCACCACATTCCAGGTGTCGCGGTAGCCGGTGGGGACGTAGGAGATGAGCCCCCCGCCATCGACCAGTTTCCAGCGAGCTTTGTAGGGACTCTTGATGGGATCGAGCCCGGTCGCGGTTGGCGTGTATGTCACCTTGCCGTTGGGAGCATCCGACACGGCAACCGTGCCCGTCAGCACGTCAATGCCGTCACTGCCGGTCAGCAGCAACGTGACGGTAATCGCCGTCAGGTTGATTGCAATCCCCGACTCCAGCAACTGAAAGGTCAGGGCCGAGGTCGTGCCTGCCGGGATGTTGATTGCCGGGCCTGCCATCTAAATCTCCCATCGCGCTTGCGGCGCCAGAAAGCGCGTCGAGCGATCTAAGCCACCGACGACCCACGCTGTCCGTGGGCCCGGACTCAGCAAGCGCGTGATGGCGTTTCGAACCAGGAGCGCCATGTGTCGCCCTTACGAATTCACCAGCGACACCGCCGCGCCGTAGGGGAGCTTCTGATAGCCCTCGATATGGAGCACGCCGGCGGGTGTGACGCCCGTCACGATCAGACTGAGACTCTGCCCGAGTGTCAGCGGGAACCCGAGCGGCCCCAGATCAATCAGGTACTGGGAAGTTTGTCCTGCCGTATTCGGTGCCGAGGCCGGCAGCGTGACTACCCCAATCGGCACGGGGGTCGCCGCCGTGTCCTGAAACGTGAGGGTCGCGCCCGTGTACGTCGTCGGCGTGAAGAGAATTTTCTGAATGCGGAGTTCGTAGAACGCGTTCCGCACCGTCAGCAGGTTCGCAAGCGTGGAGGTCGCATCCAGCGCCGTGATGACGCGGTCGACGATCTTCCGCTCGTAAGTCCGTTGGTAGTAAACGTAGTCGCCTGCACCGGCCATAAGGAGTCTCCAGAAAGTGGGAGAGACACGCGTGTGCCTCTCCCCTGACGGCTATTTCTCGATATGCGCGAATTCAAACTCGTAGGTGGCGCCTGTCGAGAAGGTCGCGCCCCACGCATGAATCGCCATCATGGAACCCGGTGGCAGCACCAGCGGCGAACTGTTGTAGTAGATGTGCGCGCGCAGCGTGCCATCAGTCGGCAGTCCCGAGGGATCAACGCACTCCCCAGAGCCCCAACTGAACTGATAGACATCCCCGACCACGCCAATCACGGTGGGCCGGAACTGCCGATGTCCGACGATGCGACGATTGGGCGTGTTGGCGGTCAACGTGACCGCGCCCGCACTGACCTGCGCCGCCGAGGTCGCCGTGCTGTTCATGTTTTGGTTGACCGGCGTCAACGCATTCCCGGCCACGAACGCCGAGAAGCGATTCCCCTGGTCTTCCACGACCGTGAACTGTTGCTGCGTATTGCCGACCGGCAGCACGGTCATCGTCAGCCGCAGATACTGCGGGTAGATCGTGAGGGCGCCCCCGTTGTAGACGCTGAAGATGGCCTTGGTCTCGACCAACGTGGTGGACACCGCATGCCCGATCAGGCCCGTGCCCGGCACCGTCGAGGACGTGTAATATGTCCCGAGGTCCGCCGCCACGGTGTCCCGTGCCAGCGTCAGCGCGATAGGAGTCGTTGCTGTGCTTAATGACATGGGAGTGTCCTTATTTCTCGACGAAGCCGAATTCGACTTCGAAGGCGGGAGCCGTGGTCTGTCCGGTGGCCCACTGCATCACGAGCCACGATTGATTGGGACCGATTACCACGGGCGCGAAGCTGTAGCAGACGTTGCAGATCGCCGTGCCGGTTTCGACGAGCGACATCGGGTCCGTCTGTTCGGTCGACCCGAAGTTGAACTGATAGACATCGCCAATCACGTTGATCACGCCGCCGTTGCGGAAGGACTGGTTGCCCGTGATGCGCTTGTTGGCGGTCGCGGCAGATGCCACCACACCCGTGCCGATGTTGATCTGGGCCTGTGACGTGTTCGGACTGCCCATGTTGACGTTGACGATGCCACCATTGGCCGAACTGAGCACCTTGGTCGCTGGAGTCGTGATGCGGTTGCCTTGATCCAACTCCATCGTGAAGCGAAGGACCGTCGCGACCGCCTGCGCCGCCGTGCAGGTCAAGCGCAGATAGAGCGGGTAGATGTTGACGGGGTTGAGCACTGTGCTGCCGTTGTAGACGCACATGTAGGGCGAGACTTCCGCCTGCGCCAGCGTGGTCTCCACGGTCACGGTGTTCGCAATGCCGGTGCCGGGGGTCGTGAGCCCCACGAAGTAGTAGCCGAGATCGGCTAACGCCGTATCCCGGTTCAGGGTCGGAGTAACGAGAGGAGACGTGCCTGCAAGTGACATGGGCGTAATCCTTTAAGAAGCCAAAAACAGTTAGACCGTGAAGTAGGAAATGTACGCATTTCCCGCAAACCCGGTCGGGTCTCCCGAGGCGGTAAACGTGATCCAGCCGCCGGTCGCCAGAATCGCGCTCTTGACTTCGGTGTCCGTCGCCGTCAAGCTGTCGTGAATGGCGGGCGCCGTGGTTGTGAGGTCGAAGTCATCGATGAGGTTGTCGGCAGCGGTGATCTTGGACGCAGTCGTTGTGCCGGCGGCGACCAGGGCTGCACCGGATGAGACCACCGTCGAGGCGATGATGACTCGCGTGACCACAATCGAGCCGGCAGATGGATTCGGCCAACTCAGAATGTTGGCGCCGCCGTTGCCGGTATGCCACACAGAGCCCGTCAGACTCAGGACGCCATACTGCTGCACGCCCTGCCCCGTGATCGATTTGTTGGTAAGGGTTTGGGTCGACGACACGTCCACGATTTCCTTCTCGGTCGTGCCGGTGCCGGCACCGCAGTAGAAGGGGGTATTCGTTACGGTGTCGACGCGGATAGGCGCGGTCGTGGGCGTGCCTTGCCCGTTGATATTGGCCCGTCGAGCGATGCCATGCACTGACATATGAGAATCCTTTGAAGCCGGCTGATGCAGCAAGTGTTCAGCCTTGCTGCTGTTACGCCGGGGTTGCCAACGAGAATGCTGCTGAACCAGTCGAAGACTTACGCGCCGACGATCACGAATCCGTGGAAGCCGTCGCCCGCTGCTGACGCCGTAGCGCCATCAATCGCGGTCACGGCCGCAATCGTCAGGTCGGTCGCGAAGGCGAGCCCGTCTCCGAAAATGAAGGAGCCGTGCTGTCCGAGCGCATTCGACCGCATTGCGACCGCCGTGTGCCCGGTCGAGTCGTTGTCCGCGTTGTCGTAGAGCGCCCACCAGGAGGCGGTCGTGCCGACTTTCGCCGTGTTGCCCGCCGCATACCAACCGTAGAGCGTGAAGGCCACACCGAGAATGCCTTCCTTACCCGCCGCGCCCTCGGTGTCCGCGTCACTGTACTGGATGATTTGAAGATCCGGCAACCCCTTGTGGGTCGCGAGATATTCCCGCAGTCCCTTGAATTCAAGCTGCGTGTCGGGCTTGGCGTTGGCGAGTGCGATCTTCACCTTTTGCCAAACGTGTGATTCTGCTTCGAGTGCAAGTGCCATGTGTCGTTACCTCGCCACCTGTCTGTCTGTAGACGGACTGTCTACCCGTACAGGCGTGCGTCCAGAGGTGGAAGGGGCGATTGTGGGTCGTGTGCGCTGCCCCGTTCGCGCTTGATAGGACCGCCAGGCATCGCGTGCGCGATGATCCATGTCGGCCCTGCCACTGTTCAAAATACGTTGTCGTTCGAGCTTGTCAGCCGCGTCTTCCGCGTCTGCGACCTTCTCGGCACCCCCGTGTGCCCAGATGTCGCGCGCGCGCAAGCCCGAGAGAATCGCGTCGAGATTCCACGAGAGCCCGTTGCGGATAATCTTCGTCACCGGCACAAGCCCGTGCTCCGCCAACATCTTCGTGTCGTTCTCGGCGCACAGCAGCAGATCGGGACTCAGCGTCACCTTCGACCGCCGTGCCAGATGAAAACAGGCCAACTGCCGAGACGGAATAATCACCAGCAGCGGGTCGAAATCAAACAACTGCTGCTGAATCCACGGCGGAGGCGCCGACAGGTGAAAGCGATTCCGGTCTCGGATGTAGTTGACCACGTTAGTCGGCTTCGAAGCCGGAGGCGGTCGCGACACTGGCGCGATTCGTCTTGATCACGCGCACGTCAAGCTTCTGGCCCTTCTTGACCGGCTCGAGCACGTAGCGGGAGACGGCCCGTTCGTTCTGCTCAATCGGGCTGATGTCGTCGATCTGTTTCTCGCCGGGCTTCGCCTTCACGCCGACGAGGTACTCGCAGCCGCTGACGGTCGGATTCGTTTCATCCTCCGAGCCCATCAGGGGATTCTGCATCTTCGCGTTACAGACCGCGACCTTGGGGAAGCCGGGGTTCTCGCCCGGGAGAATGGTTTCGTCGCGCCCGTCCCACCGCGCACTCAGCGTTTTCTTCGTGCGGTTGACCAGTGTGACGGTTTCGCCGTAGATTGCCATGTCGTTTCCCTCCAAGGAAAAAGTGGCGGTTCGATTTCGTGGTGAGCCGCCAAGCCCACGAGTTGTCCGAAGAATGTATTCAAACTTCGGACAATGCCTTCAAAGGTCTCTGTCTTCGCTTCCAGTGTTCTTTGCGGTGACAGTTGGCACAAAGAATGTCGCACTTCGCAATCTCTTTACTAAGACGCAAAATACTGAAATCTCTTACTGCGGCGCTTATGGCACGGTCCTTCTCACTAGGGTTTCTATGATGAAAGTCGAGACAGGCCGGATGATTCTCACCGCAAACCTTACACGATAGGGTGCGCTTGAGATCATCCAGCCATCTCTGAACCTTAGCGAGACTATTTCGTTGAAGCTCTTTGAAACGCTCAGGATGCCGTTCTCGCCACCGCTTATTGCGTCTGCGAATACCTTCACGATATTTCTCGCTAATGTTTTTCCTCATTCGTCCCGGACCACCACTAAAGTCGCGTTCACCCCGTCCCAACGCGCATTATATCCTGGATTTTTGCAGAAGTACTGCTTCCGCATGAAGTAGGTCGCCTCGTACGCATGACGCGCTGAGGCTCCGGTTCCTTCACGCAGCCAGATGCTACCGTCCCGATCCATGAACTTGCCGGGCTCAGCCACATACCGCTTGAAGCCGGATTTCTTGGTATCGAGGAAGTAGACTTGGCCGAGACCGAGCGTGCGAATCGCCTTGACGGGCACCTCACCGAGCGTGAGATCCCCCTGCTTCATCGCCTTGGTCCCACCATCGGGCGACTTCAGGTCGGCGCCCGCATAGCGCCGGTCATCCTGCAGCAGCTTGATGTACTCGCGTCGCACCGACTGATGCATGAGCAGCAAGTCGATCTCGCCACCCAACTTCTCGTACGCGACATCCGCCGTCAACTGCGCGGTGTCGAGCGAGAACGCCCCCACCGACGCCTTGACGTACGACTTCAGGTTGCCGAACTGCGTGCGGCTGATGCCGAAGTAGTTGTCGCGGTTCGTGTTGTCGTCGATGAGCGCCGGGAGCCCCCAGAACGCTTTCTCGTAGGAGGAGTCGAGGATGTCGGTCGAGGTCGTCGCCGCCACCTGCACGACGTAGTCGGCGTCCGCCCAGTCGGTCCCCGTGGCCGGCGAGCAGACGCAGGTCGCGCCCGCTGAGTCGGTCGAGGTGATCGTCACGGCAGTCGTGCGAAGCAGCCCCGTCGCCGGGTTCACCGCGAGCACGATCTGTCCCGTGAAGAAGAAGCGATTGCCGAAGTTCGCGCCCGGCACGTTGCCAGGATTCTTCAGCGTGAGGGTCGTGACGGCATTGTGCGTGCCGTTCAGCACGCCGAGCACGCCGCGCCCGTCGTTCGACAGTGCGTACTCTTCCTTCTTCGCCACGTCATCGGCCAGCCGGGTTTTCTCGTCCGTCATGCCGTTGCGGAAGGACGCCTCGGACGACACGAGGTCGCTCATCGCTTCCTCCGTCATCCGAATGCGCGCCATCATCTTCCGCATGTCGATGCGGCCCTTGACGTGCGTCTGATGTCCCGCCACCGGGTACGCGGAGTCTTCTCCCGCGAAGAACGGAGACGTGTTACGTGAGACGTGCGCGGCCCAGACGTGACCCTCGCCGCCCTTCCAATCGACCTGCTCCGTGGGGAATTCCTTCGCCAGCGGAAACATGTTGTTCGCCAGTTCCGTCACGCCCTGCTCGAAGACATCCTTCGCCAAGCCAGAGAGTGCGGCAGTATCTGCGCCGTTCGTTGCCATGTGTGTCTACCTGTTATCGCCCGAACGTCCCGCCGTGGTCTTGATAGCTTTGCACCATCGCGTCCTCGACGGCCTTCGGGTCGTTGAAGTCAATCTTGGGTTTCCCCTGCGTCACCGCGCGCGAGTCGCGCCCGTTGGGCGTGCGCCGCGTGATGACGCGATTGACCTGTTGATTCGTGACTTGACGCTGCGCCGGCTTATACCAGTCGTCCAGAAAGTCTTTCGCGAACTGCTGAATCAGCGCCCGGTCGCCCTTTTCGTGACGCGCAATCAACTCAGGGTTGTCCTTGATTTCGTTGATGTACGCGTCCGCGAGCCGTTTCTTCTGCCGATCACTGAGGTCGCCTCCAAGTGCATTGGAGACTTCCTCCTCGAGCGTATCGAGCATCTGGCGCCCGTGGGTCGTCCAGTGATTCTCGACCGCCTGCTGCATGTCCTGGTCGCGGTCGGCTACGGAGGTCAGCCGGTCCAAGAACTGCTGATCGCTCAGCCGTTCGAGTCCCGGGAAAATCTTCGTGAGCGCGGCGCGGACCTTTTCGACTTCGGCTTCCTGGGGGTCTTGCGGGTTGACGCCCGCGAGTGCTTGCACGCGTCGGATCTCCTGATCCAGCCGTGCCTGCGTTTCCTGGTATTTCCGTTCAGCTTCCTGTCGTTTGGTCGATTCCTCCGAAATGCGATGGGGTGGCACCCACTTGCTACGATCTTCCTTGTAACTGAACCCGGTTGGAGCCGTCCCGGTTGACGTGGATTGCGATTGGGTGTTGGTGCCTGCGCCGCCGTCGTTGAGTTTCGGTGCTGGAGTGTTGCTGCCCCCGTCATTCGTAGCGGTTTGACCGGGAGTTTCTGTGCCGACGTTGCCTTCTGGTGCCATCGAAACCTTCTTTGATATCGCAGGTAAGGGCCTGCGTGGGTGGCATGGATCTTGAATTAAGATCCTGATTGATCATACCATAGGACAGAAAATTCTGTAAAGTGTCTCCTTTAGGTTACGCAGGCGGTTGCGCGCCGCCCTGCGCCGGCTTGGCCGCCCCGGCATTCTGATTCGAATTCGCCATCGCCTGGCCGGCACCCTTCTGGGGTGGCTGCGACTGTTGCGGCGATTGGGCACCCGGCGCTCCCGGCGGCGGAGGCGCCGCCACCTGAATCCCGTCGATCATCCCGTTGGCTTTTTCGAAGAGGGCAAAGTCAATCGCGGCAAGATGCGCGTCCAAAACCCCCTCAATCGAGGGGTTTTGCTGCAGGATCTGTTGCATCGCGTCGTCGTTGACCCACTTCAGGAATTCCAGCCGATGAATCGTCGGGTCATACCACTTGTGCCACTTGAGCGGCGTGCTGTCGAGCGGGTTCACGACCTGATTCGTGCGTGGGTCAATCGGGGGCTGCTGCTGGACGGATTGTACAAACTGCACGAGGTTCTTCGGGTCAGCCACCCACTCTTCGAACGCCTGCTGCTTGCGGTGCGCGGCCTGCACATGAATATCCAGACTCGGCACCATGCGCGTGAGCCCCATCAACTGCAGGGCGGCGTACTGGGTGTCCGTGTCCTGCATGTTGATCATCTTGAGTTGGTCGGCCTGCTGTAAAGCTGCGCGCATCCCCAAGGCGGTCTTCGGCGCCTGCGTGCCGTCCTCGATCACAATCGAGACATCGCCACCGAGGTCGGCATTCTTGAACGCCTTGAACGTGAAGCCGCGCGCAGGAGACGCCACCGCGATGTCCCGCTCCTCGGGACCGAATTCTCGCTCAATCTCGAGCGCGAGATGCAGCCAGGTCTTGTAGACTTCGCCGCGTGCAGAGAACGCCGATGCGAATCGTGACTGACTGCGCTCGACGAGGAGTTGCATGGCACTGAACGCTTCGACGCCGGCCGGCTTCTGGCCTTTCAGGATGTCATATGTGCCGAGTCCATCCTCGATGTCTTGCTTGTAGCCTTGGCGAATCTCGAAGAGGGACTGCGGGACATTCGCGCCCTCGATGCGTTCGGGCTTGGCGGTCCCACCGACTGTCAGCGGATTCCACTTGATGACGAGCCCCGGCTCCCCCGTGATCTTCTCAATCTCCGCCCCCTTCGGCTCAAGCCACACCGGGTTCGCGACCCGGTTGTAGATCATCATGATGAAGGAGTCGAGTTGGTTGAGGCTGTCCTGCTTGTTGATGACGGGGTCGAGGGCGCCGCTGCCCAACACGCGTCCCGGCACATGCTCGAACTGGCCGTGGGCGAACGGGAACAGCGGATTGCCTTTGACATCCGTATTCGGAAACGGACCCGGCAGTCCTTCACTCGGAATCTTCAGCAGCTTGGGCGCGGAATCGCCCACGACGCGCACGACTAAGCCCTGCGGATAATTATCATCCGGCTTGAACCACAACTCGTATTCGCTGACGCCCTCTTCTTCGGTGGACGCGCCCGATGACCACGAGAAGGGCGCCACGCCCAGATCATTCTGCAACGGCAGCGACCGGAAAATCTGTACCGTGCGTTCACTCGGCGTCTTCTGCCAAGTCACACCCTCCATCTGGTCTTTCAATTCCGCGTGCCCCTCGTAGTACGACTTCGTGCGCCACCGGATACGAATCACGAACGGGACATCCTTGAAGCGGGGATAGCAGGTGGGGAACGCGAGTTCGAATGGACTCAGCGTGACGGTTGCACCCTTGGGCTGAGGCTCCGTCTTCGGGGGTGCATTCTGAAACTGCGTGCCTCCGCATGCAGGACATACGGGTTGCGTCGGCTCGAGGTCGCTCGAGGACGTGATCGCGTGACAGGTCAGACACTCTTCCTGGTTGATGCTGATTGTGCCATTGGCCGGATCACGGTCGACGAACATGTGCAGGAACGCGTTGCCGCAGACCGCCAGCCACGAGTCGAATTCACTCATGTTCTGGTTCATGTCGTGCTCGTCGTGGAGCACCGGCACGAGGTCGTCACACGCAGCCGCCGTGGAAATATTCTTCGGGGTGCGCCCGTTGGGACGAATATTCGCGCCGAGACGAATCGAGGCAAACATGGCCCGAATCGCCTGAATCCCGTTCTTCAGGTCGGCATTGACCGGGCGCGGTATCCACTTCGCGAACCGCTTGTCCTGCCACTCGCCATACCGCGAGTTGTAGAAAATCCACTGGCGTCCCAACACGTAGTAGATGTTCCGCATCCACTGCCGCTCGAAGATCCAACGGAGGTCGAACGCTTCCTTCTTGCACTTTTTGAAGAGTTCAAGGAGGTCGTCGTCGGACTTGCCGCCAGGGTTCGTCAGTTCGGCGCGGTCGACGCCAAAGGACTGCCCTTGGGGCTGCGGCGCCTTCGTGTTGACGGAATCCGTGATCGTCGTCGTAGGCATATTACGATTCCTTCGTCTCTTCGAAACGGGGCGCCGGTTTGCGGTCCGTCAGGGTGCCATCGGCAGCATGGAAGATGTGAAGACGATCTGCGACTTCGTCCCCGACATCCTCAAAGATCGCCGGCAGTTCGAGCAGAGGATTGGTATCGTCGACCGGACGCCGGATGATTTCCGGCACGTTGAGCTTCGCGCCGGTCGCCGCAAACAGCAACTGCGCGCGCTCAGATTCCAGTTGATTGACGCGTACCTTCATCCAATCGAGCGAACTCTGATGCACCGCGACCTGCTTCTCGAGAGCTTGCGCCACGCCCTCGGCTTGCGACTTCGCATGAAGCAATTCAAAAAACTCTGTCCGTGAAATCCACATGTGCGGCACCCCCCTAGAATGCGTCACTCACTGTTGAGAAGAAATCCCCAATCGGGTAGCCGCTGGCGCCCTCCTCGAGATCCTTAGTATTCGTCTGCTTCTCGTACTCGCGCACGCGCTCAATCGACTGCTGCATGCGGGGGTCCATCGCTTTCCAGCGGGCAATCGCAGCGGCGTCCCCCTCTTCGAGCGCACGCGGCAACTCGGGCCATGCCATCAGCGCATATCGGAGCGCATCCGGTAACTCGTCCTCAAGCTTGAAGACTTTTTCCTTCTCGCGTTTCTGGCCGTCATTCGTCGTGTTCGTCGCGTACCGCAGCGCCTTCATCTGCTCAATCGTACGCGGGACGCTGTAGGCGAACCAGAGTTGGCGGGTGTGCAGCCACGACTGCACGCGCTGAATCCCGACTTCCTGCTTGGACTCGGCGGGAATCACGCCGACGCCACGCAAGCCAAATTCGAGTCGGAGTTGCGCCTCGTTCTTGTTCGCGGCCCACTTCAGACTATGCCGGCTGGCCGTGCCGAAGTCGTGCTGAATGCTCGCGAGGTGCGTGACCATCGCCTGC
>Ga0207148_1154_pt1 | contig 13063 bp, 8 predicted proteins | sample Alteio_BWMinHeat_34_FD_153558 | JGI IMG/M metagenome (GOLD analysis project Ga0207148, IMG submission 153558) | Enriched cells from forest soil in Barre Woods Harvard Forest LTER site, Petersham, Massachusetts, United States -... | ecosystem: Environmental > Terrestrial > Soil > Temperate forest >... | reverse complement strand
TCTCACGCGGTGGCCTTTGAAAATATCCTCATGCGCGGCGAGGATTTTGCGCAACGCCTCATGGCAGGATTCTCCGACACGCGGAAGTGGCCTCAGCTCACGAATATTGCCACTGACGGAGAAACCTATGGCCATCATCGCGCCCATGGGGATATGGCTCTGAGTTATGCGTTGCGCTATATCGAAACGCAAAAGCTCGCGCAACTAACCGTTTATGCCGATTTCCTGGAAAAGCACCCGCCGACGCATGAGGTGGAAATTGTCGAGAACACTTCCTGGAGTTGCGTGCACGGAATCGAGCGATGGCGCTCGAATTGCGGGTGTAACTCCGGGCGTCCTGGCTGGAATCAAGAATGGCGCACGCCTCTGCGCGAGGCTTTTGACTGGCTTCGAGATACGCTGGCGCCAAAATTTGAACAGGCCGCGGGCGCATTACTCGTCGACCCGTGGAAGGCTCGGGATCAGTACATCTGCGTGATTCTAAATCGCTCGCGGGACACCATCGGCAGGTTTCTTCATGAGCAAGCCCGGCACGAGCTAAAAGAATGTGAACAGATACGAGCCCTGAAACTCATGGAGCTCCAGCGCCACCTAATGCTGATGTACACGAGTTGCGGGTGGTTCTTCGACGAGCTTTCGGGCTTGGAGACGGTGCAGGCGATTCAATATTCGGGAAGGGCCGTTCAATTAGCGCAATCGTTGTTTGATGATCACAAAATCGAAGAGGAGTTCTTGAATCGCTTGTCGAAAGCGCATAGCAACATTCCCGAACAGGGCGATGGCAGAAAAATCTACGAAAGCTACGTCCGGCCCGCAATGATTGATCTGAACAAGGTCGGCGCTCACTATGCGATCAGCTCTCTTTTTGAATCCTACCCGCCGCACAGCCAAACCTATTGTTACCAGATCGATCAGGAAGATCACACGATGCTGTCTTCCGGCAAGTCGCATGTCTCGTTTGGCCGCATCCGAGTTACCTCCGACATCACTCTGGACTCCGGCCGTGTGATGTTTGGAGCTGTCCACCTCGGCGATCACTACGTAACGGGAGGCGTGCGGGAATTTACGGACGAGAAAGCGTATAAAGAAATAACGGAGCGGATTAGCAAGGCCTTCGAAAGCGGCGACTTCACCGATTTGATCCGGGCAATTGATGTCGCCTTTGGCTCGGGTAGCTACAGCTTGAAGTTGCTTTTCCGGGATGAGCAGCGAAAGATACTGCGGATCATTCTGAATTCCGCGCTCGAAGAAGCAGAGTCATCTTATCGGCAGCTCTATGACAGCCGGGCGCCGCTGATGCGCTTCGTTGCCGCCCACGGCATTCCGCTCATCCGGCACTTTCAGGTTGCCGCGGAGGTTTCGCTCAACGCCGAGTTGCGCAGGGCGATTGAGGCGGAGAACGTGAACGTGGACCTGGTTCGAGCACTAATGGAAGAAGCAAAGGCCGTACACGTCAACCTCGATGCGGCGACACTCGAGTTTGCGCTGCGGAGAAAGCTGGAAACTATGGCTGAGGACTGGGAATCGCAGCCCTGCGATTTGGAGAGGGTGTCGTCGCTCGAAGCCGCGGTACGGTTGGCTCGCTCCTTCCCGTTCGAGGTTCGCCTCTGGGAGATTCAAAACGTCTACCACTCCGTGCTCATGAGTTCGGCGAACGGCAATAAACCTCATGGGACGGGCTGCGACGTTCCGGAGTGGAATCAAAGTTTTCGAGCTTTGGGGGAGCAATTGGGAATGCGGATGTCGTAACCCATGCCCCTGCCCTGCGCTACCTATCGCATTCAATTCCACCTGAACTTTCGCTTTAGAGACGCGGAGGAGTTGGTGCCCCAACCAAGTTGCGTGGATTTATCCCTCGCGTTCGCCAGCGGCAAAATGATGTGGTTGTAACCCTGCGCCATGGCTGCCCCGTGACCGGCAAAGCGTTGGCACGTTTCCTGATCCGCCGCCTGAATAGCCTTATAAAGACGTGGCGTTTTCGCTTCGATCCAGGAGATCAGCGTGGGACCAAAATCGAAGCTGATCTTCGAGTAATTGTTCACGATATCGATGATTTTCTGTTCGCCATCCAGAATGCGCGAGGCCGCATTGGGCGCGTAGCTTTCAGCGGTCACGCGTTCATTCCAATCGTGGTAAGGGTAAGCCGAATCCTGAATCTCAATGGCCTCGAGCCAGGGATTCTCTCTGGGAGGCTGATAGAAGTGCGCGTGTATGCAGACGTAACGATCGGTCACGTTTTTCCTCGGTCATCGGAACGGTAGAGTGCGAACGAGAACGGCTCGATGCTCACGGATTGATTTTCGGCGCTTGGCAAACAGTCCGGAAGTGAAGATCCAGGTCCCGCCCAACGATGGTCGCGAGAATTCAGGACCTTTTTCCACACGTCGTGCGGCAAAGGTAAGCTCAAGTCGGCAGGATTCTTCCCAAAGTTGAAGCAGGCGAATAGCTGCTCGTCGTCGCTCCAGCGGCGCAAGAGCAGCGCTTTCTCATTGTCAAAAGGCGTGGCTTCGATGAAGGACATATCAGTGTTGGTCAAGGGCGGCAACCGCTTACGTATTCGCAAAAGCTCTTTATAAAACTCGCGAAGCCGCTTGTGCGGTTCCTCTTGTTGCAGCCGCCAATGCAATTGTGAGCGCAAGAATGTGGCCTCATCCTGCGGGTCCGGAGGATCATGCTTCCAGATAAACGCTTTGAATTCGTTTTTCCGTCCATGCCGCACAGCTTCGATAAGATTCGGATCCTGATGGCTGACGAAGTATTGAAATGGCGAGGTCTCCCCATATTCCTCGCCCATGAAGATCAAAGGCAGAAAGGGAGAAAGGAGCATGACACCTGCCGCGACCTTCGTCGCCTCGAAATCAACGAGGTGACAGAGCCGTTCGCCGTTCATGCGATTGCCGATCTGGTCATGATTTTGGGTGAAAACGACGAAGCGCTCCCCGCCCACGCCTTTTGATTCACTTCCATGTGAACGCAGTCTGTATTTCGAATATTCGCCTTGGTACGCATAGCCGCTCGTCCAACTCTTGGCAATCTGCGAGACCCGGCCAAAATCTTGGTAATAGCCATCGGTTTCATTGGTGAGAACGGCATGCACGGCATGATGAAAATCGTCGTTCCACTGTGCCGCGAAGCTGTAACCCCCTCGCTCCGCCGGCTGTACGGTACGAATATCGTTTCGGTCGCATTCCGCAACCAAATGAATTTCGCGGTTCAGGCTCACTGCCGCAGCTTGGACGACGAGATTGAGTTCGCGCACAAACGGCTTTGCGGAATTATCCACAATCGCGTGCACAGCGTCGAGGCGCAGGATGTCTATATGGAAATCACGGATCCAACACAGTGCATTCTCGGTAAAAAAACGCCGTACCTCATCGCTCCACTCGCCATCGAAGTTGACTGCCTGCCCCCATGGCGTGCGGTAGCGGTCTGTAAAGTAGGGCCCAAAATCGGCGAGATAATTGCCCTCGGGGCCCAGATGGTTATAGACGACATCGAGCGCAACGCAGAGATTTTCCTTGTGGCACGCATCTACCAATCGCTTCAGTCCTGAGGGGCCGCCATAGGAATTCTGCACGCAAAACGGAAAAACGCCATCGTAACCCCAGTTCCTCGTCCCTGGAAATTGCGCCACGGGCATCAGCTCGATCGCTGTAACCCCCAGATCCTTTAGTTCACGCAGCCGGGGAATCATTGCCTCAAACGTGCCTTCGGGAGTGAATGTCCCCACGTGAACTTCGTAGAAGACGATCTCGCGAATCGGCAAACCTCGCCACCCGGCATCAGTCCACCTGAAGCCATTCTGCCGACGTAACTGGGAGGGCCCATGGACACCATCCGGCTGGAAGCGCGAAGCTGGATCAGGTCTCATCTTCTCGCCATTTCCGCCAAGGTCATATAGATATCGACAGGAAGCCTGGGCCTTAATGACCAGTTTAAAATATCCTCGCGGAAGGCGCTCCATGGGAATGGAACGGCAAGGCATGTCCAGGATGCGGAGCTTAACGCTATCAGCGTGGGGCGCCCACACCAGAAAGTGACACTCCCCGGTGCTGAGGGGGGTCGCACCCAGAATGTCGCCGAGCGTTTCTGCCATCAAAACATCACATCGCATCGTTTGTCACTGAAAGCTGTTACAGGTTCCATCAGTGTATTTTTGTATCCAAGCAGTCGTGATTTCGGATTCGTGGAAGCTTCACGCCGCGTCGAGCGCTGCTTCCCGATCGGCGGGAAGGGATCAGGGTTCTATGATCTGATTGCGGACGGCATAGCGCACTAATTCGCTGACGGAATGTAACTCGAGCTTGCGCATTATATTGGCCCGGTGGGTTTCCGCTGTTTTGACGCTAATCCCTAGCGTCACTGCCACTTCCTTGCTGCTTCTTCCTTCCGCCAGCAACTGCACGATCTCTCGTTCGCGGGACGTCAGTCGATTGCGCATCAATACGCGAGGTTCCGTTACGGAGCTCTGCCGGCAGAATCCATCGATCAGCATTTCTGCGGCGCGCGAGGTAAAGAAAGAACGATGATTCGCCAGCGCTTCGATGGCGATCAGCAGGTCGCGATCAGCGTCGGACTTCATGATATAAGCCCTCGCGCCGGCATCGACGATCTCTCGCACCAACTGGTCCGAATAATGCAGTGAAAGGATGACCACTTCCGTCTTGGGCAGTTGTTTTCGTATTTTGCGCGCCGCTTCCAAGCCGTTCAAATCAGGCATGCTGATATCCATCACCACGATATCGGGTCTCTGTTGTTCGGATAGCGTAATCGCTTCCCGTCCCGTGGCAGCTTCGGCGCACACCACCCACCCGGGGCGAGAGGAAAGAAGCGCTTTCAGTCCTCGCCTGATGATGTCGTGATCGTCAGCCACCAGAATACGGAGATTACTCATTGGGTAAGAGCTCTGCCTGATTCTACGTCTATAAGGGTATCAGGAATGCAAGGTCTTCATCTTGCGTCCCGAATAGCAAGGCCCTTCATGGATAGTATACCGCTGAGCTCGCTCCCATCCGTACTTCGCTGTATTTTCGGCCACCCGGTATACCCGAGATTTGACCGCAATCACTTTGCGTTGGCATGCTAATGCCTAGCCGACCCGGATTAACGTTTCCGGCTCTCAATGTGCTGAACTTGATAGAGTGTAGCTCCGCTGTTGTGAGATAAATTACAGCATTTGTGATGAGAGACGAGCGAACGATTTTCTTCGCAACCCATAAACCCGAGTGACTTGTGATCGTCGATAGTTCTAAGCCTAATGCCTGCGTTCTGGCGAATCACTCCAAACGTGACAAGATCTGGTCCGCTCGGGGAGTGAGTTTCCTCGCCCCCTTCGTATTTCAACTCGTATTTGCGTTGGGAGCTAAGGCTCAGGTCCAAGTGCCTGTCGGACGAGGCATCGTTCGTGTCGAATCAACCCAACAGAGAAAAGATGGCGACCGCTACATCGCGGATGGAGACGTGGACTTGCATTACCTGGATATGCGGCTCAAGGCCGATCACGTCGAGTACAACTCCAAAACGTACGACATTCTTGCCTACGGCCACGTTATTTTCGACTACAACACACAACATTTCGAGTCTCCCGAAGGCCACTACAACGTTCGAACCGATCAAGGCGCCTTTCTTCACGTCCAAGGAACAATCACCGTAACGCGGCGCCCAAATCCCAATGTCCTGTTCTCGCCGAACCCGATCTCGTTTGAAGCGGACGAGGTGGACCGTGTAGGCGAACAGACGTACGTCTTTAAGAAGGCCTGGATGACAATTTGCCTACCCAGCCGCCCCTTATGGAAGTTCTACTCCGTTCGTTCCACGCTGAAGGTCAACGACAAGGTGGTTCTGGTTCGGGCCAACTTTCGACTGCTGAAAGTTCCTTTGATATATCTGCCTTACGCCAGCATACCGGCGAGCCAAAACGTCCGCCAATCGGGCTTTCTACTTCCCGAGCTGTCCCAAAATTCAGTCCGCGGCTACGTTGTCGGGGATTCGTATTACTGGGCGCCGACGGATTGGATGGATACGGAAATCGGCACTCAATACATGAGTTTGCGAGGATGGGGGCAAAGCCTCGATCTCCGTGCCGTGCCGTCAACCAACATGGATCTGGGCGTTCATTACTATGGAGTGGAAGATCGCGGTCTGCCCGGTCCTAATGGGACTTTGATTCAGGAAGGCGGCAACGAAGCCAGGCTGCTCTTTACAGACAACCTAGGCGGCGGCTGGCGCGGCGTGGCCGATCTGAATTACCTGAGTTCGCTAACTTTCCGCCTAGCGTTCGCCACCACTTTCAACGAAGCCACCGTTTCTGAGGAGCATAGCAACGTTTTCGTTACCAAAAACTTTCACGGATTCAGCCTGAACATCGCGGCGCTCGATTACAAGGATTTTTTGAACGCGCAGCCGGAAACGAGTCTTGTCTTGCGCAGTGCACCTGAAGTGCGTTTCAGCTCCGTCGATCGGTCCTTCTGGCAGAAATGGCCCGTATATTTTGGATTCGACAGCGTTAGCGGCGCCGTTCGCCGTTCCGATACGATCATCGATACCGGGCTACTCGTGGAGCGCTCCGAGTTCATTCCTCACATAACGCTTCCATTGCGCTGGGGTTCGTGGCTAGGCGTGACCAGTACCGCGGGATTCAGGCTCACCGATTACGGCGAACAACTCGTGAACGGCACGCCGGTCGCGCAGAACCTGCTCCGCACGGACGGCGAATTCAGTGTTGAATTGCGTCCTCCAGCGCTCGAACGCATCTGGGATCGAGGTAAAACCAAGTGGAAGCACGTGATCGAGCCTGAAATTATCTATAACCGTGTAACCGGAATTCAGGATTTCAGCCGAATTATTCGCTTTGATGAAGACGACACAATTACAGACACCAGCGAAATCGAATCCAGCATCACCCAGCGATTCTTCCGCAAGACCAGTGACGGCGCGGCCGAGGAGTTTCTCACCTGGCGCTTGGCGGCAAAATACTACTTCGATCCAACCTTTGGAGGAGCGTTGGTGACGGGGCAGCGCAATGTTTTCGCGGCGCTCGATTCCGTCACGCCTTTTGCCTTCGCTGATGAACCTCGGCGTTGGTCTCCGCTTGTCAGTGATATCAAGATAAACTACAGCCAGCATTATGATCTTCAGTTGGAGACGGATTTCGATCCGAGTCCAAAGAGGCTATCGGCATTCGGTCTTGTTGGCACAGCACATCCTTTTCGGCAATCCTTCATCAGCCTCGCTGAGTTCAGATTGAATACTGACCCGATACTGCAGCCACGACAGGATCAGATCCGTCTTACTGCCGGCTGGGGCCAGCTGAATCGCAAAGGGTGGAACACTGCGACCGCGTTCGCTTATGATACGATCCAGCGTTCCTTGCAATACGAGGTCGTGCAGGCGAGCTACAATGGCAGTTGTTGTGGGATCAGCTTTGAATATCGCCGCCTTGCTCTCGGACCGCTTCGCAACGACAATCAATTTCGCGCGGCTCTGCTCATTGCGAATCTCGGGACTTTCGGAAACCTCCGCCGGCAGGAGCGATTGTTCTAGCTCGTCCGGCGAATAGATTTAGGTCCTGTCTTCGTTTTGACTGTGGCGTAAGGCATGAGACTCACGGCCAGTACTCGGTTGAAGATGCTGTAGGAGAACAGATGTTCGAGCGTCGTTCCGCACTGTTGGGCTTCATTGCAAGGCTCCTCGACTTAGCCCTTACCGCGCTTTCATTTCCGGTTGCCTATTGGGTTCGCATGCACGTGCTCAACCGCATGGTGGCCTCGGACGTGGTCCATCCAGCGATTTACCCCTTCGCGGTGTACTGGAGTCTTTTTGCGGGGATTCTGATCATTTGGTTTGTTGTTAGCCATTTCCTGCGTATCTACCGCGATATTGAACTCCGGAGCCGCCAGCAACTCGTAGCCGATACCGCAAAAGTAATCATTATTGGGGTCGTGGCCTTGAACGCGGCTTTGTACTTTGTGCGGGCCGACTACATCAGCCGAGCCTTTATTCTGACGATAGCGGTCGTTAATTTTATGCTCGTCGTGATTGGTCGAGTGGCTTTGCTCGGCGGCAGCAGGCGGCTCCGAGAGAGTTTGCAACGGTTCCACTACTGTTTGATCGTTGGAACCGGCCAAAATGCTCGCGAGCTTGCCTCTTTGATTGAACAAAGCGAGCCGCTGGGCTTGCGTTTGATCGGATTCGTGAACCCCAGAACAGGTTCGGAGTCCGGAATCGGCGGCCTAAAGTCGCATTATCCCGTCTTTGCGTTAGCGGATGCGTATGGGATCCTTCAAAATCATGTTGTCGACGAGCTCCTTTTTGCCGTCAATAACGACGAACTCGAACGCTTGGAGCCGCTCATCGATCGTTGCCATAAGGAAGGCATCCGCACTCGTGTCGACCTCGGCTTTTTCCCGCGAACATTTCCGCGCGTGCACCTCGAAAATCTTCGCCACATTCCCCTGCTGACGTTGGGTTCAACGCCCAACAACGAGTTTGCGCTGTTCGCGAAGCGTGCCGTCGATCTCATCGTAAGCGCGCTCGCGCTCATCCTGCTTTCGCCGCTGATGCTGATCATTGCAATTCTCGTCCGCCTGACGTCTCCAGGCCCCATTCTCTATCGCCAGACTCGCTGCGGTTTCAATGGCCGCCGTTTCAGCCTATATAAATTCCGTTCCATGGTTGCCAATGCTGATGAGCTCCGCTCGGAACTGGAAAGCTTCAACGAAATTGAAGGCGCTGCGTTCAAGATGAAAAACGATCCGCGCTGCACGCCGCTCGGCCGTTGGCTGCGAAAATTCAGCCTGGACGAACTACCGCAGCTCTGGAACGTACTGATCGGGGAGATGTCTTTCGTTGGTCCGCGTCCGCCTCTGCCGGAGGAAGTGGAACGATACGCGCCGTGGCAGCGCCGCCGCTTGCGCATGCGTCCGGGGCTGACGTGCTTGTGGACGTTGGAAGGTCGAAACCGGCTGAGCTTCGACCGGCTCGTGCAATTCGATCTGGCTTACATCGACAACTGGTCACTTTGGCTGGATCTGAAAATCTTTCTGAAGACGATCCCGCATGTCGCATTAGGCCGCGGTGCCAGTTGAAACAGCAGTTCCTTTTTGTTGCTGCAGTTGGTGGTAGAGGGCCAGCCCCAATCCCGCCAAAAACCAGAAGAGAAACATCACCACCGAATCGCCAAAATCGTAGTGCACGAGCGAGCTCACGAAAAACGAACTCGTCGCACCTAGGATGCCCAGCGAGAGCCCATAAGGGAATGGATCCGTGCGCTTGCGGGTTTGCACAACCAGGCGCGCCAGCATAAGCCAATAGGCCGCCATCATGACGGCCCATGCTGCCAGGACCAGCAGCCCCATTTCGACGCCGATCTCGATAGGCGTCGAATGGAAATGCAGCTGAACTCCATATTTTTTGTAGGCCGCCAGGTCAAACCTTGACGGCGCGTCGCGCACAACGTTCATCCCCACCCCAAATAAAGGATGCGTTTCGATCAATTTGGCTCCGTCGCGCCACATCAAGAGACGGTAGTCCGTGCCCGCATCGTTCAGAGCGAGCAAGCCCATCTGCCGGTACCGGTGCATGGCCACGGTTGTTCCCACAACGGCCACGATGAGAATCGCGGGGATGATAACGGTGCGCGACCAATGCTTGAGAAAGAAGCAGAGTTCGACCACGCATCCGAACGCAAATGCCAGCCACGCCCCGCGCGTGAGCGTCATCACCAGCGCAATACCAAAGGCGAGTAAGAGGGCCGTGAAAACCGCGCTCGACAGGGGCGAATAGCGCCGATGGCTGAGCCACAGCCCGAAAACCAGGCAGCCCAGAAGCTGCAGGACGGCGGCATAGGTAACGTAATGGCTGTAGAAGGCCCGAGCGCGCGCTGGCCGGTCCGTTTCGATCTGCATCCCCAGTTCACTCAAGCTTCTGGGGCGCGGCCCATTGTCTAAAGAGACCGCGATGGGAACAGCATCCTTCATTATCTCGATGCCGAGCCCGTGTATCACCCGAAGCTGCATCGGCTTGCCTGGCGGCTCGGAATCCACACGCCGCAGGAATTCTTGCGGCCTTTCCACGCCGTGGCCGTCAACCCGCAAAATAACGTCGGCCTCACGCAGCCCGGCGCTATAAAAGCTCGTCCCGGGCTGTGGATTATGAATCCGCAGGCCTACGCCATCGACGTAGTTCCACATCGCCCAGCCAAAGGCGCCAAGTGAAGAAAGGAAAAGAACCGCCAGCAATTGCTTGGCGCGCCGCGGATTTGACACGTTATGCGCCACGAGCAGCACGAGAAAAATCAGCGCAATTTTGCGCATGCCTTCCCAGCTCGAAGCTGGCAATGGCGACATTAGCGTCGATATGACAGATAGTAAGAGGAAAACCAGTATCGGAAGATCCAGCGGCGAGCTCTTCAGCATCCCGCGGCGCACCAACGCTAGCCGCAGAACCCAGGCCAAGGCCGCGCCTGCATAGGCAACGTGGGAGGCCGCAATCGATAGAGGTTGCGCGATGGCGAAGAGAAAAAGAAAAAATGCCGAGATCGTTTCCAAACTGCGAGACAACCTGCCGGTCACCTCACTAGCCGCTGCACGCGGGCGGCTCATATTCATCACAGCATCGGCCATGTGATTGCTCGCCATCGCCGCCTAGTTTCCCATCCTGTCTACCCCAACGCACGCAAAATCGGCGCGCGTCGAAGGTCCATAGATTCGAAGTCGGCACCAAACCTATAACCTGCTTCCTTCCAGTGTGGGGTGCCTTGGCCCGCCGATAGTGCCGGCCCCGCTGCGCGAGATTTTCTGGCACGAAATTACCTGGGAGCGAATTTTTGGCGGATTCGGGAAAACACAGACTTATTCAGCGGCGTGGATTTCCTCAAGATCATCGTTGATCCAAACCGAAGTCTCTAGTTGGCCGTTCCTGCGTGCGGCCGATTGGCCGCACGCAAGGAAGTGGTCACTGGTTATTTCTTCGAAGGGTCTGGAGGGAATTTCTTGAACATTTTCACCACGCCCTTGTCGAGGTTATCGATGTTCTTTTCGGACTTATCCGAAAGTGTGTCGCTGGCCGAGCCCCGCCAGACGAGTTTTTTTGTGGCGGGATCCGACAGGTCAACGACAAGGGTTCCCACCCGGTAAGTTTCTGTGGTTGTGGTGGCGTCACCAAATCCGCCGAAACGCCGGCCTCCTCCGAAGTTGTTATAAAAAGTGTCGAGCGTTTGCTGATTGTGGGTAACCTCGATGGCCACGATGGAGAGATCCCCGCCAGTCGGGACTTCCGTGAGCCCCTTCGCTGCCAGAGAGCCATTCACCGCGCTCTTGATTCGATCGACCATCAGCGGATCCCGTGTCTGGACCCGTTCCCAAGAGTAGGTCTTGTACTGGGCGAAGTTTGTGTTCCGATCGTAATCGGTTTTCACATCCGCGGCTGACGACCTGCCTGCGAACAACAACATCAGTCCTACTAAGACGAATACGACTCTTTGCATTTTCATAATTCCTCCTTATTTTCTGATCCGGTGTAAATCCTTCTACGAGAGCAATCCGCTAGCTTCCCTGTTGCCCTCTGTGGTCTGCTGGCACATGTTTTTGGGCTTCTGTGCCCGCTTGGCTGACTCTCTTTTCGTATTGGGATTTGGGAACTTCGCTTCCGTCCGGGTTGCCCTGGTCAAACACGCTGGTCAGGAAGTAAAGATCCCCGTATTTGTTGAAGATTAATTCGCCCGTATGAGGCGCGGAGTTTGCCCTGGTATCCGCGACCTGGAACAGAGCAGACGTGGAGCCATCGGCGCTGCTGATCTCCATAATCTTCAAGTTGGAGTTGTCCATCATGTGGACGACGTATTTGCCTGCGGGAAGCTTGGCGGTCCCTGCATAGAACTGAAATGGGATGTCAGCTTCGAGTTCTCCGATGATCTGCGCGTGCGCTTTGGCCGGGTGAATGGTCAGCGCGCAGACCAGAGCAATGAAGAACGGCAGTAATTGGTATGGTTTGGTGCTTTTTCGGATTGCATGAGAATTATCAATGAATTGAGTAGCCATTTTTGCTTCTCCTCAGATTTGTATTTGCCACCGCTTGAATAACTCGAGCGGCATAAATAGAAATGCAAGGCGGCTGCCAAACGTGAAGTTCGTAAGTCACGGAAAACAGAAGCTGGATAGAAGCGATAGCGCAGCGTAGACGGCAAGCCGCGGACACCATGTCCCAATACCGACAGGTTACGGCGTCAGGCTCGATTGTGCGTCGAGCAACGCGGGCGAGCATAGTCGTTCTGCATTCGGCCTTAGTTCACGGAAATGGGATCATCAATTGGAATTGCTGCTCGTCAGATTGCCGCAGCATTCGGGCCGCTGCGGCAAGCTCGAACGATCCCAACCGCCGCCCAAAGCCTGAATCAGCAAGACGGCGCTGGCCAAGCGCCTGCCTAGGATATTGACTGCGGTCACTTCATCAGCAAGCGCGGCACTTTGCGCAACGGTCACCTCCAGGTAACTGGTGACGCCCCCCTGATAGCGCTGAATGGAAAGGTCGAGTGAGCTCTGTGCTGCCGTCACTGCTTCAGCCTGTACCGTGGCTTCGTTCTCCAGGATTCTCAGAGCCGCGAGATTGTCTTCCACCTGTTGAAATCCGTTCAGGACAGTTTCCCTGTAAGTTGCGACTTGCGAATCGTAGGCGGCTCGTGCCTCGTCTGTGAACGCGCGCCGTCTGCCTACGTCGAAAACGGTTACTAGGGCTGACGCTCCCATAGACCATAGCCCGCTCGGTCCATTCAGCAGTTTGGCAATATCAGCGCTCTCGAATCCTCCTGAAGCGCCTAGACTAATCGTCGGATAATACGCCGCCTTCGCGACTCCGATCTGGGCATTTGCCGCCGCTACTCGCCTCTCCGCGGCGGCGATGTCCGGGCGCCTTTCCAGCAACTCCGAAGGCACACTGACTGGAATGGGCGGAGGCGGTGCGGTGAGCGGCAAGGGCGGAAGACTAAACTCCGCCGGAGGCTTTCCCATAAGGATTGCCACTGCGTGTTCGAATTGCGCACGGAGCACGCCGACGTCGATCGCCTGTG
>Ga0207148_1115_pt1 | contig 13097 bp, 14 predicted proteins | sample Alteio_BWMinHeat_34_FD_153558 | JGI IMG/M metagenome (GOLD analysis project Ga0207148, IMG submission 153558) | Enriched cells from forest soil in Barre Woods Harvard Forest LTER site, Petersham, Massachusetts, United States -... | ecosystem: Environmental > Terrestrial > Soil > Temperate forest >... | reverse complement strand
GGCGCTGCTGGCGCTCGGCATTTTGATGATGGCGATCTGGCAGTCGCAGGACGAAGAATCTGCCGATCCCGCCAACCTCGTGCCCTACCGGCATTCGTTCCCCTACATCGAAGTGAACGTGCCCCCGCGCCTCGGCGTAGACGCCGATCCCGCCCTCTCCGCCGATCTCACGGAAAGAGGCGTAGACGCAATCTCCCACGAGACGCCGAGCGCCTACATCCGCGCGATCAAATCCTATTTCTATCCCGCCATCGGCCGCAACCCGCGCAACGTAGACGCAAAAGCCCTGCTCGCCTCCGCCTACATGCGCCTCTCAGAGACCGTGCCGCGCGATTCGCGCTTCTTCGACACGATCGAAAAACTGCTCCTCCCCGGGCCGCCGCAATCACTGTGGAGCCCCGACTACGTTGTGGCGCGCGCCGAGTATTACGAAATGCTCAATCGCTACGACCAGGCCCAGGAGATCATCGATCCGTACCTGAAAGTGCGGGCCACCGCGGAGGTGCTCTACCAGCGCGCCAAGATCGCCTACGAACGGCGCGAGCTCGATACGGCGCTCAACGTGATCGCGAAGGCGATTCCGCCCGAAAAAGTGCAGAAGGCGAATCCGCGCCACCTCCTGCTCTACGCCTCGCTTCTCGATAAAAAAGGGCAAAAGGAAGCTGCGCTCCAGAACCTGAAACGGCTCACCAAGGAATCGATGAGCTATGGCCCGGGCGATCTCTACTACGCCGATTTCCTGCTCCGCAACGGCAATCCCAAAGAGGCGATCCTGGTGTTGCGGTTCCTGATTAAAAATCCGGGCCTGCTCGAGGGAATGCAACGGGCGGAAGCCTTTGCCGTAACCGCGCGCACGTTTGAGGCGCTCAACATGTTGCCGCAGGCTTTGCTCTTCGCGAAAGCCGCCTTCAAAGATCACTACAATCACGAAGAGGCGGAAGATCTCCTCTACCGCATCAAGAGCAAGATCCCTCAATTCAAGGCCGCTTATTCGGAAATCGTGATCGCCCGCCAGAATGAAAAAGCGAAGGTGATCGACAAAGCCATTTCCGCCTACGTGGCCGCGCTCGAACACAACCGCCGCGACGCCACGCCCTTCATGCTTCTGGCGCGTCTCTACGAAGAGAAGGGCGATGTGTACGAAGCCATCGACCGCTACCAAAAAGCGCTCTACGACACTCCGGAAAAGCCGATCGAGGCCGCCATCGAGCTAGCGCGTATTCACCTCTCGCGTTTCGACCTCGAGAAGGCCAAACAAAACATCAAGCTCGCCGATCAGATGGCCGTGAGCTCGCGCAACCGGCTCGACCAAGTGCTCTTCCTCAAGGCCCTGATGGAGATGAAGCAGCGGCGCCAGGATCTGGCCGAGCCGCTTTTCGACAAAGCGCTGGCCCGCAATTCCCGCTACATCGACTTGTACTTGCAGATGGGCGACATCGAGACGGAGAAGAAAAACGAGAAGCTCGCCGAGTTTTACTACTCGGTGGCACTGCGCTACGAGCCCTTCCACCCCAAAGCCATGCTCGGCGTGGCGCTCACGCGCTTCCACCTCGATTCGCCGTCGCGTGCCGTAACTTTCCTCAAAGACAAACTAAACACGCAGCCCAACTCGGCCGCGATCATGACCAACCTGGCGATTATCTACCTGCGCTCCGGCGATCAACTCAGCGGCAAAAACTACCTGCAGAACGCGATCCGTTCCGATTCCAAATACGCCGAAGCCTTCCGCCTCCTCGGCGACCTCACCAAAGACGAAGGCAATCGCCAGAGCGACTACAGCGCAAAGCGCCACTCTTACCGTTACGCGCTGGCCTCCTACGAAATGTATTCGAAGCTGGCGCCTAATGATCCGGAAGGCTTCAAGGCCACGGCCGATCTCTACTTCGACATCCGCGACCTCGGCGCGGCCGCCAAGAACTACCACAAGGTGCTGGAGCTAACCCCTAACTACCCGGACGTACGCTTACGCCTCGCGCAGATTTCCCGCAACGGAGGCGACAGCGACCGCGCTTTCCAGCTGCTGGAAGAAGAGATCAAGGTGAACCCGAAAAGCGACGCCGCCTGGGTAGAAATGGGCAATATCCACATGGCGAAGAAGGACTTTTTACCCGCCACGAAGGCCTTTACGGAGGCCGCCCACATCAACGAGAAAAACTCCGATGCTCTCTTCGGGCTGGGGGTTGTCTATCACCTGCAGGGAAGCTACGATAACGCACTGTCGCTTTTCGCGCGGGTGATCAAGCTCGATCCCTTAAAGGCCGACGTTTACTGGCAGATGGGTCTCATCTACCAGAAACAGAACAACCGCGTGAAGGCCATGCAAGCGTTCACGAACTACAAGGGTATCGTGCGGGATCCGGAAGCCTCCCGAAAGGCCGACGAAAAAATCCGCGAGATCTCTGTCAAGTAAGGTTGGTTCCGTCATGCTGGATTTACGCTGGATCATTGAAAATGAAGCCGTACTTCGCAAAAAGCTGCAAGCACGCAATAACTTCCCCACCGATGCTCTCGATCGCATCCTCGCCTCCGACGGCCGCCGACGCGAGCTAATCCAAAAAGTGGAAGGCGCGCGCGCGCGCAAGAACGCCATCTCGAAAGAAATTCCCTCCGTGAAAAAAGCCGGCGGCGACATCGCGGCCTTAATGGCGGAGTCGACCAAGATCGGCGCCGACATGGCAGGCTTCGACAAAGAGCTGGTAGACATGCAGGCAGCCCTCGAAGCCGATCTCCTCCAGTTGCCCAACGCCTTCGACGACTCGGTTCCGATCGGCTCGGATGAAAAGGGCAACCAGGAAATTCTTCGCCACGGCACGGTGCCCGCGTTTACCTTCAAGCCCCTCGATCACCACGATCTCGGCGTTCGCTTAGGCATCCTCGACTTCGACCGCGCCACGCGCCTGGCCACCACGCGCTTCACCACGATGCTGGGCAAGGGCTCGCGCCTCAACCGGGCGATCGCGCAGTTCATGCTCGATCTGCACACCCAGAAGCACGGCTATACCGAAATGGTGCCGCCCTACATGGGCAACACGAAGGCCTTCATCGGCACGGGCCAGCTTCCTAAATTCAAGGAAGACCAATTCAAAATCGAAGGCATGGATCTTTACCTGATCCCCACTTCGGAAGTTTCGGTCACGAACTTCTACCGCGAAGAAATTCTGGACGAAGCCACGCTCCCCATCCGCTTCACCGCGTACTCGCCCTGTTTCCGCGCCGAAGCCGGCTCTTACGGACGCGACACGCGCGGCCTCATCCGCCAGCACCAGTTCGAGAAGGTGGAGCTAGTGATGTTCGCCCATCCCGATAAGTCGATGGAGTTGCACGAACAGCTAACCTCCCACGCTGAGGAAGTTCTGAAGCAGCTCGAGCTCCCGTACCGCAAAATGCTTCTCTGCTCGGGCGACATGGGTTTCGGATCGGTGAAAACCTACGACCTGGAAGTTTGGCTACCGGCACAAAATACGTACCGGGAGATCTCGTCTTGCTCCAACTTCGGCGACTTCCAGGCTCGCCGCATGCAGTGCCGCTTCAAGGGCAAAGAGGGGAAGCCCCGTTTCGTGCATACGCTGAATGGCTCGGGCCTTGCCGTGGGGCGTACCTTCGTGGCGATCCTCGAGAACTATCAACAGGAAGACGGTTCGATCTTGATCCCGAAGGTGTTACAGAAGTATACGGGTTTTGACCGCATTGAAGCTCCGAAGTCGTAAGGCGTTTTCCTACCTACGACGTCGAAAGTAACAATTTCTTACAAGGAGAGATGGCCGAGTGGCTGAAGGCACCAGTCTTGAAAACTGGCAGGGACGCAAGTCCCTCGTGAGTTCGAATCTCACTCTCTCCGCCAAACTATAAAACCCGCTGAAGGCGGGTTTTATAGTTTGTGGGTGAGGAGTGGGTATGCAGAGAACGAACACGGGCCAAAGGCCCGTGAAGAGTTGCTGCGGGCGATCCTCGCCCTTGCCCTTCGGGCTCGGCTTCGCCTCGCGCGAAAGTAGCATTCTGCTACTTTCGTCGACAAAATAGCCAGGAGGGCCTTTTTGTGGGCCGCGCAGGCGGCCCCCCGTAGCGAAGCGGAGGGGCGAGTGCGAGGATCGCACGAAGCAATCTCACTCTCGAACCATCTCCCCGGAGCATGAAAGCTTGAAAAAAATTCTCCTAATCCCCGCCGGCCTCCTAGCAGGCCTCCTCTCCCTAGAAGGAGCGCTCCGACTCCCCTGGAACCTGCTCTGGAACACACGCCCCTTCTCTCCCGAGGCAGAAATCCGAATCCTCTCCTTAGGCGAAAGCACCACGCAGGGCGGATTCTCTCGCGACGACAGCTACCCCTTCATCCTCGAAACGCTACTTCAGGAAAGCTGCCCAAAACTCCGAGTCAAAGTATGGAACGCCGGCCTAGCCGGCGCCAGCTCCAGCGATCTCCGGCGCGATCTCCCGGCGTGGATCGCCAAAGCGCGGCCACAAATCGCCACGATCATGATGGGAATCAACGATCTCCAGGGGATGGACGGGCCGATCGGCGCCGTGGGGCGTTCGCCGTGGCGCGTGTGGCGGCTGTGGAACTGGATAACGGCCTCGCTCACGCGGATTCCCGCTCCAACGGTGGAGAATGCGCCCGCGCTTTCTCGCCTCGGGCGCTGGGACTACTACCGCCTCGTAACCCAGCCGCTCCAAGATGAAATGAAAGCCGTCGAATTAGAAGCTATTCACCGAGCCGTGCTCAAAGTAAATCCCAGTCATCAAGCGGCCAAGATCGATCTCGGTAATCTGCTTCGCATTACCGGCCGCAGCGGCGAAGCCTTGGAGTGGCACCGCGCGGCCCTGCGGGAGGCGCCCGAAGACCCATGGATTCTCTGGGAGGAGATTGCCGACCTCGACGTCCTCGGCCGGCGCTCGGAGGCGCTCCCCCTCGCCGACAAACTAATCCGCAACGCCGCAACTCTACCCGTCCCCCTGGTTACCAATATGGCTACGTTCTTGGAACAACATAAAGAAACAGCCAGACTCAATCTCCTACTCGACGGCGCCGTCAACCGTGAACAGGCCCAGCCCATTCTTCAATCGCTCTTGGCAAATGTGCGCGCAAAGCAGAATAAGCAAAGTGCATCCGCCGCGCGAGCCCGCGCCGAAGCCGCCTCCCTCATGCCTTATCCGCCGGGCCTCGCCGAAAATTATACGGCCATCGTGGCGGAGCTGAAAACGTTCGGGGCGCACGTAGTTCCGATGAGCTATCCGCGGCAGCCCGTAACCCCGCTGAATGCGCTCTTTGAGGATCTGCCCGCGCTCTCCCTTCAGGAGCCATTCAACGACGCCGTGGCGAAAGAAGGTTACGGCGCGATTTTCTACGACGCCTTCGGCGGAAATTTCGGGCATCTCACGAAGCACGGAAATAGGATTTTGGCCGAACAGCTGCAACGGCGGCTCTTGAAGGAAGAGCCCCTAAAATCAGCCTGCCCTTAGCTCACCGGGAAGCTCGGATCGCCTGATTGAATTCGAGTTTCTTGTGGGCCTCCATGGGGAACGCCTCAACTAAACCCGAAACCCCCGCCCAATCCATGGCTTAGCGGTACGCTTCTTCTTTGCGGCGCAATGCGATATAACCAGCGCGCCAGAGGAGGCACTCATGTTTTTCCTTCTAACTATTGCGCTGCTTTCCCCCTTCAACGCCCAAGCCGATTTCGTTTCTCAGGGCAATAAAACCTACGTGGTGAATCCCGAAAACGGGAAGTCTACCGAGATCGACATCAGCAAAAACTCTTACGTCACCATCGAATCTTCGAGCATCGTCTCGCAAGGGAACAAAACCTACATCGTAAACCCCGTGAACGGAAAATCATCCGAGATCGATATCAGCAAGAACTCTTACGTAACCGTGGAATACGGAAGCATCGTTTCGCAGGGAAATAAGACGTACATCGTGAACGCCATAAACGGAAAATCCACCGAGATCGACATCAGCAAGAGCAGCTACGTGACGATCGAGAAGCCCTCGAATTAGCGGACGAATGCTCAGCGTTTACCTAATCCAGTTAAATGTCGTTGGACTCCAAAAGGGAATCGACTGGTACACAAAGGTTCTCGGCTTCACGGTAAGCCACGAGAACAATTTTCTGCACCACGGAACCACCGTTCAGCTGAACCACGATCAAGGCTTCCGCCTGATCCTTCATGACGCCAAAAATACGGCGAAGATCCATTATCCAGACGACGTGCAAACGATGGTGGTGTGGAAAACCGAGGATCTCGAAAAATCAATCTCCGAGCTGAAGCTCAAGGGCGTGGATTTTATTTTCACGGAGCCAAACAGGATCAATGTTGGCAAATTCGTCGCCTTCAGAGACCCGTTTGGAAATGTTCACGAATTGATCGAGCTCAAGCGCTGACGGCCGGGCGGATTCAACACGCAAACCCGGCGCTTCAAATGAAAAACCCCGCCCTCTTCGGGCAGGGTTTTCCGCTTCGAGAGCAAACCGTGCGGCTCAATCGTCCGTGCAGGTCTCGTGTCCTTTGACGGGATCCTTGGCTTCCGTACAGGATCCTAGCTTCATGAAAACGGTCACGGTGCGGTAGCATTCGTCGCGATAGTTCACGTCTACTTCCCAGCGATCAAACTTAGCGGTGGACATCTTATATTGAGCGTTGTCGCCGTGGGCTTCGTCGCCCGAGCGGAACGCGCCTTCCGCCGCCTTCACCACTTTCGCGGTGTCTGAGCAAACTTTCGAGGCGGTTTTCCGCATTTTGCTTTCAGCCGCATGGGCTTGGGTGGCGAACGCTAAAATGATCCCGCACAAAATTCCGATTTTCATGAGTTCTCCTTGTTAGGACTGAATTTTAACGTTGCCCCCGGGCCTCGCGCAACCCCTGGCATATTCGCTGCACTATACGAGACATAAGTCTCGCTACCTCCGTAATGGCGTTTCCAGCGCCACCGATGGGGCCGTGTGACCAAAAGTTAGCCAATTAACCTGGAGACCCCCCATGAAAAATGTCCTCGCTCTGCTCGTATTCGCTGCCGCCGTGTCCGCCATCCCGGCTCAAGCTAAGTCCAAAGACCCCTGCCGTGCCGCCGCCGACAAGGCCATCGAAGAAAGCCGCGATTCCGACGCTGACTTCACCAGCAAAGACGGCGATACCTATACCTACTCGGTGAGCCGCGGTAAGGAAGATGCCTGCTTCTACGACATCAACGTAAAGGTAAAGAAGCACAGCGACGGCTCCTGCACCGCCGGCAAAGCCGAGTTCGACGGCGGCAGCGCGAACTGCGGTTAATTCAGGCCACCCTGAACCACGATACGCCCGGGCAAACCCCGGGCTATTTTTTTATCCATAAATTTCATATAGTTACGGCGCAATAATCCGTCCAGGAATCCATGTTAGAATTGGGGTAGGCCAAGAACGGCCCAGGAATCAGGGAGCAGGATGCGATCTCTTCTATTGGCGCTTGGAGTATTTCTTTTCTGCGCGCCCGCCCAAGCCCACGTGTTCATCGAACCCGATCTCGGCTTCGAATTCGGCACGGATAAACAAAATTACAGCTACACCGACGGCACGGCCCCGAAGAGTTCGAGCTTCAGCCAGAACGGCTCGAGTTACGGGCTGACCGGCGGCTATCGCCATCAGAGATACTTCATCGGCGCCCAGTACGAAAAAGGAATGGCGGGGCACATCACCGACATCAGCGCCACTTTTGGAATGTGGATCGCGCTCCGCGTTCGCGTTTGGGGTTCTTATATCTTTTCCGCCAAAGACGAAGTGTCGAAGGGTAGCGGCTACAAGGCGGGAATCGGGTTCACGCTGAACAAGCTGTTCAACCTAAACTTCGAGTACGCGGCGCGTAGCTACAACGAATATACCGCCACTACGGCGTCTACCCTCACGTACTCGGGCACCACGAACAGCTTTAAGGTGTTTGTCAGCATCCCGATCCCCCGCTTCGGCAACCTATAGTCCTGCGCCTAAATCCGTGGCATCCTCCTAGGAAATCTATTCCCGAGGTATCCATGGCACCCGCACTCCTGGTCTTCGTCTTTTTCTTCCTCTTCCTCTTCGTGGTACTGGGCCCCTTCGTGACCATCAGCCAAGGCACCGTGGGCGTGGTTACCATGTTCGGAAAATACAAGCGCATCATCATGCCCGGGCTGAACTTCCGGATCCCGGTGTTCGAAGTCGTGGCGCGCCGGATTTCGATTCAGAACCAGAGTGCCGAAATGAATTTCCAGGCCATCACGCTCGACCAGGCCAACGTGCACTTCAAGGCGATGCTTCTCTATTCCGTGCTGAATCACGACGAAGAAACCATCAAGAACGTTGCCTTCAAGTTCATCGACCAAGGCAGCCTCATGACCGCCCTCGTTCGCACCGTCGAAGGCTGCGCGCGAAGCTTCGTGGCCACCAAGAAGCAGGCCGAAATTCTCCTCCTCCGCCGCGATATCGTGGAAGCCGTGAAAACGCAGCTCGACCACAATCTTGAATCCTGGGGCTACCACCTCATCGATCTGCAGATGAACGATGTTAGCTTCGACCCCGAAATCATCCAGTCGATGGCGCGGGTAGTGGCCTCCAGTAACCTGCGCGCAGCGGCCGAGAACGAAGGGCAAGCGCTCCTAATCACCAAGACCAAGCAAGCCGAAGCCGAAGGACGCGCGATCCAGATCGCCGCCGAAGCCGAGAAGCAAGCCGCCCAGCTGCGCGGGCAAGGTGTGGCGCTCTTCCGCGAGGAAGTGGCGAAGGGGATGCGCCTCGCGGCCGACGAAATGAAGCAATCCGGCATGGATGCCTCCGTGATGCTTTTCTCCATGTGGACCGACGCGATCAAACACTTCGCGGAAAACGGGCAGGGGAACACCATCTTCCTCGATGGTTCCACCCAAGGCATGGAGAACACCCTGAAACAGCTGCTGAGCGTGCAGCAAGGGCGCGGCACCGGCGTCGGAGCGCAGCCACGAGCCAATTAGAGTTTGTGGTCTTTCATGTAGCTTAGGTACTCGAGAAGATCGTCGAGTTCCGCGTCTTTGAGATGCGTGAACGAGGGCATCTTATCTCGCAGACGAAAACTCGAAGCATCGTGGATGAAAGCCCGGAGCGTGGCTTTGTCCCAATACTCCGTGATGTTCTTCGGGTTGTTAAGCTCGGGGCCCAGATCGCCGCCCTGCAGATTGATCGAGTGGCAGCGAATGCATTGGGCCTTAAAGGTTAGAAAGCCTTTCCGCGCCCCGGAGTCGGGGGTTTTTTCCAAGGGAAAGATCTTGTCGTAACGTTTGGCGAAATCCACCAGCTCGATTTTCACCAGCTGATAGGGCCACGGCACACTCTCCCCGAGAGCGCGCCCTTCCGACCACACCACATAGTAGGGCCCCGGATCGATCATGGCTTTTCCCTGAGCCACGCGGCCAAAGTGTCTCTGCGTTCCGTGTTCCTGAAAAGCGAGTACGGCCTTATGCGCCTTCACTTGGTCAAAAGTGGCGTTCGGCGCGTACCCATCTTTGGCGGTGAATACGATTTCGTCGCCGCGCAAACCGGGCTTCAATCCCGCGAGGGCGAATACGCTCTCGAGAGAGAAGCCGTCGAAGGTTTTTTTCGTCTTGTATACCGGATCGTCGAGCGTAACCGTTTCCACCTTGAGCGCCTTACGGAGCTCCGCGAGGGTATAGCTGGTCTCTTTTCCGGCTACCACGAGCGTCAGCGAATTGTCGTCTTCCGCGCGAGCCGGAGAGCCACAAAGCAATGCAAGCAGGATCAATAAGTTCATTTCGCGCTCAATAGCGCGAGGGCCGCGGAAGTGGTTACAACGTCGGCCTGGCGCGGGAAAACTTTTTCCATCAGCACGCGATGCACCTCTTCGTCGGTATCGGCGCAGGCATCGGAAACCACGGTGATCCCGTAGTCGAAATCCGCCGCGAGGCGGAGGGTGGACAAAATCACGCCGCTCGTCGATATCCCGGCCAGGATCAGGTGCTCCACGCCCTTGGCCCGCAATGCGGTTTGCATATCGGTTTCGGAAAGAGCGCCCACCCGGTGTTTCACGACAACCACTTCACCATTCCGCGGCGCCACGGCGGCGTGGATTTCGGCACCGGGGCTCCCCAACACGAAGAGGCCGGCTTTCGTAAGCCCCGCGAAGGTCTTATTGCGAGGGCTCACTTCCGGGTAGCCCGGGCGAAAGGCTACCTGCACGTAAATCACCGGAACTTTATTCTGGCGCGCGGCTTCGATGAGAGAGGAGGCATTTTTCAGAAGAGAAGCGGAGTTATTCCCCACCATGGCGAGAATGTCGTTTTGATAGTCCATTACGAGAAGGGCGGCGTTTTTCATAATTCTCCTTTAGATTTCAACGAAGGCACGGAGCGAGGGCGGCCTTACTTGGGCCGGCGATTCATTCTACTGAGCATGAACTTCATGGAAAATCCAAACCCGAATCCCCCTAAAATCCAAATCCCCGCGACGAAGAGAAGTCTTTGCGTCGTCAGATGGGCTCTGGGCTCCTGAGCTAGGGTGAACAAAAACATGGTGCCGCCGAAAAGCAGCCCCATTCTTGCCCAATTGACGGTTTTAGCCGTGGGCAGTGACGAAATATTCACTTGGGAGAGAAGCCGTTTCTGGCGCTCCAACAACCGTCTCTCAAAGAAAATCTTGATCCAGATCCAAATCGGAAACGTGATCCCAATCACCAAAAGGCTGGTGAGGTTCCGCAGGCACGGAATTTTTTCACCGCATGCCGGACACACCAGGCCGAACCAATTTCCTAGCGGCACTTTCCCCCATAGGCGGCCGTCATTCAGAGCCTTGCAGCTTGGGCAGGGAACATAGGTTCGCTCCAGGAGGGGCACGTCCTTGGTTTTATCAATGAGGGTAATCTTAGGAATCCTCTGCCCAAGAATGCACTCGTTGAAGGCCAATCCGGGATTGAGAATCCAATGCAAGAGCAACGGGTTCGGAAGTTTTTGAACCGTGTATTTATTTTTGTCGAATTCCAAGACTTCTCCCAGTCCCATGAGCCCCTCGGCATTCCCGGCAAGGGATTATGCTACATCACGAAATGCTCCGCCGGCTACCCGCGGCTCGGTTACCGACGCCGTGTAAGCTCACCGGTTGAAAGCACGCTCAAAAAATGCCCAAATATTTCTCGAGGGCTTTTTCATGAAACTGAGTTTCCTTGCGAGTCTGCTGGCGGCGCTGCCGGGCAATGCGGCCATTCCGGCCAACCGCGTGGCCAGCATATCGATCTCGCAGGAGTTTCTCTCCGAACAGCTTGCCGCTCACGTGAAATCAGACCTGGTGAAAGAGCTCTCGCTTGAGTTCGATCCGGATCACGATCAGATTTTCTTCCGCGGCGTGGCCCAGGTTCCGGTGGAAGAGCTGCGCGCGGTGAACCTGGAGCCGAGTCTGGGAAAATTTCATTTTCAAATTGCCGCTCGCCTTTCCACCAACAAGAAGGGCTACCTGATCATCGAGTTTCCGCTGAACGAAACTTTCTTTTATCCCTTAAGCTCCAAAGATCCCGAACACGACCGGGTGATCGTGCCGGTGCAGATGCTTTCGATCGCGCTCGCCTCCGCGCGCGGCTACCTCGCCGCCCTCTCCGGCGATTTCGGCGGCTTCGATCGCCAGGTAAAAACCCTTCAGGGCGTCAAAAAATCGCTCGACCACGCCATCGCCGCCGAAAAAGATCCCGACGTGAAGGAAGACCTCAACATCCAGCGGGAATCGGTGCGCCTCAAGCTCGAAGCCATTCCCATTGAACGAAAACAACTCTTGGGCCTCTCGAAAGAGTTCGCTTCCGTTCTGAGTTTTACCGGGGAAAAAGAAATCAATCTCAATGATGAGCTCGCCGCCCGTAAAAATGCCATCATGCTGAAGATCAAGCTCTCTCAATTCGCGCCCTATCTGCAGGGGACGGAACTGGGCGGCGTTCGCCTGCGGCACGATAAGAAAGACGGCGGCGGCCAAAACTATTTCATCGTCGACATAAATTCCGATATCGAAAACCCTACTCTGCCGGCTCCCGCTGCGCCGGTTTCACCGCGCCCCCCGATGAAAACGGCGCCGATACTGATGGTGCGTCTCAATCAAAGCCTCTTTGAGAGCAAAGCCCTCCTTGACGCCGAAAAGTCAGAGATGGGTTCGAACATGAAAAACTTCAGCCTCGAACTGCGCGACGACGGGCTTCACGTATCGGGCAGCTATAAGGCCTTTCTATTCTTCTCGTTTCCCTTCGAGACCACGATCGACTTCAACTCCACCGGCCCCGACGAATTCGAAGCCAGGGTACGGAGCGTAAAAGTGGGCGGCAACGATTTCAAGTTCCTCGCCAAATACGCGCTCGAATCGCTGCAGAAGCGCCTCAATCATTCCCTGAAGGGAATCTTTCATTTTAAATACGTAGGCGAGCAAAGCGATTCTTCCTACGCACTTCACGCCACGGTAGACCCAAAGGCACTCGTTCCCGCGTTTCCCGGCCTTCACTTGGTAGACGTTGATGTTCGTGAGCACGAGTTCCTGCTGAAGGTAGGTAGATAGCGCCCCGCTCCAATTTCGCGCATCCGCGGCTCTGGTACCCTTTTCCCCATGAGCAGAATCCCCCTTACGCAAGAAGATCGTGATCTAAACAAAAAAGTGGCCGTGGCCCTCGGTTGGAAAGACCTCAAGGCGCTGAAGATTCAGTCGCGCAACAGCCTTCTTCTCGAAGGCATTTCCCCGCGCCACACGCAGCCGCCCGCAACCGGCTTTCGTTCCCGGCAGCACGTTCCGAATTTTGCGGGCTGCATGAACAGCGCCCTGGAACTGTTGGAAGAACTTCGCTTCCGAGGCTATCACGGTGCTTCGCTCACGCGGGCCCATCGCACCTCGAAAGGTGGCGAGCCGCTTCTTCGCTGGGAATGTTTTCTGGAAGATCCGCTCGGGCGGCGGGTGGCCGAATACGCCGACACTCCCGCGCGCGCCGTTTGTCTCGCGCTGCTGAACGCGCTGCTGAACGCGCTGGGGGAGCCGCTAGCGGAGCATCCCCCAGCGGCGCACCGTAAGAGCCTCCAGAGTTTGAAAGAGGATCTCGAAGAGCGCGGCCAGGAGAAGAATCGCCAGAATCCCGGCGAACACGGTGGGAATCT
>Ga0207148_1123_pt2 | contig 13107 bp, 10 predicted proteins | sample Alteio_BWMinHeat_34_FD_153558 | JGI IMG/M metagenome (GOLD analysis project Ga0207148, IMG submission 153558) | Enriched cells from forest soil in Barre Woods Harvard Forest LTER site, Petersham, Massachusetts, United States -... | ecosystem: Environmental > Terrestrial > Soil > Temperate forest >... | reverse complement strand
CAGTAATACCGGCCGAAGCTCAGGCCGAGGCTCGAGCGAAGGCGGTGCGGCTTCCGGCAATCGAGCTGAATTCGCGCGGGGCGAGCGATCTACTGCTCCTGGCTGTGGGAGGATTCAGCCCGCTCGATGGCTTCACCGACTTTCAGACTTCCTCCTCGATTGTCGAAGATATGCGACTTTCCGGTGGGGGGATTTGGCCTTTCCCCATTCTGCTGCAGACTGAAGATGCGAAGGTGCAATCCCTCCGATCTGGCACGGAAGTCGTCCTTAGGTATCAAGGTCACGATCTCGCATTCCTGGAAGTGGAAGAGGTCTTTGCCATACCGTTACGAGATTGGGCCAAAAAGCTCTTCAGCACCGAGGATCCGGCACACCCCGGCGCAGCAGGGATGCTGAGCGGCGGCAGCTTTGCGGTGGCCGGCAAGATTCAATGGTTCGGCGATGCAAGCGTCCTCGGTCTCGATAACCACTGGCTTACCCCCGCGGAGACGCGCGCCGAGATTTCTCGGCGGGGCTGGCGGACCGTCTCCGGATTTCAGACGCGCAATCCCGTGCATCGCGCGCATGAATACGTTTTGCGCACGGCCCTCGAGGTCACGGATGGATTGCTTCTGCATCCCCTGGTGGGCGAAACCCGGGCCGAAGACATCCCGGCCGACGTGCGTATACGCTGCTATCAGGTACTGCTGGACGAATATTTGCCGCGCGAGCGGGTGCTATTTTCGGTTTTGCCCGCGTGGATGCGCTATGGCGGCCCGCGGGAAGCCGTTTTGCACGCTCTGGTTCGGAAAAATTTTGGCTGCACGCATTTTCTGGTGGGCCGCGACCACGCGGGCGTGGGCGGATATTACGGCCCTTACGACGCGCAGCATTTGCTTCAATCGCTGGCTGCGGATGGCCTGGGCATCGTGCCGATCTGCTTCGATGAAGTCTTTTATTGCCGGCGTTGCGGATCGATGGCCAGCCGGCGTACATGCGCGCATTCTTCCGAGCACCACCTGACTTTGAGCGGAACCGAAGTGAGGAGGCGATTGCGTGAGGGGTCGCCGATTCCTGAGGAATACACGCGGCCGCAAATCGCCGCGATTTTGGCAGAAGCGTCGCGTTGAGAAGAGACGCAAGCCGTCATTGAGAGGGTACAAATGGAGCCGATAGAAGCACAAGTTGTAGCGCTGCAGACCGAAGCCGAAAGCTGGAAGCCCGATCAGGCGCTGCGCTGGGGATTTTCGCAATTTGGTCCAACGCTGGCGATCGCGTCGAGCTTCGGGGCCGAAGATGTGGTTCTGATCGACATGGCTTCGCGCCTGGCCCCAGCATTTCGGACGTTTACGCTGGACACGGATTTTCTTTTTCCGGAGACGTACACGCTCATCGACGAAATAGAAGAAAAGTACGGAGTGGAAGTCGAACGCACCCGATCGGAGTTCACGCCGGAAGCGCAGGCGGTGCAGTTCGGCGCGGCGCTTTGGGCTTCGCAGCCGGATAAATGCTGCCAGTTGCGGAAAGTCGAGCCGCTGAAGAAGAAATTGGCGAGCTTGCAGGCCTGGGTTACGGGCGTCCGTCGCGATCAGGCGCCCACACGCGCAAATACAAAAAAGCTGGAATGGGACGCCAAATTTGGCTTGGTGAAGTTGAATCCGATCGCGGACTGGACTTCGGCGCAGGTATGGGAATACATCCGCACGAACGACGTGCCCTATAACCCAATGCACGATCGCGATTATCCGAGCATCGGTTGCACCTATTGCACCCGGCCTGTGAAGGCCGGAGAGGATCCGCGAGCGGGTCGCTGGTCCGGATTCAATAAGACCGAGTGCGGACTGCACGTGAAGGAGTAGGCGGAGCGGCGTATGGTATTCGTCATCGGATTCCTGATTGCAGTGGCGGTTGGGCTCACCGGAATTGGCGGTGGCAGCTTCACGGTGCCTTGTCTCGTTCTCTTACTTGGTTTGGCGCCAAAAACTGCCGTGGGCACGGCATTCATTTTTGCCGGCGTGCTCAGGCTGATCGTCGGACCGTTTTACCTGTGGGGCAAACAGGTTCGTGGGGCGTACGTGTGGCGCCTATTGCTGGGTGCGGTGCCTGGCCTATTGATCGGCACTTATGTTCTTCGTCTGCTCAGCGCCGATCTCGGTAACCCGGTGATCGTAATTGTTCTCGGGGTGTTGTTGGCAGCTTCCTCAAGTTTGACGTTTGTCCGCCGCCTGCACAAACCTGAGTTTGCGCGAAAGAATGGCCATTGGCTGCCCTGGTTTGCGCTGCCGATCGGCATCGAGTCGGGCTTTTCGTCTGCCGGCGCAGGAGCGCTGGGCACAGTTTTGCTGCTGAATTATTCCGAGATGACTCCTTCCGAAGTTGTCGGCACAGACATACTCTTCGGTTTGGGTCTCGCCGCCATCGGAAGCGCAATTCATCTCAAGCTTGGCTCCGTCAGCTCAGCCACGCTGTTTCAACTGCTGGCCGCCGGCATCCCCGGCGTGCTGCTGGGATTCGTTCTCGCTCGGCGCACACCTGTTCGCAAACTCAAGTCGGCCATTGCACTGATCGCTATTCTCGCGGGACTGCAGTTGGTATGGACTGGCGGGCGATCCCTAGCGACAGCGTCAGCCGCTCAACGCGCAGCCTCGCGGGCGTCCGCGCGTGCGAGCCAGCCCGGTACGACGCGGCGAATCATTCAGCCTGATACGAAGGATTTGCGGACGGCCGGCATCGAGTTCCGCCAATCGCAGCGCGAAAAGGCAAGCGCTTACTAGGCACCGGCTGAATTACGCGCAGGAAAATCGCCTTCCGCGACGCAAAGCGTTGCTCCTGATCACCACTCCCGCAGCTTGATTTAGCTCTTTCTTGCCAGCCTTTACCGGCAGTAGAATCGCCCCGCCATATTTCCCCAATTGTTTAATCCGGAGGTTGCAAATGAGATCGTCTCTTCGGCTAGTCATTTTGGTGTTTGTTATAGGGGTTGGCGTGACCCTGGGTTACGGCCTCAACAGCATGCCGCCACAAACGGATTCGGGAAATGGCTCGTCGAGGGCCGCCTCTTCGTTCCCGAAAGACGTCCATCCCGAAACTGGCAATCGCCTTCCACCGATCAATCGCGACAATTTGGACGACGCAGCTAAGAAAATCTACGACGCAGGCGGCAACGCACCCGGAGTTAATTACGGACCTCAGCGGCTGCGGCTTTATACCGGCGGTGCGGAAGTATTCTCGAGCGGCCTAAATGATTTTCTTCGCCATAAAGCGGGTCTTGAACCGCAAGTGGTGGAACTGAGCATTCTCGCCGCGGTGCGCGAGATGGATGGAGAATATGAGTGGACGGCGCACGAGCCCGCTGCGCTGAAGGCCGGCGTAAGCCCCCAGATTATCGATATCGTCAGATACCGCAAGGCGCTCACGGGAGTCCCGGAAAAGGAAGCCACTATCATCGCGTTGGGCCGGGAGGGGGTGGGCAAGCATAAGGTGAGCCCGGAGACATTCGCCCGCGCGCTCAAGATTTTCGGAGACCGCCAGCTTGTCGACATTGTTTGCCTGATGGGCGATTACGCCTCAACGGCGATCATGCTGAGCACGTTTGATCAGCATGTGCGTCCGACCGATAAGCCGCTGCTGCCGATTCCGTGATAACGGAACGGTCTCCCAGGAGGCGAAAATGAGATCCGTCCACATGCTTATTGGCGTTTTGCTGGTGAGCGGAGCAGGCGCGCCGGCATACAAGCGCGTTGGCCGACCGGGGCAAGCAACTACTGGCGGGAATCGCGGATCCATCGTTGAATCCAAGAGAGCGCTACCCGAAGACGTCTCAGCAGATTCAGGAAACCGTCTCCCGCTGATCCGGCGCGAAGCCCTGGATGATCGCGGCAAAAAAGCTTATGACGCTGCCAGCAGCTCTCGCTTCGCGTCCGGGTGGCCGCAAGGCGCGGCTGAGATACGACTTCACGGCACAGGGCTCAACATACGTTGGGCCTCGGCTGTAGGACGCCAGCTTACAGAACTAGCGATCCTGACGACCGCCCGTGAGATGGACCAGCCCTATGAGTGGTCGCTACACGAAATGGAAGCGCTCTCCGTAGGGGCGGATCCGGCGGTTGTGGACGCAGTCCGGAATCGTAAACCCACCACCGGGCTCGGGGAGAAGGAAACGATAATCATCCAGATCGCGCGTGAGATCTTTGGCACACACAAACTGAGCGCGACCTCCTACGCCTCTGCCTTGAAGCTCTTTGGGCAGGCCAACCTGGTGGACATAGTTGATCTAATGGGCCAGTATGCCGGAACGGCAACGAGACTGACCGCGTTCAACCAGCATATGCCCCCGCAGATGAAGCAATTCTTGCCGTTGCCGTTCAGTCTTCCTGATGACATGCACCCCGACACGCGAAGCCGGCTTCCGCTGGTTTCGAGCCAGAACCAGAACCCCCAGGCAAGCCCCATTTTGTACAGCCGCTCGCTGGAGCCCGAGGGCACGGGCCCGGGGCAGCTCGCGCGCCACGGAGCAGGACTTAAATCCCTGGAAGCCAGCGTCGGGAGACGACTGATGGACTTGGCAATCTTAGTGACGGCGCGGGAGTATGACGAGCAGTTCGACTGGAGCATCAATGAGCTTGCTGCGCAACAGGACGGGCTCGAACCGGCGATTGTTGAAATCGTTCGCGAACGCAAGCCGCTGAGTGGGCTGGGCGAAAAAGAGGCACTGATTGTCGAGTTCGGCCGCGAACTTTTCGGCCAACATTTCGTGACTGCGGAGACGTATGCTCGTGCCCTGGAGGTCCTTGGAGAAAGAGACCTCGTGGACTTCGTGGCGTTGATGGCGCAGCATTCAAGCGACGATACTGTGCTGATCGCTTTTGATCAGCACCTGCCCGCGGGCCAGAAACCGTTGCTGCCTGACGTGAAATCCGGAACCCGCTGATCTGCTCAACTATCCAACTGGTTCTTGGCGCTTCGTGCCACGCTCTGTAGCCTTATCTTGCATGCGGGAGGCACGAACTCGCGGCGCTCTGGTGTGGAACTTAAAGAGGGTAAGAACGCGGTCGCTCGCTTTTAATGCGTCGGCAACATCATTTGCGTGAAGCCGACGGTGGCGACGGCGCGCAGCATCGGCGTGAGCGGCGGCAGTAAGCTCGGGGCATTAAAGCGCTGGTTAGAAGTTCTCTAACTAATTACAATGCAACGTAATGGGCGGTTAGCTCAGCGGTTAGAGCATCCGGTTTACACCGATCAAATCTATCGTTGATCTGGCGCGACTTACGCCCCAAAAAGCCCTCAAAATAGCCTCTTAGTTGGACCCAAGTTTGGACCCAAGTTCGTGGTTAGGCCGAGGGGAGCTAAAAAGCGAGCGGGAAATCGACCTCGGAGTAATTCCCGAGCTCTCAGTATAGAGGGGAGGGTTATCTCAAATCCGAGCGCGGCTTTTGAGATGCAATCGATTTCTGTTTCAAAATTCCTGCGTTCGTCATGGAAGAAGGTTTCACCGTCAGTGATAAGGAATTCGCGGATTTGCGGCGTGTCAATCGTGGGGTAGTAGACCTCAGTGACACAGCCGGCATCGAGGGTGTACCAGACGCGACTGGATGTGGAGTAAGCCGTCCCGGCCGCCACTTTCGTACCACGTGTCCAGCGCGGCTCAATTCCCGGACCTCCGGGCGCAAGCCTTTGGCCGTTCATAAACTCTCATTTCGGCTGACGACGCGAACACCCTTCACCTCGTCAGAGCGTCGATCAATTGGATGCGTCTTTACGGTCCAGAATAATGACTCGCTTGAGCGGCTTGCATCGTCTCTTCATTTTCTCACGCTATTGCGGAGTTCCTTCAGAACCTGCTTCGCGAAAATACCCGAAGAGCGGAACTTCACCCCTTCATTCATCAACTCCCGCAATACGTTTTGGCCGTCTTCGCTAATGGCGGTAAGGTTCCTCAAGCAAATCACGAATTCGCGACCGCGAAGGTCTGCTGTGACCCTATTGTAGGCACTCCTCAGTTCACCGGCCCATGGGGCGATGAGCTTGCCTTCTACCACCAACCGGCGGTGACTCGCGGTATCGTGAATGGAGATCTTCAACATTCTTCTTGCCCGCACTGATAGTAGGGCAAGGTCCACGCCAGACTTGAAGAACATAACCGGCTGAATTTTCAGGAGGCAACCGCGAGAAGTCAAAAATGTCGGAGTTGAAAAAGTTGAAAGGGTCGAAACAGTCGAAGCCATGGCCATGAAAAATAAACCGGGCTGCAGATCAGGCATACTGCTTTGCGTAGATGCCGAATTTCTTCATCCGAGAGAGCAGAGTCGTGCGGTTCATGCCCAGGCGCGCAGCAGCACCATCTGCGCCCCCCACCCGCCCCTTAGATGCAGTAAGCGCTCGTACGATCTCATCTCGCTGCTTTCTTTCATAATCGCCGGCAATACCGCTTTTGTCGGTGTGAGAATTTGTTCTTTCCCCCGCCAATTGCTTGGATTCACGTAGGTCAATATGTGAGGGCTCTTCCGTATTGGTTTTTCGGAGTTCCGACAGTGGAGCCTCGAGCGACTTGTACCTTGTCAGAAGCACGGCTCGCTCAATGAAATTCTCGAGTTCACGAACGTTTCCGGGCCAATCCCAGGCCGTCAGCCCTTTCATTACAGCCACAGGAACCGCTTCGATTCCTTTCTGCATTTCCTTAGCGAACTTTTGGACGAAATAGTTGACAAGCAGAGGAATGTCTTCTCTGCGGTCTCTCAGCGGAGGAATACGGATAGGAAAGACGTTCAACCGATAATACAAGTCACTACGAAACTCACGAGCGGTAACCATCTTTTCGAGGTCGCGATTCGTTGCCGCCACCAAGCGGACATTCACCTTCCGTGTATGCGTGCTGCCGAGGCGTTCAAATTCCCGCTCCTGCAGAGCCCGCAGCAGCTTCGGCTGAATCTCGAGGGGTATGTCTCCCACCTCATCCAAAAATAGCGTGCCTTGGTCAGCCAGTTCAAGCCGCCCAATCTTTTGGCTTATCGCCCCCGTGAACGCGCCTTTTTCATGGCCAAACAGTTCGCTTTCCACCAGCCCGCTCGGAATCGCAGCACAGTTCAGTTTCACGAATGTTCGTTGTTTCCGACGGCTTCGGTCGTGAGTCGCTCGTGCGATCAGCTCCTTCCCGGTCCCCGTTTCACCGAGCAAAAGAACGGTCGAATCGCTCGGGGCCACAGTTTCAACCATCTCTAGAACGTGCTTGAGCGCCGGACTATTCCCAATGATCTGCTCGAAACCCATTTCGCTGCGAAACTCTTCTTCCAGATAGAGTTTCTCTTGGGCGAGCTTGTCTTTCAGTTCGCAGATCTCCCGGAAGGCCAAAGCGTTTTCAACGGCGATCGCTATCTGCCCTGAAGCGCGCCTGAGGAAATCGACATCTTCCGACGAAAACGGAGTCTGTGTCGTGCGTAGAATCGACAGGATTCCGAGGGCCCGATTGCGATTTACAAGTGGAATATTACAAACGGCCCTTAAGCCCTCGGAAGCCGCGATGTCATATGGCTCAGACGCCAATTCGTCACTTTCCCGCGCGTCGAGGATTACCGGTTTCAAGGTGTCCATTGCTTTCTTGGCGGCGGGACTTGTCGTAACGACCAACTCTTCCTTGAGGACCCCCTTGCCGTGCGGAAAATCCACGGCGAATACCCTGAATTTTCCCGATGCTGAGTCGGGCAGCGAGACGGTTACTCCATCGGCGTGTATGAGTTCACGTATGTTCGCTGCTATCGCGCGCAACACCTCACGCAGGTCGAGGTCTGACGTAATCCTGGTCGTCAAATTGAGAAGCAATTCAAGTCTATCGTTTTGATGTTGAAGTTCAGCTTCTGCACTCATGGACGTATGCAAGGCACGGCCGATTTGCCGCGTGAAACTCCAACTCCGACAGTTCTCGCCCTATTCAAGCCCCAACAGATAGATTCGAAATATTCGAAGCTTTGTCCCGCCAGCAGCTCTGCCCGTTGCACTTTGCTCAATCCTCAAAACTCTTTACGCCACCTTGAAATTTATTCTTGATCGCGTTGGACCAGAGCCACTTGATCACTCGAGCGTCGTTGTAGCAGTACGCCAGGTTGTGATTCAACGTCGAGAAACAGTGCCGCTGGCAGGTCTTCTTCATTTCGCCTAGTTGACCCTGGTCGAACTTGGGCGTATCGATGTTCCCCCAATCATAAGTGGAGGCATACATTGGAAAGCAGGGCGCGACCGTTCCATCGGTGCGGATAATTACATTGTTCTGGCCGGCGCGGCAGTTCCACTCCGTAAACTGCAAGCTGCCATCGGAACCGCGAACCACACCCGGCATGGATTCGAGCAGTTCGGTGACTTCGCCATTGCCACTGGTGCCATCCCCATACCAGCCGTACTGACGCAAATTGACCCCAGAGCCCATGCGCACGAAGGCTTTCATTTCCTGCAGCCTTTTGACAGAGTTCACCATCTGGTAGCCGGACTTATTTTTCTCGATGATCCAGTCGATTAACTCGTCTACGGCACGCCAATCCTCCGGACGAATATACGTCGGATTCTCCACAAGATGCTTGAAGTGCTCGTCCTGTTCGATCATTGGCGTTTCGTTGATGTGGTAGTCCGTGGCAACCCGACGTTCGTGAGCAAAGTCGGTCAGCAACCGCACATCTTCCAAGTTGTTCCGACATATATTGATGTTGAAGAAAACCATATAGTCGTACACATATTGCTTCCGCAGCACATATTCGAGATTGCTACGTGCCGGGACAAGCGCCTTAGGTAAACCTGGTTTCAAATCCCAGGCATCCATTGCGAAGTTAAACACCGCAACTCCAGCATCGCCGAGGCGATCCGCAACGTCGGGCCGCAGCAGCCGGCCGTTTGTTCCGATGTAGACCCAGAATCCCTTTTTCGCAGCGTAATAGACGACTTTGTGCGCAAAATCTGGGCGCAGCAGCGGTTCTCCACCCATTAAGGCAAGGACACGGCAACCGTTGTCATGGAGCCAATCAATCGAACGTCGCGCCACGTCCTCCGTCATGCCTTTGACCTTGTTGTCGAAAGCCCAGCAGTACCAACAATCCAGGTTGCACTTGTATTCCAGGAAAAGGTATGCCGTGATCGGATGAAATTCGCCGGGCAGAACGCGCGAGCGGACGTAGGGAAACAGCCAACCTCGCATGGCCCGGTAGATTTTGTCCGCAGTCCAGCGTCGGCGGTCAGGCAAAACCGTCGGCGCTGGCTTGTACAGCAACTCCGGATGAACCGGAAAAGGCGGAGTGGGCAGAGTCAAATTCTTGCGAGCGGCAGGCACGGGACGGTCAGCCTGCTTGTCCATCAAGAGGTTATGAATATCGACATCGATGCGGAATTTAGGAACAGTGCTCATAAGACTTGCCTCCGTACTGTGTCAGTTGCCGTCTGCAGCCTGTTGGAAAGCATCTGAACCTTTTCAAATTCCTCGCCTAATGCGTATTGGCGCTAACATAGTCGTCGGTGCTAACAGCCCTACCATAAAGCCGGCATTTTCACTGACCTCATACGCCGCTAAATAATCGGACTGGCGGAAGGAATCGGTTATGCACACATCGTTTAACTTGCCTGCAGCAGCTGTTTGAGCTTCTTGCGTGCCCTTGCGACTCGAGCCTTTACGGTTCCTTCTGGTATTCCCAGAGCCTGTGCTGTTTCGCGAGTACTCAAGCCATCCATCGCGCTGAGTTGAAATGTTCCACGCAAAGCAGGAGAGAGTTGGAGAGACGCCTGCGCTAGGCGCTCTGCAAGTTCCCTGCTTCGACATAATTCTTCGGGGCTTGGCCGCCGGTCTGACAGCATCTCCGAAAATGGGGGGTGGTCCTGCTCTCGATTTTCCTGATCCAGGGGAATGTGCGCTTGCCTGGGACGCCGACGTACTTTCATTCGCGCAGCGTTGATTACGATTGTAGTCAGCCAGGTGGACATCTGCGCCTGGCCCCTGAATTGGTCAAGGTGTGCGTAGGCAGACAAGAAAGCATCTTGGACTGCATCTTCGGCATCTGCTGCATTGCCCACTAGGCGCGCTGCTATCCGAGTGAGGGAGGGGAGACGGCCGGCGAAAATGTTTGTCAATTCCTGGATTTCTTGGTTGCGGTACGCCGTCGGCTGTTGGGTATCACTGATAGCTCCTGCGATCGTTTCCATAAGTCAAGCTCCTTCGACCAAACGATTAAATGCACGTTGCGTTCCACCCATCCGCATTCAGATTTATTTCTGGCTACCAGATCTTCAGGGCGATTAGTCTGCGGATCTAACAGTCGAACCGTACTCGAACCTGCTCGCATCCTCGATTTTGCGAGGTTCTCCTATGTTTCTTAGGCTGTGGCCCCAGACCTACGGAGCTCACAATGCTGCAACAACGCATGCTAGGCGGCAGCAACTAGCTATTCGGCAGACGCCTTTCCATGGACACTGCAACTTCTACAAAAATTAGGGCTGCGAAATGACCGGCCACGAGGAGCAACTGTCAAAAACGTCAAAACTGTCAAAGTTGGCAGTCGCCGTCGCGACTGTCAAACCGCCTTGCCTGCCCTGGTTCGCAATCCAGTGATTCCTAGGCTGCGCCGTACCCCAACACTGGACGAAGCGGCTCCTGGTTTGGATCGCTGCGAGGTTGGAAATCTGGCGATCCACACTTATGAGTAAGGGACTTGGGCACGGAGGCGAACCACATCGGGCGGCTCTAGGTCAGCTTGCCGCAGCGAACGATTGCGAGTTCTCGGATCCTCGTTTAATTAGTTGAGGGCTTCGTATACAGGGCAACTCGAGAATCGTCATCCTCCAGCCTGACGCCGAGGCGCCGAGGAGTGTTGAATATGTAGCGGTCTGGATTTCCACCGACCACCGATCTCCGCATTACTTTCGGGAACTGGGACTTCGCACCCATCCGAAACTGCAACCGCATCGCAAGATTCCACAGTATGGTGAGGAGCCGAAACAGGGAAAACTTTCGCGTGCTTCGAGAAACTCAGCCCCGTCTCCGTCCCGTTCCAGTCGACCCAGATTACATCCCCCATGGAGACTTGGTCGCTCGCCCTCAGGTTGGCCAGGGGCCTGACCAAATGCAGTTCAATCGCCCTCTTTAGGTGCCTTGCGCCGTACTTCAAATCGGTTCCTTCGTGAAGCAAGAACCGCCGCGCCGCCGGCGTCAGTCGCAGCAGGAAGGGCCCGCTCGTTGCAAGCACCCGTTGCTGTAATGTGCCCAGTTCGATCTCGAGAACCTCTTCGAGCTGCTGTGATCGCAGAGGATGAAACACCACTACCTTGTCGACGCGGTTCATAAACTCCGGTGCGAATCTCCGTTTGGCCGCCTCTGCGGCTGTTCGCCCAACCTTCTCGTCCAACTGCGGCCTGGGTTGTACAGACGCCGCCGGAGCGAAGCCCATTCCTCCGGACATCAGCGCAGTGATTTCACTGCCGCCGAGGTTTGAAGTCATGAAAATCATCGTATGGGAGAAATCTACCCGGCGATTATCACCCAAAGTGAGCGTGGCCTTATCGAGAATTCCCAGCAGCAACTGCCAAAGTGCGTCGCTCGCTTTCTCGATCTCATCAAAGAGCAGAAGAGAAATCTTCACGCTATCCGTATGATATTGCGTAAGTGCTTCCTGTGTGATCACGGGATGCGTGTCGCGATGACCGAGATATCCTGGTGGCGAGCCGATTAGCTTGGCAATCTCATGGGAGTGCTGAAACTCAGCGCAATCTACCTTGATCACGGCTCTCGGATCATCAAACAACACCTCAGCTGTGGCCTCGACCAAGTGCGTCTTACCGGCGCCAGTGGGGCCGAGAAAAAGCAGATTCCCCACGGGACGCCCCGGCGCATTCAATCCTGCATGAAATACTTGATACAAATCGACTACCGCCCGCACCGCGTCATCTTGTCCGACGATCTTTTGTCGGAGCGCCGCTTCAAACTTCTGCAACTCGCTGCCGTGGCGCGTCGGATCGAGTCTTGAAACCTGTGTTCTCATTGTCGTACTCCACTCATACTAAAATCGAAGGCCCCTAACTGCTCTACGGGGAAACTAAGAGCAATCGGAATACCGCGTAAGGCAGGAACTGACTTGCTAATGCGCTCCAACGGATCTCCGTGGAAGGACCACTGCCACAGCAGCCTCGACCTCCTGTCAGGAAAGTAGCAGCGTGCCATCTAGCTGTCAGTGACGCCTTACCATTACTTTGAGTGAGGTGGAGAGATGCGTGCGGGTCTTCATGCAGGCGTGGGACGCGAAAGGCGAATTGTCATGGTGACGTTCTTGCTGTAACCCTGGAATGAGTAATTACTTCAGCAGTTCATCGGCGTAACGGGCAGGGATTGCTAAATTCGATCCGCCAAAATCTCTTAGGATGGACACGTTCACACCAATCACTTTGCCATCGCGATTGAAAAGCGGCCCGCCTGAACCGCCTACAGTCGTGGCTGCATCGTAAACGATCTTATCCTTCAGGACATCCCCGATGTGTCCTTGGGTAATTGTTGGACGAATGAGTTGTTGCGCTGCCAATTGCGAAACGATCCCAGTTACATCGCCCGCGTTCTCTGCTAGCTTTTGTCTGATGTCGCTGTCCGCACGGGCGAGAATGCCTTCGATACCCGTCGGGTAGCCGATCAAGATGACAGGATCGCCGGACACACTCGCTTCACTCCGATCATCGAGTTCCAGCGAGGCGGCCTGCGGCGGCGGGGGATCCTGTAACTTGAGGATTGCCAAATCGGCAATCTTCGAAATGCGATTGACCTTGGCCGCGATGCCTTGAGCGATGCCGGGGAAGTAAGCTATGTAGGACAATGCAAATGCGTCAACACCTCCGTCGACCAGCTCCTTCAATTCCTCATCCTTCCACCAAGGCTCCACGACATGACGATTCGTAAGTAGACGACCATCTCTCGCCACGAGAAATCCCGTGCCAAAAAAGTCGAACTGCACCGGCGGTCCATTTCCCTCTGTTTGCAGGGTTATCATGCCCTTCGCATCGACAAGAGGTTTGCCTGTGGGATCGGCAGCAATGCGAATCATCTGTCCGGAAGCTTTGTCCCTAAGTCCCACGACGACATGCAACAAGCAAACACTAGGTCCGTATTTGTGAACAATTGCT
>Ga0207148_1152_pt1 | contig 13120 bp, 10 predicted proteins | sample Alteio_BWMinHeat_34_FD_153558 | JGI IMG/M metagenome (GOLD analysis project Ga0207148, IMG submission 153558) | Enriched cells from forest soil in Barre Woods Harvard Forest LTER site, Petersham, Massachusetts, United States -... | ecosystem: Environmental > Terrestrial > Soil > Temperate forest >... | reverse complement strand
TCTCAGAATCCATCGTGCAGTCGATGGACGATGGTCTCATCCTGATCGACCGGTTCGGCGTCATCCTTTCGATCAATCGCCGTGCGCAGGAATTCTTTGCGGTCACGAATGTGGAAGGGAAGAACTGTTTGGATGTTGCGCGAGGGATCCAGGCATTTGAATCGCTCTGTGTGGCAGCCCTTCGCGGCAGCTGGCGTGAAAAGGACCGAGACACAACTGTCGAGCACGTTCTTGCCAGAGAAGTGCTCCACATGCGACGAGACATCATTCCGATTCAATCCGGAGATGCCCCGAGTACTGTCGCATTCCTACTGATCTTCCGGGATGTTACTCAGCAGTTCGAGCTTGAAAAGATGAGGTCCGATTTCGTCGGCATGGTTTCGCATGAATTGCGGACACCGCTGACAGCGATACGAATGAGCGTCGATCTGCTCGCTGAGGCTAATCTCGGGTCCATGACACCGCTCCAGGAGCAGTTCGTCCAGGCAATTCGAGAAGAGAGTGAGCGCTTGTTGCGCATCGTTAATGATCTCATGGACTTGGCTCGCCTCGAAGTAGGCAAATTCGAGGTGCGTGCCGTCACGCTCCAGATTCACAATTTCTTCGAACACTTACTTGTACCGTTTCAAGCTCCGGCCAGGGACTCTGAAGTGACGCTGGGTGTCGAAGCGGATCCTTCTATACAGAGTATCCAAGCTGATCCAGACCGTCTTAAACAAGTGTTTGTGAATCTTGTATCGAACGCGCTACGTTATACCGGGCCAGGCGGCAGGATAACGATTGGCGTGCGGCATAGTCAGACGCCTGCGTTCGCAGAATTCTTTGTTCGGGATACCGGTAGCGGAATTCCACCTGACTTTCTTTCGAAGATCTTCAAGAGGTTTACCATCATTAGCACCGATGTGAAGTCGGGAGCTGGTCTTGGTCTCGCGATTGTGCGAGAGATTATCCAGGCGCATGGTGGTTCGATTTTCGTAAAGAGCGAAGTCGGAGTCGGCACAGAATTCTGGTTTACACTACCTCTGCCAACCAATGGCAAGGAAGCACTTTCGGGCTCAGCAACAGGAAGTCCGAAGAAACTTACGGCGACGAGTTCATGAATAATTCGTCGACCTCACCTGCATTAACATCTGAGGCGCTGCATCTTTCTGCAGCCATAGCAACATGATTGGACAACCATCAGAAGAAAAGCAAGAAAAGCAAATTCAGGCACCTCACTCGAAACGTCGAATTCTTGTTGTCGACGACGAAAAGAATATTCGGCTGACCGTACAGCACTCATTGCTGGCAGCCGATTATGAGGTCGAAACGGCTTCAAACGGCATGGAAGGACTGCAGAAGTTTCGCTCGGGTCAGTTCGATCTGATTCTTATGGATCTGCGCATGCCTCAGGTCAACGGCATTGAAATGCTCCGCCAGATTCGCGAGTTCGACCAGCACGCCGCAGCAATCGTGATTACTGCCTATCTAACGATCGATACCTTGCTCGAGGCATTCGGTCTGGGCGTATCTGACTACATTCGAAAGCCGTTCTCACCAAATGACGTGAGAGAGACTGTCAAGCACGTATTGATGCGCGAAGACCTGGAAGATTCCGCAAACAGTGACGCCCCAGAGCTGCTTGAGTTGGCCCGCAAACACCTTGCTGAGCGAAATATGCCATTGGCGGTCGAGAGCGCTCGGCAGGCGATAGCGAAGGACCCTAACAATCCCGACGCGCACGCCTTGCTGGGAATGTTGCTACATCTGTCAGGCGATTACAATGCTGCTGAACAGGCATTTAGGGAAGCGATCCTGCTTGACCCGCAGCACCAACTATCCAGGGACTATCTGTTCTGGATTCAGTCAAGAGCGCGCTTGCAGTAAGAGCCTAATCGAGCGCCATTGTGCATATCCAAATTGCCCATAAGATACATTATGTAAAGTAACATTCTCCTAGAGTCCTGTGGATATCCTTCCCTGCCTCACTTTTGCTTCCACTCTTTGTTCGCAAGTCCGAGGTTTTCCAGTGTGCCAATATCACGTAGATAGCAGTCAACCGGGAGTCCGTAATATCTGAGTCCGCTGCGCGACTGATCAAATGTCAGAACATGTGAGCCGATGTCATAGACGCTGCTGGCAGGTCGGCGTCGGATAATCTCAGTCAAAGCTTTGGCGCTCATTACGTAGTTGCCGCCGTTGGCTAAGTCGGTTTTAGGATGTTTTGGCTTTTCCACGAAACTCACTACCCTTCCGTCGTCCTGAATTTCCACAATCCCACGAGACTCCGGATGGTCCATATGGAGCAGAATCATCGTGAGATCGGACTTCTGCTGACAATGGAATTCGCGTAGAGACGTCAGGTCACAATTTGTGAGCGTGTCAGCGTAAAGCACAAAAAAGTCATCTTCGCCTCGGACAAAATCTGCGTTCTCAGCCAATGTACCTGCGCTCCCAAGCAATTCGGGTTCATGAACTATTCGATAGTTCAGCCCATAAGATGGCGCAACCGACTTCACGAAGACTGCAACCTGCTGTGGCAGATGGTGGGTGTTGATCAAGAATTCGGTGATGCCGTGCTCTCTGAGCAGAATGAACCACCACTCGAGTAACGGTTTGGAGGCGATTTCGACCAGGCACTTTGGAGTTACATCCGTCAGCGGTTTCAACCGCGTACCCATACCAGCGGCGAGAATATAGGCTTTCATTGACCAGCGAGCACTTTAGACTGTCGGACCACATTTAGCGCGCGCATATTCCTTTCTGCGAATTCAAAGATGTCTTGAACGTCGGCCTGCTCCTTCAGCCAACTGACGTACGCTTGAACACTCTCCTCTACCGTGTGCTTCGGCGACCAGCCCAAGGCTGTCAATTTTGAAATATCGGAACAGCTGTTACGCGTGTCCCCAAAACGGTACTCACCTGGCAGGGATGGCAAGAGATCGGGATGACCTGATATTCTGGCAACGACTTTCGCAAAATCCAGCACGCTGTGGGCCTTCCCACCACCCACACAATATGCCTGTCCGATCATACGACCATCATCGAGCGCCAACAGATTCGCACGGACTACATCCTTGTAATTCACGAAGTCGCGTAACATTCTCCCATCCTCGAAGACTGTAGGCGCCTTACCGAAGTAATAGTGCAGTGCAAAAATTCGGCAGGCACCTGAATATGCATTGTAAAACGATTGCCTCGGACCCTGGACGATCGAATAGCGTAATGCAACAGACGGAATTTCGTACCGTCGACCAAAGGTCAATGCGATCTGCTCTTGTGCCTGCTTGCTCAGCGCATACTGATTCTCCGGATTCGAGAAGGATTCAGAAGTCCATTGCCACTGCATGACTTCGCCACATACCGGACAATGATGCTCCCAATCTCCCAGTTGCAACTGCTCTTCCGGTCTCGACTTCGGCGCTTGCAAGCCGTGTGTGCTGCACATGTAGAGTCCTTCACCATTCACCGCCTGGCTGGTTGCCACAACAACGCGTTTGATGGGCAGTCGCTCCGCTACGATCAATTCATAGAGCAATGCTGTCCCGACGGTGTTCACCGAGAAGAATGTGCTGAAGTCTGGAAGATAATCTTGATAGGCCGCGAGATGGATCACCGCGTCAACTCCTTTCAATGCCTGAAGAAGTTGAGTTTTATCCCGAACATCGCCAAGTCTGAACTCCGCTGCAGGATTTAGATACTCAGGCTTCCCTTTGAGATGAACAGGTTTTTGAAGATTGTCCAGGATCACAACTTCATCGCCTCGAGCGATTAATGCATCGACAGTATGCGATCCGATAAATCCTGCCCCGCCGGTAATCAGTACCTTCACTTAGTATTTGTCAATCGAGGAATTAAGAACTGTCACACGAGCAAGCTCGCCTGATCCAACCAAAGAATATTTTCCGAGTGCAATGCCATTGTTGAAGTGCAGTCGCTCGCCCTCTTCCGACACCCAACCCAAATGCTTCGCAGGGACGCCCACGACCAATTCATAGTCAGCAACATCCTTTGTGACGACAGCACCAGCTCCGATCATGGCAAAACGACCGATGGTCACCCCAGCTACGATGGTTGCGTTTGCACCGATTGAGGCACCCGAGCGAACAACTGTCTTCACTGGTTTCTCGTGATACGCCTTGCTGCGAGGATTAAGATCGTTGGTAAAGCAGGCGTTCGGGCCAATGAAGACGCGGTCCTCCACCGAAACACCGGTCCATAGGCTAACGCCGTTTTTGATCGTAACTTCAGATCCGATCATAACACCCGATTCGACGAAGGAATGGTCGCCAATATTCGAATCACTTCCGATACTGGAGCCTGCCATAACATGAGCAAACGCCCAGATCCTACTGCCCTTGCCAATGTCATCAGTTTCGACGAGAGCCTTTGGATGGCAGTAGTATTCTTTTTCCTTCATCAAGTCTTCTCAGTAGAGAGTGCTCACGGGTTCAGACTGCAATGCTTTTGTGATCTGCTCAAGCACGGAGACAACCTCAACTCCAATGTCGCTTCCATTGATTGGCATTGCACCGCTCTTCAGGCAATCGATGAAATGATTGCATTCAAGCGAAAGGGGTTCATCGCGAGAAAGTGTCGGAATAAAAATGTCACCCGGTCGGTACGAAAGATTCACAGACTGTGAATCGTCCCCGGCCACGCGGTTATCAACGGCTTCGCTATACACCTTGATCTTTTCGACCGGTTGAATATCATCAAAGACGACGCTACCAACCTCGGCGCTCACCTGCAGCAGGCGTGCCTTATTTGCGGCAACCCAGCTAACATGGATGTGCGAGGTCACGCCGCATTCAAACTCCAGAAAGATATGCACCAGATCAATATGACGGTCGCTCACAAACTTGTTACCCATCACCTGAAAGTTACGGAGTTTGGTGGATAGACCTGCGGCGCGCATCAAATGCAGTAGTATCGAAATATCATGAGGTGCAAGATCCCAGATTACATTTACCTCGGAACTTGGCGGACCGAGATTGATACGCGTCGAGTCAATGTGAAAGAGTTTACCGAGTTTGCCGTCCTGAATGTTCGACGTCAGCCAGGAAACGGCTGGTGAGAATTGGTAGACGTGCCCAACCGCCAGTACGAGCCCGAGAGAACTCGCCATATCACGTAGCGTCTCGGCTTCTTCAACTGTGTAAGCCATCGGCTTCTCGATGAAGACGTGTTTGCCTGCTCGAAGAACGTCCCGAGCAACTTCGAAATGTGTGGGCACGGGAGTAGCAACAATCAGCGCATCAATCGATGGATCTCGCAGAAGTTCGTGATGATCTGAAGTGACACGAATATGAGGGTAGCGTTTTTGAACATAATGGACCCGGCCCGGCTTGCGTTCGGCAACCGCGGCGATTGCAGCGTCCTCAATATTGTTGAACGCCCGAACCAGATTCGAGCCCCAATAGCCAACTCCGATGATACCAACATTAATCATTGATGATGCGATGCTGAATGCGTGATTGGCAAACTCTCATCCTCCGCCCTCCCCTGTCAACACGACTCCAACCGTCCTAAATAGAATTGCTGCGTCGAGCCAGAGAGAGAGGTTGTGTAAGTAATACAGATCCAGGATAACCATGTCATTAAAGCTTACGCTGCTCCGTCCGGAAACCTGCCACAGGCCGGTGATCCCAGGTCGAAGGGCAAATCGCTCTTTGTGCCAGTCCTCGTACTGTTCGAACTCATACGGCAAACAGGGTCGTGGTCCAATCAAGCTCATGTCGCCTTTCAACACGTTCCAAAGCTGTGGTAGTTCGTCAAGACTGTGCTTGCGCAGCCATTTTCCGATCCAGGTAACACGAGGATCATTCGTAAGCTTGCCGGTTGGGCGCGAACCAAGCTTAATGTGCTCCTGCACATGCTCCCGATGGCTGTTGTCAACTCTGTCCGTACGCATGGACCTGAATTTATGCCAAACGAACGGCGTACCGTGGATCCCGATCACAGTCGTCTTATAAAAGAGTGGCCCGCGACTCCCCAACTTCACCAGCAATGCCAGAACGATAAGGAATGGGGCCAGAAGAATAGAGATGATAATCGATCCGAGGATATCAAGCGGACGCTTCATGAACTGTGCGTATGGTCCTTCCAGCCCAGAGCTTACAGGCGCAGCCGCAACGTTCATATATTCCGTGCTCGAACGAGTAACGCGCTCATGAATCACGCGAAAGTGATCACTCAGCAAATTCACTGTGACGCCGAAGTCTCGGCTCTCTTGCACGAGTCGAACAGCATCTTCGTAGGGGAGTGTATCCTCGGCGACGATCACCTCATCGACCTGACGTTCAGCGATCAGTCCCCGGATCTTCTCAAGATAGGCAGGCATGGGGTCATCGTCAATACCTGCATAGACTGGTGCAGGTTCAAGTTCGACGACGCCTACAATTTGGAACGGCGCGTTAGAAGTTGTCATCGGAATATCCATCATCGCACGCGCTGCAATCCCGGATCCAACGACAAGCACGCGCCGAAGGTCTCTATTTCGAAGAGTCGGCTGAATCAGATGCTGAAAAATATAGATGCGAAATAGAGACAGAAATAACAGAGATGTAGCAGAGTACAGTATCAGGTTTGCCCGGCTGTGTGTGATCCAGTCTTGACGCAGGAAGAAGAGGATCGCGATAAGGATAAGCGAGTTGATCAGAATACTTCTCAACAAGAGAGCGAACTGCGAAGCTCGACTCGAATACACTTTGTGCTTATAGAGAAGATTTTGTCTGAAGATCACCAAGAGCAGAGGCAGCGATGCGTAGAGGACTCCGACTCTCAGTATATATTCGCCAGATTGGTGCTGAGGATCGTACAGGTCGAGACCGGTATAATAGTGAAGAAAATAGGTAGTCACCGCTGCGCATGTCAACGCGAGGATATCCAACATGACGAGAATGACCTTAGGCCATCCATGTTTCCGGATCAGTTGACTTGGACGAAGGTTGGCAAACAGGCTCACAATTGGCTTTTGCTATCGACCGATTGATAAAACGATCTGATCACATTGATCACACGTTGTGATTGCTTCTCGGTGAGTTCGGGAAACATCGGAAGAGAAAGAAGTTTTTCCACCGATGAATCGGAACATGGGTACGATTTCTTGGCGCTCTGATATGGAGCGAAAGCCGGCTGTCGATTAAGAGGCACCGGATAGTGTAGTCCTGTGGCGACCCCTTCTTTAGTCAAGTGAGCCTGGAGTTCCTCCCGTTGCTCAGCTCGTATGACATAGAGGTGCCAAACCGGATTCGCTAGTGAGTGCACGTTGGGGCACTGAATCTGCGAGATGGCGCATAGCCCTTCATGATACCAGCTTGCTCTCTCGCGGCGGTTGGCAGTCCATTCTGCAAGATGTGAAAGCTTGACGCGAAGAATCGCTGCTTGTAAAGCCTCCATACGATAATTATGGCCCATCATCACATGATTGTATTTCTGTTCAGAGCCATGATCACGGAGTGTTTTCATTCGCTCGGCAAGCTCCGAGTTCGAAGTCAGCACCGCTCCAGCCTCTCCATAGGCCCCAAGATTCTTGCCTGGATAAAAGCTGAAGCAGGTTGCATCGCCCCACGATCCGATGAATTTGCCGTCGAACATTGCGAGATGGGCCTGGGCAGCATCCTCAATGAGAAACAGACCGTGAGCCTTGGTGATTGCTTTGATTTGAGGCATCTGCGCTGATTGACCATAGAGATGAACCGCGATGACTGCCTTCGTCTTCGAAGTGATAGCAGCTTCAATCCTTGCTGGATCAATGTTGAAATATTCGTCATGATCGACAAGGACCGGTATTGCGCCGCACAATGCGACCGCTTCTGCGGTTGCGATAAACGTGTTGACAGGAAGGATTACCTCGTCCCCAGCCTCAATGCCAAGCGCCCAGAGGGCCAGATGCAGTGACGACGTCCCATTGTTGGTCCCTACGCAATGTGAAGCATTGTGAGCCAAGGCAAATTCTTCTTCAAACTTTCTTACTTCGGGCCCAAGAATATACTGGGTACTCGTGAGTACTCCCTGCACTGCCGTGCGTATCTCCGGTTCAAGCGCCAGATACTGTTGTTTGAGATCGAGAAAGGGAATTTCCGCGTTCGGCATAAACACTGGTTTTAGGTTACTGCGATGCCATGTGAATTCGCGCCGATCAACTCAATTTCGACCGGATCGAGGACGATGACTTCTTCTCCAAGCCTCACGCGCTCTTCATATGCTATGCGAGCACCGAAACCCATAAAGGTGAACAGGTACTGCGTGAACACGTAAAAGTAGAAAAAGGTATTGTCGTTCGTACAACTGAGAGCGAACATCACTGGTGTCATGATCAGAATTGCTTTGAACGGGAAATACTTTTTGAGCCATCGACCAAGGAACAGACCTCGAACAAGAAGATCTGCGAGGCCAATATAGAAGAGAACGAGCCCCAGTTGCCCTCCGTCGAATTTTATGCGCAGATACTCGTTGTGTGGCGCTCCTACGTTCGTGATATGGGAGGATATCCAGTAGGCGTACTTCTCTGAACTTCCTGCACCCCACCCCCAGGGCGGTGCTTCTTCTGCCCTCGTTTCGAAGAACTGCTGGAAAAAATTGCGACCGGAATCGGAGCGATTCAGACTATTGTCCTCGTTAATAAAGCGACTCTTGCTTGGAAGAATAAACAGCAGCCCAACGAAGACCGCCAGAGCGAAGATACCAATGAGCGTAAAAGCAATATTTCTCCGATAAATGATGGCAATCGTGATACCAAGGATAAAGGTATACGTCGGCGTTCGGCTTGCCATCATGAGAAGCAGCGCAACGTCGAGGATGAAGACAAGCAGATGGAGCACGCTGAATTTATCCATCATCCGGACAAAGAAAAGCACGCCCATCGTCGCATAAAAGTATGCGGATACTGTGCGATAGCCGATCACACCCTCATTCATGTATCCGCTGCCATTCATATAGGACCAACCCGCAACAGCATTATACGCGTCAAACGTCGCTACGATCACATTGATGATCATCAATATCTTGAAGTATTTCGCAATGTGTCCATCTCCCTGGATGATATTAAACGCGATGAGATAGAGGAACGAGGGAAACGCGACCTGAATTACCGTGCGAACCCCCGTCCCGGCATTATCAGACCAGAAGAGAGACAGCCCATAATATCCTAGGAAGAGAAACCACAACTTCGGGCTGTATTTCCAAGCTCGCCGCTTCTCGTTTGGTGTGAGCTTCATAAATGCCATCACCGTCACAAGGATCGGCAAGACCCCACTAAAGAGTTCGACATCGGTGAATCCGAGACTGATGAAGATCGTCTTCGCACCAAAGATGATGTAAAAGATCGGTGTTGCGAAGGACCAAAAGATAATGTACTCGCGCGGGGTCCGGGTGATCCCGAGCATGAGGAGTAAGACGAGTACTAACCCGACTACGGTATCCATTATTGTACGACCGTCTCCATTCTTCGTTGCTCAGTCGAAGCGGAAAGTTCGGCTACGGACTTTCCATACGCGAGCATCCATTCATAAAGCGCGTATTGCTTCTCTGCAATTCTGGCATGAGTGAATTCATGTTCAACCCGCTCTCGTCCTTTCTTGCTTAGTCCTGCTCTGATTTTTTCATGCGTAGCCAGCGCATCAAGCAGTGAAGCAAGCGCCTCTACTTTGCCTTCCGGATATATTCGGCCACCCGAACCAATGACGTTCGGAATCTCTCCTGACGACGAACCGATCACCGGCACACCTGCGGCCATCGCCTCTATCAGGATATGCCCAAATTGTTCAACCCAAGCTTCCGTGCTCCGGCTTGGTAGTACAAGGGCATCCAGTGTCTTCAGATGTTCGGGCACCTCTTCATTTCGTACCGCTGAATGCAGCCTCAATTGCACGTTCAATTCATGTGCACGCTGCTTCACGAGATCAAGAGCGGGCCCTCCGCCAACGACCGACAAAATTATCCGCGACCGCTCTGCAGACTTCCCTATTGCCTCGACAAGATCGATCACTCCCTTCTCTTCAGTCACACGGCCGACGTAACCTACTACAAATCTTGAAGGGTCGCGAACTCGCGGTTTCTGATCATCGTAGTCAGCAAGATCAACGCCGAGTTGAGGAATAACCCGGATCGGACGTTCAAATCCCCGGCAGATCAGGATCGATCGAGCAGCTTCATTTCCAGTTACGGCGCACGCAGAATGCTTCAGATTGAACGGTTCGATCTTCGCTCGCAGACCTGTAAGCGTGTACGGAAGATTCCACCAGGTAAAGAATGTTGCTTTTGAATGTGGAGAGAATCGCTTCAGCGCCAGGAGCGTCTGTGCATAGCTTATCGCATGCGCACCTTGTTCAACGTGAACAATGTCGGGCTGCAGTGATGCAACAATACTAAAGAGTTGGCTTCGATAGAAATATGCGCCTTCCTTGCCAGCCAGAAGAATTGGCAGGCGGTGGTGGACTACATTTTCGGTAAAATGTTGCTCGAATGGATCGGCGGTATGGTCATAGAGCGGCCCCCTCCATTTGTCGGGAGTGACAAGGGTAACTTCGACCCCGGGAAGTCTTGCGAGTTGCGCGATTTTGGCCTGATTTGCGCGTATCGAGTACGTGTGGCCGATGTAGAGCAGCTTCAACGTGTTCGGGGCAACTAAGAACTACAGCAGGCTAATAACTCGGGCGGCCCGCGTTCCGTAGGTTTCGTCTTGTATGCGAACGTAGGCATTTCGTCCGTAGTTCGCTTCCCTGGCCCTGGGATGAGAAAGGTCTCGTAGCTTCCCCGTGAGCTCTACGATGTCTCCGAAGCACTCAATCTCCTTCCCCTCCTCAAAGAACGACTGGTGTTCCGGAGTCCGATCGGTTAGCATTAAACTCGCAGTAGCAGGAATCTCGAATGATCGCATGTTGTGCGAGCCTGCATTCTGTCTTCGCAGGAAGTTCAATGCCACAGCCCCCCGTTTTAACAAGTGGGTTGATTGCTTGCCATAGACGGCTTTGCCCTTCAACCAGGTTTTTGGAATTGACTTCGCTTTCTCCCAGTCATTGCCCCAAATGGCGATGTTGAATTCAGTCAGTTGCGATAGCATTTCCTCTCGCATCGGATCGAACGTACCAATGAGAACTGCGTCATACGCAGGCTTCACAACGGAATTCAGCGGCTGATGAATTGCGGGGTCATAAGCAAATGGCAGGTATTCAACTCTTCTAGCACCTGCATTGGCAAAACGCTCCATGAGGGTTTTGCTCCAGGTAAGATGAAGATCATAAAGAGGAATGGAGTCAAGCAACCACCGTGTAGCGTTTGCTTTCTCCCAAGCGCTATCAGGATTGAAATTAATGAGAGGCGAATTAGGCAGCGCGGATCGAATGGCCTGCAGAGTTTCCGGCAACAGATGCCTTCCTTTGAAGACCATGATCATGTCAGGTTTTGCGACCATCAATGACTGAAGCAGCCACCGGCCTGTGTCCAGCGCTATCCATTTGCGTGCTATGAGTTCGGTCAATCGTTGTCTGGCTAATTTCTCGGCCCCATAGTACTTGTCGAAGTCGAATCGCAGCACTTCATGACCGAGCGCGCTAAAGGCCCGAGCGTAACTCTCCTCAAGTGAGAACTCCCAGAATGAGCCAACAAGCGCTATGCGCATCCTATGCTTCCTTTTTCTTCGCCCACACGATCATGTGTGGCGCAAAGAGCGAAGGCCAGACGTCTTCCAAAAACGAAAGCTTTATTGCCCGAGGGAGCTTCTGGCGAAGCAGTGAAGTCAATTGTTGAGTGACGTAGCCTCCAAGTGCATCGAATCCATCAAAGATCGAAGAGTCCCCATTTGATTTTACTCGTTGAACCTCTAAGCCAGCGACTTCGAGCATCCTGGTAAATGAAGCAATGCTGTAAAATCGGATATGAGCGCCTTTCCATACGTTTCCGAAATCGGTGATCGAAGTCGAAAGCTCAGCTCGAGTAAGCATTTTCAGGCGCTCTCTGAAATACCCATTGTTAGGTACGCTCGTGATGAGGATACCTCCTGGTCTCAGAATGCGCGCGATCTCTTTGACGCAGAACTTTGGGTCGTAAAGATGCTCGAGTACTTCTACACAGACCGCCGCATCGAATGTGTTTGTCTCATAAGGAAATCGCTCTGAAAAATCATGGACCTGGGCAGCGATTCCCATTCTTTTTGCATGTTCGATACCCGATCGGCTGATATCGATCGCCGCCAGATTCTCCACCTTATTGACGAGCCACGATTGGTAATTTTCGGCGTCACCGCAGCCGACATCCAGCACGTTATCGGATGGCTTCAGGAGGTTACCAAAATGCAACTCAAGTTGCTCGGGAGTGAAACGGTGCGTAGGCGTCCAGCCTTTCTCTCGGTTCCAATATTCGTCGTAATAGCTCGCGATCTCCTGCCCCTGGTCTTTGACAACTGTGGAGGGACCTTCGATGACCTTCTTATATGTCTCGAAAATCCTTTCGCCATAATGATCCCAGCTAAACTCTTTCGCGCGCTCGGCGGCCGAGCTGCCCATTGTGAGTATTAGTTGAGGGTCGGTTGCTAGTCGTTCAAGAGATTGAACTAACTGATCGATCTCCGCCGGAGGCAGGATAAATCCGTCGATTCCATCACGGACGAACTCCGCTCCCCCACTATTTTCTGTCGCGATGATTGGCAGACCCGAAGCCATTGCCTCGCCGATCACCAGCGCCAACCCCTCCTGCAACGAAGGTAGACAAAAGACATCATGGGCCGCAAACTGTGCCGGCAAATCGGTGTTCGGCAAAAACGAAATATGTTGCGTGATTTGCTCACGCAAAGGGCTCTGCGAAAACCACCGCCGAAACTCTTCTTCGATCTTTCCAATAATTGTCAGCTCAACATGAATCCCTTTGCTCTTTAAAAGTTTGACAGCCTCGAGAAGATATCTAATTCCCTTTTGAATGCCGATGGGGCCGATAAAAAGAATTCGTATTGAACCAGGTCGACTGGCCTTTCGCTCGCCTGGCTTAAAGCGATCTATATCAATGCCATACGGGATTTTAAGTACTTTTGCCGCAGACAAACCACTCTCGACAAAACTCTTCAACGCAAATTCGCTTGGCACCATGATGTAGTCTGTCTCATGATACTCCTTGAGTTGTTTCTCGATCAGCTTCTGGTCAAACG
>Ga0207148_1142_pt1 | contig 13149 bp, 19 predicted proteins | sample Alteio_BWMinHeat_34_FD_153558 | JGI IMG/M metagenome (GOLD analysis project Ga0207148, IMG submission 153558) | Enriched cells from forest soil in Barre Woods Harvard Forest LTER site, Petersham, Massachusetts, United States -... | ecosystem: Environmental > Terrestrial > Soil > Temperate forest >... | reverse complement strand
ACTTCGAGCACGAGAAGATCGACAATCCGCTGGCCGTGAACAAGGTTCTGAGCTTCCTGATCTACGGCACCACCTCGGCCGAGGTGCAGGGTCTGGATCAGACGCCGCGCGAAGATTGGCCGACGACGCTGCCGCTGCTCTTCTACAGCTACCACATCATGGCCGGGCTGGGCACCTACATGGTCGCTCTGATGGGCTTGGCTGGACTGCTGCTGTGGCGCAACAAGCTGTATGAGTCGCGCTGGATTCTCTGGCCGATTCTGATGAGCTTCCCGCTTCCCTACATCGCCACCACGACCGGATGGATGTGCGCGGAGATCGGCCGTCAGCCGTGGCTCGTCTATGGCCTGATCCGCACCTCGGCGGGCTCCTCGACGCACATCGGCGCGGGCACCAGCCTGTTTACCCTGCTTGGCTTCCTCGGCATGTACACGCTGTTGTCGATCCTGTTTGTCGTGCTGGTGTACCACATCATCCACGAGGGACCGCAGAGCCATGACCATGAGCACGGCGGCCAGAGCCTGACGGCGGTATAGGAGAGATCAATGGGAGCACTTTGGTTCTGGATTGTTGCGGGGATGCTCGCCGCGTACGTTGTCCTGGATGGATTTGATCTGGGCGTGGGCATCGTCTATTTGTTCGTGGCCGAGACCGAGCAGGAGCGGCAGCTCACGTTGCGCGCCATCGGCCCGGTGTGGGACGGCAATGAGATGCAGTCGCGACCTAGGTGAATCCTAGTTCGCCCTCCTATAGAAAGAGTAGCACTGCTGGTTTCGGGACACAGTCATGTCTTAGTCTTAGAGACTCTAACTGGAGCACTTATCCGTTGTCGCGAATCTACGCCATTTGCATACTGCATGCAGGTGTCTCGTGACATCGTATGCGTCGCGTTTGCCGCGTAAAATCAGCGTACTAACGGGATATGAGGGCAGTCTGTGATAAACATCACCAGACTTAAGAAAGTATGAAAATAGAGAGTGACTTAGTAAGTGAATATAGGAAACTTACTATTTTTTGTGAAAAGTTCCGCATGAAAAACTAATGAGTAATAAGAAACACTCATGCAGGGTTTTCGCAAAAAAACATCCGCGGCATGTCGCGCTCTATCCTTGCATCCGGATCGCACGTTGGCAGGTAGGCGTCCTTAGCATGTGCAGTCCGATGCCCGTTCCTCGCCAGTGCCTGCGATCGCTTCGCCTATCGGATCTGGATCGCGCCCTGGGCTCCAGCGTGCTGCGCCGCTTATGGCATGCTTGCGTCGGGTTCTGCCGTGCGCAACGCCTCCGTTGCACGGAAGCCACAGCCGTACCAATCGCGGCGAAAGGACTCAGTTCAAGAGCAGGGGGGATGCGAAAAAAGCGCAGGGAAGGAGTCTTATGGCGGAGAGGGGGGGACCGTGAAGCCACCTTTCTTTTCAATAACTTAAGGTCCGGTATCCGCTGGGTATCCGTTTAGAGCCTCCACGCAGTATTAGCGCTTTGGAGGATTTGACCCACTCATGCGTACCCCGGAAAAAGCTACCCTCATGCTTCGTGTCCGCCTTGATAACGGCAAGCGGACGTATCTGCCCGTTGCCACTACGACCAACGGACGCGTTCGTGCCCACTATGGAATGCTCGACGGAGAGGCAAAATACTTCCCCGACTCTGTCTATTATCTCCGATACAGCCAAAACGGCCAACGGGTGCTCCGGCACATCGGCACGGATACGGCACTGGCCACCACCCGGAAGATTCAACAAGAACTCACCCTTAAGCAGAACGCCCAAAAAATCCGGCTCCTGAACGACCTCAACCTGCAGGCCGAGTTGGGCGGGCTGGCGGTGGTCAAGGTGGTGCCGGAGAAGCCGGTGGTGGTGGCCCCGACTCCGCAAAAGCGAACCATATTGGTAACGGCCATCACGGAGTACCGGCGCAAGATTGAACTGGGGCGCGACTACCGGACGGCCCGCAGCTACGAGCAGCACCTGGAGGAATTCGCAAAAACCTACACCAAGCAGACGGTGGAGGAGATCAACCGCGAGGACGTCGCCGCCTATATCCGGTCCATGCAGGCGGCGGGCAAGAGCCCCAAGACCATCGCCAACCGGCTCATCACCCTGCGGCGGTTTCTGGTGCTCTACGGCGGCGACCCGACCGTCATCGTTAAGGAGGACGCTCCCAAGGTCGGTCGGAAACTGGTCAAGACCTTTACCCGTGACGGGCTCAAGCTGATCCTCGCGGCCTCCTCGGAGGAGGAGCGGCTCATCTGGGAGGTATTCATCGCCTCGGGCTTCCGGGAGCGCGAGGTCTCCTGCCTCTGCTGGGAGGACGTCAACGTGGCGGACTGCACGCTTCAGCTTCACGCCAAGCCGGAGTTCAACTTTTTTATCAAAAATCGCTCGGAGCGGGAGGTGCCCGTTCCCCCGGCGCTCATGGCGAAGCTGGCAGCACGTAAGGCCAACCCGCCGCACCCCCGGTTGGTCTTCCCGAACCGGGACGGACGGCCTCATGGTCATCTGTTGCGGTTGCTCAAGGTCCGCGCCTTTGAGTGTGGGGCGAATTGTGGAAATTGTGTGAATCGTGCGGGGAAGTCCTGCGCGGATCGTCCGGTGTGCTCCCGGGTTCAGCTTCACTCCCTGCGCCGGACGGCGGCAACCAACTGGGTTGAGGCCGGGGTGCCGGTGCAAATCGTCTCCCACTACCTCGGCCACTCCGACCTTGAGGTGACGTCGCGCTACCTGGGCGTCATGGACCGGAAGAACGACGTCAACCGGGCGCGGCTGGCGGCGGCCTTTAGCCAGTTTGCTTAGGCCGCGTTGCCTACCCGTCTCCTCTCCAGCCAATCGGCTACCTCGGCGGGGTCAAAGCGGAGGCGGGTGTTCACGCGGTAGTGGGGCAGCGTGCCGTCCTTCGCCCAGAGGTGCACGCTCATACGAGTGACGTTGAGCAGAGCGGCAAGCTCGGTGGCCGAGATAAAGGTGGTGCGGGTGCGAAGGCTGGCAACAACGGTGGCGCTCATGAGATGGGTGGGTCTCCTGTGAGCGCCTAATACTGGGGTTTGCCTCTGGTGCGGGTGACTTCAACGAGGTGTTGTGGCGGATTTCGCAGGAAGACCCCACTCATTTACTTCGGTCGGGTCTTTTTCGTTTGCCCCGCACGAAGGCGAATTCCATTTGGCTTAAATTGGTCGTGAATTGCGCGGTTTTTCCGCTGGTAGTCCCTCTTCTCCGCTTTCAGTTCTTGCCGTTCTTCTTCACTGGTCGGCTTTCTCATCTCGACAGAGCATTTAGGGCCGCAGCTGCCGCGTCGCTTGTTCCATACCCAGACTAAGTTCTTTTTGCATCCAGCGCAGAGTTGGAGACGTTCGGGATTCCTAGAAACCATGAACAGCAGAGTCAGGACTTCGCCGGGGGGATCCCCGGCGCGGACCCTGCGGCTTTCCTCAATCTGAGCTTGCACAAATCGCGTGTCGTCGATGCTACTCACCCAGTTCAAAAGCTCCTTCACACGTTTCATTGAAAGAGCAGTTCGGCCTTCCCATTTCCTAGTTAGTAGAACTTCACTTGTGTTCTTCACCCTTTTCTGCCTATTCGCCATTGCAAGAAGGAGTTGGCTCGCGGGTAGCAGATTTTCTAGAACTTTACTGCTGTTCTCAGTTGCCGAAGCATTCATTTCGCCTACCACAGATTCGCTCCATTGGGTGAAGGTTTTGATTGTCTGTAATCCTTTGCAGTCATTCTAAATCTTCCCCGTGGGAAGTTAGCGTGCGCAATAGTTGTTCAAGCAGATCGGTAAGAGTCGCGCTAAGGCCGACCAATCCCAACGCTGTATCAGGAGGACGCTGCACCCGACTCAACCGCAAGCTGCTGTAAGCCTGCCGACGAGGAACCGGAAGCCGCCGCCTAACCTCCTTTCTAAAACTCCCTCTGAGGACGCGCGCACCTCGGAGGGGAATTACCCCTACCGCAAGCAGCCAAACAAGAGAGCGGCCCCCTCTAGCCCCGCGAGTGACCGCCCTAGACGCCGTGGCAACCCTGCGGCAACCCAACCAGCGCGGCGCGGGCGGTCCGCCTCTTTAATCCCCCGCTGTTGCGGTTGCTGTGTACGGGGAGTGGAAGGTTGTTCGTAGGAAACCCGAAGCTATCCGCAGTGCGAGCTTTTGCCTTGTGAGGCGTAAGCCGAACCAATTAGTCATTTGCAACTAGCCCGTAGTCAACTAACTCGATTGAGCTTTGAGGTACTGGGTAGCTTTTAGGGGCTAGGAATGGTGGTCTTTGTCTTTGGTCTTTGCCGTTCCCTCTTGCCTCGCCAGAGGCTCATTAAAGAAAACCAGCAACTCGAGGCGCAGCCGAGAGTATTGATAAGGAGAGTTTATTGAAGAGTAGTTACTGAACGTAGCGAGCGATAGCGAGCGGAGTGAAGTTAAGAAGAGTTATTGAATAGGTATGCCTCTCGCATACCGAGAACGCTTCCAACGGTATTTCTAAAACATACTCTGACGGTATCTCGTGAACATACTGTCTGAGACATATCGATAATGAACACCTTTTCCGAATCCCGAGTACTTAAGCAAGACCATCCACAGAGGACGACCTACCCCCATGCCAATGCCAGATCGCTTCATTCTACTTCGCCACGGAATTCTTGAACACCTGCAATCAGGAAGGTTGAAGCCGAGAGAGTTCGCCGTCCTCATCGCTTTGCTCGTGCTCGCCGATAGCAAGACCGGCGTCTATCGCGGATGCGCCATTTCACTGCTTAAGGCTTGCGGAAGCAACTTCAACGAGCAGGGAATGCAAGTCAGCTTACGACTGCTCGACGAGCAGGGATACATTCGCCGTCTCCGTACTCACGGGCAGCGCGGCAACCACCCAATCCTAATAGACAAGTATCTGGTTACAACCGGTAGATACGAGAAACACTATCTCTGTGCAGAGCGCTCAACCGATATGGGTAACCTCGTGTACCTGAAAGACGACGGTGTGGCCGAGGAGGATACTTGGGTCGAACCGGATGAGCAAGTCGAAGAGAGTAGCGAGCCTGAGAGCGAGGGGACCGAGGAACTCGTCTCTCTATTCCTTTCCGCTGACCGCGAAGTGTCAGCAAGGGACCGTCGCGAACTGAGCGACTTTATCAGAGGCGGCTATAAAGCTGATTCACTCAAGGGCGTAATCCAATGGGGGCTCGCAGAGAAGTTCTGGTCTACGAAGATTACGTCCCCGCGCGACTTCATCCGTCACTTCACCACAGGCAAGCTAAAGGACCAGTATGCGAATCAGCTAAAGAAGCGGAAGCCGCGTTACAAGGAGAAAAATAATGACTATGTGAAGAAGGCCGCGAAGGCGGAGGTCCCTCCTGCCCCCGCCAGTCCGCCGAAGTTCACCTTTACCTCTGCCTTCCCAGAGGAAAGTAAGCTCAGATTGTAACAATCGATAATGCGCGCACAAAACCGGACTGCCAAAGACTTGGGTATACAGGAGACGTATTAATGTCAATCACCCTCACCGTACCCAAGTCCGCATCCAGCCTTAAGGATCCAACCGTCCTCATCGTCTATGGTCCTGCCCGACCCGGTAGCTACTATTCCTTCGAAGGCGAGTTTCAGAATGGGCGCGAGCTTGCACCCGGCTCAGTCACATTCACGCTTGATCATCCCGGCCTTATGTATCAGGTCCGTACGCAGGATAACGAGGCAATTATCTTTTTGAACAAAGAGGGCACCCAATACACCCTCGTGGCGAAGGCCGAAGCCTCCCGCATCATCAGGAACAAGTTTAAGCTGCCGGACACGCCGCGAGAGTGGCACGCCATGGCGAGCTTCGCCTTCCCGGCAAGCCGATGGGCTGACGAGGTAGAGGATGCGGACTAGATGACCACATCGGTCAGCCAGAAGGTCGCGCTAGCTGAGATGACCGGCTTCCTCTCAGAACGGGGATTCAAGTCAACGGGAAGGTCGGCGTACGGCTTCTTTGAGGCCTTTACCAACTCCGTTGACTATCAGAAGCTTGCCGTACTGGTGAGCGTCAACGTCTCAGCTACGCACAACGCCCACTGGATAGCGTCTGAGAACGGCGTTATGACGGTGGGGAGCTTCCGGTGTCAAAACCTCGTGAACTATCTGATCAGAAGGAACCAATAGAAATGACAGTGCCAAACCCCGTTGCAAGCCATATCAAAACCTATCTCTTGAAGAAGGGGTACTACCTACATTGCCCGAACGCTAGACAGGAAGAAGCTGACAAGCTTGAGGTCTACCAGCATACCGATATTCCAAACCGGTCTATTATGGTCCGGCTTATCCCCCGGTTCGAAGCCACTCCAATCTTCTCCATCTACGGTAATTGGGGCACTCAGGCTTTATGTAGCGGTCACACCTTCGCCGAGCTTGTGGTCGCCTTAGAAAACTTAAAGGAAAGCCAGGATGAGCCGTAGTGCGGTATCAACCTTTACCACTGATACTGGTAGCTGAAAATCCTTGCAAAAAGACCCGCCGATTAGGCGGGTCTTTTGCTGCTTCTCTCTCCAATGGGGCCGGCTCAATTTCAAGCCTTCGCTGTTCCGCATTATTCGATGGCCAGATGAGGATGACGCGTATGGGCGGGTCACGATTGGCCCTATATGGTATGTCGTTTCGATATAGTATCTTTCCTGAGCAGTTGCTTATCGTGCATCACGATAAGCCGGGATCTTAAAATGAAAAGTCTCCGTTTTGGAGCCTGGCTTTATATCCTTCGACAATGTGATCGATTTGCACTGGCGACGCAGATTCGTCAAACTCAAGATTCACACGCCGACCGTTCGAATCTTGAGTAATTGAGAGCTTCTTGACCCCCCGCGTCATGGCAATCTCGTCACACATCACTTCGAAAATATCCTCTGGCATATCGTTTATCAAGAAAGACATTGTGTGAGGTCGAGTAGAATCTAGCTGTTGTCTACGCCGCAAACTGAGCGGTGGTGAAAATGACCTATTCATTCTCAAGACATCCTGCCTGATTGCCTTGATTTCATTGAGGATAAATTCCTGACTAGTAACCTCTTTATCTTCTAGCTTGGAGACTGTTATCCGCTTGAAGTGTTTTAGAAAAGTGCTGTAGTTAGGATCTGTCTCTGCTTTTTCAAGGGTGGCGTTAATCTTTTCGGATAACCTGTTCTTAAAATCAACAATCTTCGCGAATCTCAGGTCACGCGGATAGGAGAGGTGTTCAATGTTTCCCGTATCAAACGAGTATCCAGTTTGATCGTCCTTGATGATGATCGTCGGCTTGTCGAAAGCAAGACGAAGACCCAGTTCAAACATCACATTCGGGTTTTTCCCGCTTACATCGCACACGACAATGGGATTGTCGTAGAGATTTTGTACGATTGTGGAGTGAATTAGGCTCGACTCTTCGGTGTAACTAACGACATTTGCTTCAAGACCGGTTTCAGCCACGGCGTCCTTGATGATGTCCAGAACGTCTAGCCAGTGGGACTCAGAGTAGTCAGCCATAGCGGCGATAGGCATGACAATTCCACATTGGAGCTTTTCTCGGGCCTTGGGCGCAACCCGAGCTCTTTCTTCCGTTGTTGCATTAGCCATAGAGAATCCTTGGTATGAGGCAGAAACAAAGCAAAATGAATCAATTCATTGGAATTGTACATCTTGCGCCCAATGATTCTCACTCTGCCTGCTTCTAACCACCCACAAACAGCCTCTCCTCCGCCCTCCGCCGCCTCAGCAAGCCCGCCACCACATTTCCGCCCCCTGAATGGTCCCAGAGGCAAAATTGCTCCGCCGCCGCCGTAAAGTCCCCAGCGTTCAAGTCCCGGAGCATGGTACTGCCCTCGAAGGCCCCGCATCCGGCGTTGTAGGTGAAGTCGCATAAAGCATCGAATTCCGTCTGCGTGAGGGGCACCGTTACCACCCGGTTAACCGTCGTCACGGCGTGCGCTATGTCCTGCTTGAGGAATTGTTCGGCTTCGGTCTGAGTGATAGTGAGCCCTTCGTATACGTCCGCGCCGGTGTGTCCCCAGCCCACGGTCCATACACCCCGCACGTCCTGATAGGCGGTGAGTTTGCAAGCCTCGAAGTTCTCGGTGAGTTTTAGGCCCGCGCCGTCGTATTGATAGTCGTTCATCGTATGTATTCCTTTGGGCATGAAAAAGACCCCCATCCCCGTAAAGGAATGAGGGTGCGCTTAGAGTCCTACTACTACCGCTTGCTTATGGCTTTGATACTGTGTGTTTCACGGAAGGGGGAAAGCTCTTTGCGGTCGTCCTGGGACAGCTCACAAGTTCCTGAATCCATTGACTGCCCGTAATCCACGAGAAGATATCCCTTTGACAAGGGTGGTGGAGGCGCCAGATGATAGTGCCTAAGCCGCCTTCTGGAAAGTCCCATCTCAAATCTGAGACGGCTTCCTCGGAGCAAAAGGATGACCATTGCTGCTGGATTCGTTTGCCTAGATGGGATCGTCCTTTGCGCTGACACGCAAGAGACTATCAGCGGTTACACGAAGAACAACACGGAGAAAATTAGAACTTGGCAGGACCAAGGGCTTTGTATCGCGATCACAGGTGCTGGAGATTCAGAACTTATTGAGACGGTAGGGGGGCTCATCCAGGATGCTCTAATTGCCGACTACCTGCCTTCAAGTGTCAGAATGAACGATGTCGTTAGAGACCTCATCCAAGAGGTGATCTCTGATTGCTTTATCAAATTCATCGTGCCCTACGCTCCCTTTCCAAGTGGAGAAAGGCCTTCAATCGAACTTCTTATAGCTGTGTTGGTCGACAACGAAGCAAACAATTATCAAGTCTTGTACAAGGCATCCGGGAACACTGTGCGTGAGATATCTCCAGGAGCGGATTGCATAGGAACTGGACTCATCTTAGCCAAGAGCCTGATTGAACGCTTCTACAGCCCTTTCATGAATTTAGACGAAATGGTTCTTGCCGCCTGTTACATCATGTTTCAGACGAAAAAGTGGGTAGATGGGTGCGGAGGAAAAACAGATATTGTTATTGCCTCCTACCAAAAGCAATGCTTTTCCGGCATATCGAGCGGAGACGTTGAATCGCTAGAAAAGCACTTTGATGATAGCGACGAATGGCTTAGAATACTTCTCATTGATTTTGCCAATCCAAACGCCGACCCGATGAACACGCAGAAGATTGTTGCCCTTGCGAGGTCGCAGTCTGAGAAATCCCTAGAGAAAATGCTCTCATCGGGAAGCAGGCTGCCCGATCTTTTGAAGCGGCTGGGCCGTTCCATACCGTCAACTTCTCAAGAGGATTCGCAGTGACAAGATGCTTAGTATCCGAGTTGCCAACGATTGAAGCGGAACGAGCACTGCTGGGCTATCATCACCTGCTGCGAGGTGAGTATGTGCGGTCGCTACTATCGCCGTTCTGACAAACAGCGCCTGTCCGAAGCATTCCATCTCGGCAAGCTGCCTGAAGACTTTGTGCTCCCACATTGGGATTACAACGTAGCCCCCACAACGTTTCAACCGATCATTCGAGCCAACCGCCATAACGGAGAGCCTGAACTCGTTCTCATGCGCTGGGGACTCATTCCTTACTTCACGAAGTCATTGGCCGATGTGAAGGGAATCTCCACCATCAACGCAAAGGCTGAAACGCTACTGAATTCTCAAACGTGGCGAATTCCGTTAGAACGCCGCCGCTGTCTGGTCCCGGCTGACGGGTTTTACGAGTGGCAGAAGATTGACCCGAAGACCAAACAGCCCTATGCGTTCATGATGGCTGATGAGAAGCCCTTCGCCTTCGCTGGTCTATGGGATGCGTGGAAGGACGAGCAAGGCAATTGGCTCCAGAGCTATTCCATCATCACGACCAAGGCCAATGAACTGGCAGCCCCCGTTCACAACCGAATGCCGGTCATACTTCACCCGGACGACTATGCTCAGTGGCTAACGCGGGTGGACGGTGAGCGTCCGCCAGTAGAGCTCCTACACCCGTATCCCGCGGATGAGATGAAAGCGCAGAAAGTGAATACGGATGTAGGTAATGTCAAGAACAACTATCCCGAGCTGCTGAATAGCGCCTAAGCTGCTGCCTCTGCCTTCGCAGCCCTCTTAGCAGCACGTTTCACCTTCGCCCAGCGTGCCTTTGCAGCCGCCGCCATCTTTTCCTTTGCCTCAGCGCTAATGACGCGCTTCTTCGGTGCAACCACGGTAGCCGCTTTCTTCGGGCGACCGACGCTGCGCTTGAGGTCTCCAGTGAGTGCGGTCGAGTTGGATGAAGCGAGCAGCGCCTTTACTTCCTGCAAACGGGCGATTTCCTTATCAAGTGCTTCTACAATTGCCTGTGTATCCATTGGTAGTTCTCCCTGTCAGGAGAATATCATTTACACCTTTACAGAAGCGGGTTTCGTCGCAGCCGGGATAAGCTTCAACTGCCCTTCAACGGTAGTAGCCACGGCAACAGCGCCCTCGTACAGAGAAGCGACAGCCGGGTCCAGTACGATGATGAGCGGTTCGACGTCGGTCGCTACCTCGGTGCTAATGTCTAAAATCTCTTTGAATATTTCGCCTATCTTGCTCAGTAAACTCACGGGTGATTACTCTTTCGTATGGTGCGAGAGCGTCCTCTAGCAAGGGTAGAAGGAAGCGCTCTAGGTTTTGGGTAGGGTAGGGTCAACGGCAGGCAGCGGGCTTGTCTTTAAGTATGCGAAGACGGCCATAAGCGCCGGGACCATGGCGAGCTTAGCCACGTTGATCAATCCCGCATGAGAGAAGTTGAAGACGGCCGGAAGCGCAATAGCACCTTAAGCCGCCCTTGAGAAGGCGGATATGAAGGCGGCTGCGATACCGTGCAGCCATACCCTAAGTGATTGATTCATGTTGCGCCCCTACTTCGTCTTCGCCCGGAACTGAATGACAATACTGCTGCCGATGAGCAATGAGAGGATAAAACCGATAAGGCGCTCCTCAGCTTTGAAAGCCGCTATGTCCTCTAGGATTTCGTTCTGCTTATCAGCCTGCTTGACCATGACCGCCTCAACCGCATCGAGACGTTTTGTTAGCTGCTCGATACGGTCGTCTTGCTCTGCATCCTCTATGGTCAGCACCGGGACTGTCGGTAGGGCTACGCGGTGTGCCTGAGCATAGACCGGGGGATAACGACCGCTGAAGAAGGTAACGGAACAGAGCAGAAACGCCGCGCACTTGAGCCCGAGGCTGAGCTTGCGTGAAAGGTTAGGGTGATTCTGGGGCGGGGTTTGGTGCATGAGGAGTCCTTTGCTGCGCGGTGTGGAGTGGTGGGTTAAAAGGAAAACCGCCCGTTCTAGTGGGCGGTTTACGGATATGTCGCAGATGAGTTTAGAGCTGTTAACTTATGTTGCTTCTTTGATTGCGATAGGAATCCCAATTCCAGATAGATCATGAGCAGAAAAGATGTATGGAGCAGTCTCTGCGGTACAAAGCTCTACCAGTTTGTATTCGAGTAGGGCGTTCATTCGGTCTCGAATGACAGCAGGTTCACCGAACGCTTTGACCAAGAGAAATCCTGCCTGTTCGAGAGTAATTTCCCCGATACAGCAGAATTCTAGACAGGTGCAATGCACCATAACTTGAATCGGAGCAACGTACCCGGTTCCTGATGAGGCGTCAAGCATAACGGTGAGACGGTGACACTTCTTCCGCATTGTTGTTCTCTCCTTGAAATCAAGTATGTCGAGAACCAGACAACCTTCATGTCTGCAGGTTTTCAATGGGGGCCGAGGAGGGCAGAGCCATTTTCTAGCGCTCAGAAATAACCGTCAACCAACGGATCGATAAATGAACAAATTGTCATTCAAGAGGCGGCCAGTGGATACTAGGCAATGAGCATATACGCCAGCTTGTAAAAGCCGCCCGCAGGGAGAACACCCGTACACGTAAGGGTCAGAGTCGTAGCGGTCGTAGACCAACCGAGCCCGGTCGGGACAGCGGTTCCATTCCCGACGATGACGGCCTTTGGTGGGCTGGGATAGGCAGTAGAGAAGGTGATGGTCGCTATGGTGCCCGCTGCTGAAGTGCCGGTGCCGACGGTGAAGTCAATCTCGCCGGATGAGTTTGAACCGTACACTGCAAAGCTAGGGCTGGTCCCGACTACGGTTGCCGCGCCGACTGCGGAGGTCGGTGCCCCGCTCCCGGCGAAGTTTGCGGCTGAGACGGTTCCGGTAGATGTTACGGGTACAGCGAACGTGGCAAGCGTTGGAGTGGCACCAGACCGTGTGACGACGAGCCAGTTAGATGCGGCTGAGTTTGTGTCGTTGACGAAACGGAATATAATACCCCCGCCATTGTTATAGAGATCCACGATCTTCTGATCGGTCGTTGCTCCAGAGTTGACTAGGGAAATGTACCCCCCTCCGCCAGCCGTTCCAATCTCAACTCCTGTTGGAGTATCAGTGATGGTTGCCGCGCCGGTAACCAGTAGGGAGCCACCGACAGTCCCATTTCCAGTCACTGTTGCCGTACCTGTATGACTTGTAGCGGTGGTGATGTCGCCGCTTGCCGAGTAGTTTGCCGCCGCAACCGTGCCCGATGCGCTGACGCTCGTGGTATTGACGGTGGTCACGTTCACCGTAGGATTGAGGGCTACAGTCACGTCACCGGCAGTATCCGCCGTGAGGGTGATGTTCGCGCCGTTGGCGAGATTGAGCTTGGTCTGCGTGTTGTTGGCTGTGCCGTTCGTCTGCAGCGCAATCGTGGTGCCTCCGCTACCAGCCGGAAGGTCAGCCGCTGAAAGAGCCCGGAAGGTTGGCACAGCCGAGGCCGTACCGCTGGCAGGGCCAGCAAAGACCAAGTTCGGTCCTTGGGTAGCCAGCGCCAGCGCCATGGTCCCGCTTGAGGTGACAGGCGAGCCCGTGACCGTGAGCAGTGAGGCCGGGGCCGACACTCCAACCGACGTAACGCTGCCTGCCGGAACCTCCCAAGTGCCGTCTGCCTTGAGGAACATCCCAGCTTCCGCATCGCCAGCAGCGGGCGCAGGCACAGAGCCCGCTGTCCCGCCCGTACCACTGTCACCGACAAAGGTAGGCAGGTAGCCGCTGATATCGCCGTTTCCGTCGTCATTCCAAACAACGTTCTGCTGCCCCGCAGGAGCGGCGGGAGCCGTAGAGGAGAAGTTGATATTTGTAACGGGGGTCGTAGTTGTTGACATTCTTGTTCCTTAG
>Ga0207148_1151_pt1 | contig 13345 bp, 13 predicted proteins | sample Alteio_BWMinHeat_34_FD_153558 | JGI IMG/M metagenome (GOLD analysis project Ga0207148, IMG submission 153558) | Enriched cells from forest soil in Barre Woods Harvard Forest LTER site, Petersham, Massachusetts, United States -... | ecosystem: Environmental > Terrestrial > Soil > Temperate forest >... | reverse complement strand
GGATCGCGGTGCTCCGCTTTCCATCCTGGCGCTCGCCTGCGGCGATGGATTGGCGGCGGGGTCGAATCGCCATGCCACGTATCCGGCCTGCCGAGTCCTCTGGATGTCCAGATCAGAGGCGGCATCTTGCAAACGGCGGGTGGATTCACGGTCGCGTTTCCCCACGAACTTGCCCCACGACTCATAGAGCGTTTCTCACGACAGAATGCACGCGGTCGCTGGGCATCCCGAGGTGGACGCGCTCGTGTCATCCGAAAAAATCGGCCTTATAGTCGTGACGCTTCCGCCCATCCCGGATGTGACTTGGGATGTGAGCGAGGTCGAGGCAATCACGGCGACAGAGAAGATTCTCGCTGATCTGGCCGCTCGGACGGGTGCGACCGTCATCTGGATCATGGACGCGGTGGACGCGCAGAAGAATTGGCCGGTGGGACCGGATGTCGCCTCGGAGTTGGTCATCTCGAAGGCGAAGCATCTCGCGTCCGATGGAATCCACGAGGCGAAGGCCATAGACATTCTGCACAGGGCGGGCAAGGGCAAGCTCGCCGACACGATTCGCGTCCACCGTGAGCCTAGAACCCACTCCGTCAACGGCTACGCCGTGTCGGACTCGCGGCTGGGCCTCGCAACTATTGCGGAACCACTGGACCGTGTGGCGGCGGCGAAGCTGCGTACTCGAATGCAGCGGGCGACCTCGGCGCGGCGGTCGCAGTAGACCAAACACCGGGCGGTGGCCTGTACCGGCACCGCTCCGCAACTCGATGCAATGGAGAGGTTGAAGATGGACTCGAAGCGGACGACGGAGCAGGCAGAGGCACCCGGCGCGCTGACACCGGAGGAGCGGCGTGAGAGGGCGGCACGTAAGGCGCTGCAAAAGGACACGGCGGCGTGGCTGGTTAAGGGCGGCATCAAGCCGAGGACGCCAGAGCAGCGGAAGGAGACGCAGGCGATGGTGGACGCGTTTCTGGCCGAGCGCGGTTTCAGCCTCAGCCGACCGCTACCGCCGAGCGGACACTCGCCGCAGGCCGACGTGCACCTGATGGCGCAGCTAAGTCTTGAACGCATCCGACCAGCGCAGGTCATCGCTGAGGGCTACGCGGTGAGGACGGGTCTGTCTGCGGCAGAGGCGATGCAGGAGCTGCGCAGTGCGGCGGATGGCCGAGCAATCGGCGGCATGTACTTGCACACCCGCACCGACGCTGAGGGCGTGGAGCTGTGGAGCATGATGCCGTACCAGCCGCTCTCAATGCGCGCCGAATACCGTGGTGACGCACATCGGGCCGAGGACGCCGAAGCTAACCAAGGGACGCAAGTCGCTGCGCAAGCTGGGAGAGATGTGGGCGGAGGAGCACGGCATAAAGCCACGTGGAGGGCGTGATGGTAGCGTGTAAGACCGACGTGGAGACACCAGCCCCGCTCGACGCGAGCACGCCAGAGGGACGGGCGGCGGCGAAGGCAGCGAGGAGCGCTGCCAACTCCCTGCGATGGCACGAGCGGCAGGCGGTCGAGCGTGCGGCTGGTGCGGCGACAAGGGCAGCGGCGAGGGCTGCGCGGAGCGCGGCCAACAAGCAGGCGTGGAGCGATGCGAAGGTGGCGGCTGCGGCTGTGAAGCTGGAGGATACGCGCAAGCGCACCGCTGAGGCGCAGGAGAAGTACGAGGAGTTCAAGCGCGCGCGAGGGCTGCGCTGACGGGAGCAATAGCCGAGGCATATGCCCGGACTGAGGCCGGACAGCGGGAGCAGATGGAGGCTATCGCAGCTCCTCTGCACGCTCTCCAGCGAGCCTGTACGGAGACGTCGAAGCAGCAAAACCCGCTCCAGTCGCGAACAAAACGCGCCGAAAGCGACAAGAAACAATTTAAAATTTGAGTAGCCAAACGCACCAGGAGCCCTAGAAATGCTGAAAAATGGGAATACCGAAACATCGACCGCTGTGCAGGTGCAGGTAATCTGCGATCCAAAGTTGTACACGATTAGCGCCCTGGTCTCGCGGTATATCGCCGAGTACGACGGAGAGAACCTGCGAATCCTCAAGACGCGGCCTTTTGCGACAACACGCAGGCGTGGCATCCGTTGGGACGGCGAGCGGTGGTGCACGGACACCGAAAACAAGCACGTCCACGACCTTATCGACCTTCTCTATCGCGCGATGCAGGAGTGTCATGCTGGCCGCGATGGTGGCCTGAAGAGGCTCGGCGCAGGCGTCACAATGCCGGGAGACGGCCTGTATGAGAAGAGCTACGCGTTGTTGAGCAAACTGCTCGCCGCGAATAAGGATCAAGTCGAGGGCTCGACGGTGCCGCCGCAGCCGCTGGTCCTGCCGCCGATGCCGACGCCGCGACCGGACGCCAAGCGGACGACCGCGCGGCTGGTACCAGACGGCGAGCTGTTCCTCGCCTACGCCTGATCCTCTGCGCGACGCGGGGGCGTGGGAGGCCAGACCACCGGCCACCCGCCCCGCTCCATCCCAATCCGACCGCGGACTCCCAACACCTCAAAACTTTGATCGAGAGCCGCCCGCAATCGCGCGCAAATGCTCCGCCATGCTCTTGCTGGTCGTGTAGGGCCAGACCCAACATTGCTGTCACCATGGGCAATCTGTCTGTGAGGGTGCGTGCTATCACTTCCCCGCTTGCGTAAGCGACTGTAATCCGAGGTAGGTCATTGCGCGCTGCGCATTCGGGTCTAGTGTGTCGACCTCCGTGCGTAGCATCGAGCGGTCTACGCCCTTGGCCATGTTGTATGTTTCGCGTGCAAGCTGCACCAGCTGGTCGGTGCTGTAGCCACCCTGTCCCATGTTCGCCCGCACGTATGCGTTGACAAAATCGGATTCTGACGCCGGAAAGCCGGTCTCGGCAGGTGCCTTCTTCTGGAGTGCTGGCTGATCCTGCTGGGATGCAGGCGGCAGTGCAGCTGTGACCGTCGTGTCATTGCAGTACGACTTGCTTGTCGGGTTGGCGTCGCAAGCGTTGCTGATGTAACCGTCGATGGCGTAGTCCACCGCAATGCTAACGGCGTCCTCTTGGGTTGCGGCGTGCGACTTCAACGTTATGCCTGGTGACGGGTACGGTTGCCACACATAATGCTCTACGGTGTAGGTGCCGTCGTTGTTGGTCTTGTACTGCGCCCTGCCCTCATAGGGCGGCTCCTTGGCTCCGTCTGGGTCGGCCTTGGCCTCTGCAGCGTATTCTGCATCGCTGTCGGCGTTGTTCCCAGTCGACTCTAGTCCGCTTCTGATGTTTACAAGGGTGTAACCGCGAATGCTCTTATCGGCCTTGGGGTCGGTGATAGGGTCCGCCGTGATGTGGATGTTCGTGCACTTCTCCGCGATGGTGCACAGCAAACGCAGACGCGGGTGCTCTCCAATGAATGCTTCTGTGTCGATGTGCACGACGCCGTCCGCGTCCGTGTTCACGGCGTGGGCTGCGGTGGCGCTTGCTGCTGCGCTGGGCTTTGGCGACCCGCTGGGATTGAGCGCATCGGGCGGCGTGGGTGTGGCCGCGGTCTCGTGCGGCAGGGTGTGTGCTGCGGCGAATACTACTCCGGCAAAGGCGACGACTACGGCGGCCATCTTGGCTGTGGCGTTCATTGTGTGGATGGCTCCTTGGGATTGGGTCACTGGCTGCGCGCGGAGGCGAGGCGCATGTGCTTTCTAGTGAATCGCGAAGTTGACTTCTACCTGCAACTCGACCGGTACAGGTACGCCGTTCTTCATGGCTGGATGGAAGGTAGACGCCTGCATGGCCTCCACGGCCTTCTCGTCTAACCCATGCCCCAATCCCTGCAACACCCTGACGTTACGCGGCTGGCCGTTGGCGTCCACGATCATGTAGACGAGGACATTGCCGCCGATCTTAGCTTGGCGAGCCTCCTCGCTAAATTGAGGCTCCTGCTTGTAGAACCACGATGGTGGGGTGACGTTGCCGCCGATCTGGTAAACGCCACTCATGTGGTCGAACGCCGGCAGTGCGTGGCGGTGCGGTTCTGGGCAATGTATGTCGTCGCTTTTCACTTGGCAAATGGCTATGGCACTGTTGTTTGCATCCATCGTCACCGTGTGGCCTCGGTAGGTGGCGGTCACTGTAGGCCGCGGGCCGTAGTCGTATGTCACGACTAGATGGTCCTGCGGCAGGACGGTCGCGGTAGCGGCCGCTTCGGGGTACTGCTGCACTACCGGCGCTGGGTACTGCTGGGCCTGTGCTGCGGTGGCGGTGAGGGCGAGCGCGATGGTGATGGCGATAGTTGCGATCTTCAATTTGGTCCTTTTCGGTTGTGGTTGATCGCTCGCGCGATTTTGATTGCAGGGCTAGATCTCAAGGCCGGCAGACCTGCCTCTGCGCAGCACGCGGCGCACCTTGGCTCCATCCCAAATACCTGAACCTCGGCGGGTGAGTACCTCGGCGATCTGGCGCGGGGTGGCGCTGGGATTGGCATGGCGTATGTCGAAGATCCAGCTGAGGTGCATCCAGCTAGTCTCGGAGAGATTGCCCTCAGTGCGCGGCTTAGAGGTGCCAACTGCGCCGGAACAATTGAGGCCATTGGCGTGGGTGTCGTGCTCGCGGATGTACCGCGCCTCCATCTCGTTCAGCGATTCAGCGGGGCCACTCCATAACACCTCGGCGGCGAAGCCTCCGCCCTCGCGGATGGCCTTACGGAGTGGTCGGTTGCACCCGGCATAGGCTGCACGCGCATGTTGACGCCACCTCTTCTCAGGGGCCTGCGTTGTCTGGCCGATGTACTTTGTGCCTGTGGCCTTGATGGTGAGCAGATAGATGCAACCCTCGTTGGTACTCATCGCGCCACCGCCAGGACGAGCAAGGCGCATTCGCGCGCGGTGGAGAAGGCAATGAGGCAACACGTCAAACGCTTTAGGCGCGTCGGGGCAGGGAAAGCGATACCGCAGGCTGCTCTGTTGGGCATGGCTGCGAAAAGTGACTGGCGGGTAGAATTGGAGCTAGGCATTGGCTGCGCCTCCTATGCGCGGCTGGTGTTACGGTCTCCGGTTGCGTTAGCGCGCATCGGAGACCCGCTTTCATTAAGGCCACCATTTTAGACCATCCTCGGTTACAAAGGGCGGTGGCGGTGGGTGAAGAATTTAGTGCACCCGCAGAGGGCGCGGGCTAGGCTGCAGCGGCGACCGACACCAGCACATGGCGCACAGTCCTCTCGCTCTGGCGGCCAGCGGTTGAGTTGTTTTCCGAGTATGCGGCCGGTACGGGTGCCACGCTGCCAACGGCTAGACGATGCCTTCAAGGCGCGGCGCGGCGCGTGGCGAAGCATAGAGCAGGAGCGAGCGGCGTTCTACCTTTGGACCCTGCGCGTAGAGACGCAACGGTCGCCGGGCGAACCAGTAGAGCAACACAGATCCTCGCACTAATTAAGGACGTCGCCCATCGGTAGAGCGCACCGCCCCGGCGCCTGGCGCCCGTGGATAGGCTGGACGTGGCCGGTTGAGGGTTTGCGCCCCTGCAGTGGGTCGGCGCGCTCTACGGGCGAGCAGGGCGCGGTCGGATCTTTAGCCGACCGTCGCCTGCCCATTCTCATTTGCTGAGCGCGTCGCGGAGTTCCTGCACGATATTGTGGACGTCGCTCAGCGTGCTCTTGGCACAAAGGTCGTATCTGACATCTACATAACAATTTGAAGAAATTGCGATAAGATGTTGCGCAATGTCCAATATGGGAATAGTTCGATCGCCCGCGAGTTCCACGTTTTGCGCCACGTTTCCTACCCAGCTCGATAGAGAAGTATCTCGAGATGCACTACTTAATCAGATTGATACCTTTTTCGCCAACGGTGTATCGCTAGTTCATCTTGAAGGAAAAGCCGAATTTGGGAAGACGCAAGTTTTAGCTCAGTTCGCCAAGCAGCATAAACACACCTCCATCGCAACATTTATAAGGCCGGATTCCTGGTGTCTACAGGATCCATCCCTCCTCTATCGAGAACTCGCAGATCAAATGCACTGGGCCCTCCATCGCCAAGATCCTCCTCCTGGACTGGCAGCAGACGAGCGAACTCTTCGGTCACTCTCATATGCCCTCCAAGGCTTCGCTAAAAGAGCCAATAAGCTTTTGTATTTAGTCCTTGATGGTGTCGAGAATGTCGCGCAAGACGCTGGTCAATTTGTCGCGGGCTTGCTGCGGATCATGCCGACTGAGTTCTCACAGTTCCGATTCCTCTGCAGCGGCAATCCAGGATGGATCCCCACCTCGCTTCTTCCAGCCAAGCGGCGCAAGCAACTGACGATGACCGCATTTTCGCTCCTTGAGACATCTTTCTACTTCAGTGATCTCGGAATCGAGCAAAAGCAGCTAGAACAGATATACCGAATGTGTGGCCTCGGTATCCCAGGATACCTTGCGAGTGCGAGGCGGTCATTGAAGTCAGGAATCACTGCCGAAGATTTGATTGACCGTCCCTCAGCCGATCTGCAAGAGTCGTTTTCCCTAGAATGGAAAGCTAAACTACCTGAAGATGCAGCCTGCGTCCAGGCACTCGCCATCCTCGCCCACGATAAGAATAGCCATTCTGTTTCCGAACTTGCTTCAATCGTTGGAACCTCGACAGATGAGTTGACTAAATGTCTCGGCGCATGTAGTTTCCTAGAGCTAAATCCGGACAATACACCTGTGCGGTTTGTGTCAGATTCCTTTCGCCGCTTTGCATCTGCTCAACTTGCGGCTCATGAGGCATCTACTTGGAATCTATTGGCAGAGTATTACTCACAGAACTACAGCGAGTCTACATCAAGTCTGCTGCCGACTTATCTTCACTCTGCGGGTCGTGAAAAGGAAATTCTTACTCTCTTAAGCCCTAATACCTTTCTACAAATTGCTCAACGCTCGGATTCTTTTATTCCACTCCGACAACAGTGCGAGCTTGGTCGGAAGACTGCCATGGATCTTGGTCGCTACGCCGAAACAGTTCGCTTCCAATTGCAGAGCGCTGTTGCTGCGGATATCTCGCAGTTCAGATTTTCAGAAGCAGAAGTAGTCGCTCGTCTTTCACTGGATGACTACGCAACTGCGATCAGGCTTGCACAGGCGGCCAGTCTTACCCGCCACAGACTTCAGCTCATGGCTGCTATTGCCCGTGTACAACACAAGAAAGGCCTGACGCCAGAGACTACTTTGACAAGCGCAATTGAGGCACTAGTAGAGCAGTTAGACCCGCTAGAATTGGGCGATGAACTGGTCGAGGTAGCTTCAGATTTGATGTACGTGAACCCCGATCTCGCACTGTCGATGTTTTCCAAGCTAACGCCCGACACGATTGACAGCAAGAACGTTGATCTCGCGCTTCTTCAAATGACTACCGTCATCGCGAGTCATACAAAGGCGGATGCGGGAATGTCGGCAGCGCTTGAAGATATCCGGGAAAAAATCACTCATCCCACAGCGAAGAAACTAGCAAAGACAGTATCGATCCTCGTGGTAGATCAAACTCCAGAGGAGGTACTCCGGCAAGCACAATCCATTGAAAATGCAGGAGATCAGTTATTTTTTTTGCGGCAGTGGTGTCTGCAGAACAAGCACCCAGAACTCGCAGCTCCCGTTCTGATTTATGCTATCCACCTCGCAATCAGGACAACTGAGTATCTACCAAGCGCGACAGACTTCAGAGCCTTCACTGAGCCGTTACCCCATCTGCAAAAGGAAAATGATATAGCCACGCTGATCACAACCTTGGATATTCAAAAAGACGCAATCAAGAACACAGGCCCAACTCAGGATTATGTTCGATGGCAACTTCTGATTGCCCAAGCGGAAGTCCGTCTGAATCCCATTCGATCCGGTCAACGCCTCTTTGAAGTCTATATGCACGTTTCATCTCTTACCGAGCTTGATGTCAAAACAGTCTGCTTAGGACTTCTTGTGGCATCTCTTCCGACGGTGGATCCAACTGGTGCATATGACGGAACTATCGCTATCCGCGCAATGGTGGAAGACGAATTTCAGACATCATATACTTTGCTTCTAGATTCAACTGCAGATCACTACCACATATGTAGACCTATACTGGATGCCATTTCGAAAGGCAGAACCGATCTCGCACTCGAAGTCATCCAGAAAATGAATTACGGGACGCGTCGAGATGTGTCGCTATCTGAGCTCGCAGAGAATCTAATGGATTGCCTTCCCGCTAACTTGCCAATCAGCAGATTAGCTTCTCTCTTGGGCAAGTGGAGTAACACCGATGAAGAAGACAGCTCAGTGGAAGACATGATCGATGCGATTTCTCGCATTGACGACCAAACTTCCCTCTCCAACAATTGGAACGATATTGAAAAGATTCTGAGGAGAGGACTTTTAGTCGTCAATCCTTGGCACCGGTGCGCAATAAGCAGCAATATCTTGATATTGCTGCGCAGGTCCGGCAATATAGGAAGCTCGCTGTATTCTGAAGCGGCGAAGTCTGTTGATTCCTCTTGGGAATCGATAGGCGAGCCTGCTGCAAAACTCCATGCGGGCTATCGCGTGGCGGGACGATTAGCCGATCACGAGAGAGAACTGGCAATTGCATATCTTCGGCGCGCTGATGATGAGAAAAAAGGCTATACGGATCTCTCAAGTTCGACTTTTATCTTGTGTATCCGCATTACTATTCGGGCGTTCTCTGGGCTACTTCGACGCAGACTTTTTGTGCCGGCCGATGTTGAGCGAATAGGGAATCTGATTGATCGCGTACCATCTCAGATTGAAAGGATCCGTCTTTGGTCGGACCTCGCCCTCCGTATTCACCGAAGAGATCACCATGATTTACTTCGCGATATTGTGAGGCAAAAGCTTAATCCGTTGCTGGCAAGCCTGAAAGAGAGATGCATACATGAATGGAGACTAGCAACGGCCTTTGCGGCCCCAGTCTTGTATTGTTTTTCACCCGTGCTCTCCGAGCAGTACTTAGCTGACCTTCCACTAGATTTGCGCGATGCTGCCTATGACAACCTGCTGCGATACCTTATAACCTCAATGCCACCAGGCGAGCCATTCCATCGCAAGAGTGGGACCGGCCTTCACCTAGGCGAGGACAAGTGTGCAGAAATCTTGAAAGTCGCGCACAACCTAAACATGGATTTCCTTGTCTACAGGTATATCTCAATGGCTGCGGAAGCAGCGAGATGGCAACACAATCGCTTTGCACTAAATCAGCTCCAGAAGAATCAGTTAGCCAATGCGATCAACGATTTGAGTCGAAGCAAATTCCCGAACCCGACATGTATCACACATGACGGTTTTGCAATCCTCGCAGAAGCGCAGGGATTACGATTGCTTCGGCCCAAGCAGGTTGACTGGAGCGATCTGCTCACTCGGGCCCGGAGACTGGCGAACGCTGCTGATCGGGCATTTGTGTTGATGCACCTCGCTGATATAATGCACACGACGTTTACTGATGAGCGAATCGCTCTTTTCGAAGAGGCATACCGGTCCTCTTTAGCGATTCCGTCTCTACAAGAACGAGCCGAAAGATTGAATCTATTAGCTAGCCTGATGCAGACTCAAAACCCTATTCGTGCAAAAACAATCGTCAGAGAGGCTGTAACGATGCTTCGAACGAAGCAGGCCGGTAATACTGACGAATTATGCAGAAACTTGGTTGATTTGGCATATCAGATTGATCCAGAATTCGCCTCCTCTCTAACGTCAGCATTTGACCATGACAGAGGCCGTGGAATTGCACGTGGTCAGATCGCCTATCAGAAACTGAAGGATTACTGGAAAAGTGAATCGCAATCCGACGAAAGAGATGAAGTGGTCGCGCACGAGCGCTCCGAAAAACTAGCGAGGGAATTGCTTGGAACGCTAAACGCTGATCGGATTCCTCAGAAGAGCTTTAAGTCATGCGTTGAAATTCTTAGCAGGTTGAACGGATCATCACTCCACTCACAATTTTGGACACTTAGCTGGGCGCTCGAGAATCTCTTCGAAAAGCGAAGTAACTCAGGTGAAGCAGAGGGTTTACTACGCGATGTATTTGAAGCGGTCTTGACGGCCAGCGAGGTAGGCGCAGCCGTAATCTCTCGTGCAGCCGGATATACGGTATCTGTAGCTCCGTCATCGACAAGAGAGGCGGCCAGCACAGTCATCAAGGCTGGCCAGCGAGATAGGGCCTTAGCCTACTTGACGGACTGGTTTCGAGATAATGGAAATGATTTCCTTTACATTTGTGACCCTTACTTCGGGCGGGGAGAGTTGGAAGCAATTCAACTCATAATGCGGGTAAAGCCCCAGATCCAGATTCGTGTTCTCACTAGCCGACGCAAGCAAGAACAGGATTTATCCAAAGAGATGTTGCCAATCCAGGATGCATACCGCCAATATTGGAGGGAGCACTTTAGTGATCAAGATCCCGAAGATTGCGAAGTCATCGTGATTGGCAATGCCGGTGGCGATCTCCCCATTCACGAGAGATGGTGGCTAACCAAGGACGCTGGATTGCGCGTCGGAACCTCCTTCAATCAATTGGGAGTGAATCGCGATTCCGAAATTGGGGTACTTATGCCTGTTGAGGCACATGAGCGGAGAGAAGAGGTAGAAGCCTTAATAAACCGGCAAAAACGCGAACATTTGGGGCAGCGGCTGACTTATCAAGTCATTCCAGTTTAGTTCAAGAGGTGGGACCTGGGTCTTTCCCACTCCCACCGCTTGGTCAGACACGACTACTGAGACGGTCCTGGATTTTCAAAGCTTCAGCAGTGTCTGTCTGGGAAACGATGGCGTACCGCTCTAAAACGCTGCGCGTGCGCCATCCGCCAATCTCCATGATGACGCCTTCTGCAATTCCAACACGGCGCAGGTTCCGGGCAGACCAACAGCAGCAAAACGGAGGTGCGTATGCACTTCTTCAAATTCTCCTTCGGTAGCCTCCGAATCGACGGCAGCACACAGGAGCGTGGTGATTGACCGTGGAGAAATCTGCAAACGCAAGCAGCACCGAGTTTGGGCAAACGCCCCTGTCAATCGGCGAAAAGATCCCATGAAATATCACCAGCTTGTGATCGGCACCGGAAGAGGCGTTGAACGCGCTGCTGGGGCGGAGGCGGATTTTCTTCACGGAGCACGCTCACGAGTGGTGAGCTACGCATTAAGGCGCAGTGAAGACGATCTCCACGCGACGATTGCGAGCTCGGCCCTCAGGATCGTCCGATCCGTCGGGCCTCAAATTGGGCGCGCGCGGTTTGGCCGCTCCATAGCCGACGACATGTAGATCGATATGTTCGAGATCGCCATGCGCTTTCAGCCAGCCATAGACGGCCGCTGCGCGCCGCTCCGACAGGCGCTGATTGTAGGCTGGTGTCCCTTTCGCGTCGGTATAGCCCTCAATCATCGCCGTCTTGACGGTGCGCGCCCTCAGGATCATCGCGGCGCGGGCGAGTTCCGCGTCGGCACCAGGCAGGAGGTCGGCCTTGTCGAAGGCGAACAGCACGTCGGCCGGAAGTTCGATCCGTGTCTCCCTGGCCTTGGTCTCGACCTTCACGTCGGGCCCAAGCAACACCATTCCGCCGGCCGAAAGTGCGATCGAACTGGCGACAAGCAGTGTCGCGAAGAGCAGGACCATCAGAATTTCTGCTGCGCGGATCGACCAATCCTGCCAGAGAAAGGCCGGCCTTCGACCCGAATTACAGAAATAGGCTCTGTTGTCAGTCGGCGTGACGGGGAGCGGCCCATAAGGAGGAGGCTGATTGCGGTCGCCTGCGAGGACCGCCCGAGCCTGCGGCCGCAGGCGGAGGCCGATCAGGTATCGGGTGCTCGGGTCATCCTCGCAGGTGAGGCACAGCGCGAAAAAGGCGATTACGTAAGCCACCAGCGCGACGAGCGACGCGATGAGCGCCCCGATCGCGATGGTCTCGAATGTCAGCGTGTCGAACTGGCCGTGTCCGAACTTCCACAGCAGCCCCGCGATGATCCCGCATAGGATTGACAACATACGCACGATCTTCTTGCGCGCCGGCACCGGCGGGTCGAAGCCCGCCTTTCCGAACAAGAACCCAGCCATCGCGAGGCCGACATTAACAATGACGCCGGCGCTCTCGATCAACGGTTTGAGGACGCCATAGTCCGTCAGCATCAGAGGTTGACGACCGTTTGCGTGCGCGACGGTCCCAGGTAATGCGGCGTCGGATCCTGCCGGACCGATGCGCCCTTGACTCCCTGGAACATGTAGTTTCCGCTGGTCGGCATCGTGTCTGTGACCGGCCAAGTCGCCTTGCTTCCGAACCGCCTCGGCGAGTAGTTGAATTGCGGCCAACTCTCGAGGAACCAACCCCTCCGATTGCAGTTAGCGGTGTAGATCTGGCGGGGCGTAGCCGGGTTGGGGGCGGAGGCGGAAATGCGCAACGCGTCGGAGAAAAGGGTGAGAAAGTTGGCAGACCCCTCCTGCTCGCTCACCAGTCGAAGGGGCGCTGGGCCGCTCTTGACATCGTTGATCCATTCGCCGGTTAGCGGCGGCACCGGCGGTGGCAGCGCTGCCGGTCCGTCGTCGCGATAATCAAGGGCGCGTCGGCCCCAGTTGGAGAGCGCGCGACGCGCCCTCTCGTTGAATACATCGACGATCACATCTAGCCCGAAGCCATTTCCAGCCTGTGTGAGCACCAAGACGTCGCCATCACCAGCGGCAAAGAGGCGGCGCGCGCGAGTGATTTCCTTTTCGAGAAACTGCCGCAGATAGGCTGGCAGGAAAGACCGTGGCCTGTCGGTGTAGGCGCTAACCTGTCGCTCGAGCAAGGCGAGCAGGATCGTGGCGGCGCGGTTCTCACTGGCGCCGGATCCCTGCACTTGGTCCACGTCGAAGAACCGTCCGCGATACTCCTCGGCGAGCCTGCGGGCGAAGGCCGCGTCCTGATCGTTCCTAGGCAACTCACTCATCTGGAATCCCTTCGGACGCGCTGGCCCCTCGCGTCATTCTAGTGGATTTGCCAGTTCGCGGGCAGTCCTTATATCGACCACAAAACGCGACCGAAATGGCGGCTCAATTCCATGCCGACGAGCCGCGCGGATAAGTACCGGAATGTCAGCCCCGCGTTAGCGATCCGCAGACCGCTGGGCTGAAGCCCAAGAGCCGCCGGAGGTAGAGGTCTGCATTGTGGCGTTACGGCGTTACGTAACGTTCGTACGTCGTCGACAGGTTTCGTGGACAAATTTGTCCATTGTGGACCAGCGTGGACTCACATGGCCCATCGCGCCGTAGGCCAGGCAGCGGCGAAGGCGTCCCGTTAGGCTGCACCCCAGTTTCAAAGGAATACGCACGCATGCGAGGGCTCTAGTTTTCAATTTTCAAATTTGACTTCACTCCACTTCCTTCCTCATAGGGGCTGAACGGGGGCTGTTTGCGACGGAATGCAGCGTAT
>Ga0207148_1146_pt1 | contig 13383 bp, 7 predicted proteins | sample Alteio_BWMinHeat_34_FD_153558 | JGI IMG/M metagenome (GOLD analysis project Ga0207148, IMG submission 153558) | Enriched cells from forest soil in Barre Woods Harvard Forest LTER site, Petersham, Massachusetts, United States -... | ecosystem: Environmental > Terrestrial > Soil > Temperate forest >... | reverse complement strand
CTTGTAGAGCGGGACGTAATTCGCGATATCACCAGGGGCGATAACCACGCCGGCAGCATGCTTTGAAGCCGAACGGGCGAAGCCTTCCAGGATCAACGAATACTCGATCAACTTGTCGATCAGCGGGTCTTTCTTCGAGAGTATCGCCTTAATCTCGGGGAGCTCGATCGCTTCCTTTAGCGGTGTCACCCTGCCCATTATGACCGGGATATTCTTCGTGAGCTCGTTGATCGTACCAAGCGGGACACCAAGCACGCGACCAACATCTTTGAGAACTGCGCGTGCAGACAGCGTTGAGAATGTGATGATCTGCGCCACGGACTCACGACCGTATTTGTCTCGCACATATTCGATCACCTTCTCCCGTCCATCGTCAGAGAAGTCGATATCGATATCGGGCATCGATACGCGCTCAGGATTCAGGAAGCGCTCAAAGAGAAGATTATACTTGAGCGGATCCACATTTGTGATGCCGAGCGAATAGGCCACGAGCGAACCTGCTGCCGATCCACGGCCAGGGCCGACGCTCACTCCCATGGCTCTTGCAGCGGCGATGAAGTCCTGCACGATCAGGAAGTAGCCGGAGTAGCCCATCTTCTTGATGACATCAAGTTCAAAGTCAGCGCGCTCTTCGACATCACGAGTCATCACCTTATATCGTCGATCGAGGCCCTTGCGAGTTAGCAGATCGAGGTAGCCGTCGAGTGTGTCCGTGCCGGAATCCGCAGGGATTGGAAACTTCGGCATCTTGAAATCCTTGGAGAGAACTACATTGCACTTGTCAGCAACTTCCATGGTCGATTCGATCGCTTCAGGCCATTGTGCAAAGAGCTTGTGCATCTCCTTCGCTGTGCGAAAGTAGACCTGATCGGTACGATAGCGAAGCTTGGTGATATCCGCTTGTTCTTTGCCGGAGTCCTTGATGTGCAACAGCACATTATGCGCGATCGCGTGCTCCTGCCGGACGTAATGGCAATCGTTCGTGCAAATAAGCTTAAGCCCCATCTCCCGTGCGAGCTTTGGAGCAAGCTCGCGAACACGGCTTTCGACATCCAGACCGTGGTCCTGCATTTCGATGTAAAAGTCGTCATCGAAAATGTCTTTGTAGATACGAGCAACGTCTTTTGCACGCTCGTAATCGCCAGAGATGAGATGCGGCGAAATGACCCCACCGGCACAGGCCGAGAGCGCGACAAGGCCTTCGCGATGCTCTGCAAGCAGGTTTGTGTCAATGCGGGGTTTGTAGTAGAAGCCTTCCGTGTGACCTTTGGTCACAAGCTTCATCAGATTCTGATAGCCGACCTCGTCTTTTGCAAGGAGGATCAGATGGTTGTAGACCTTCCGCTTGCCTTCGGAGTTAATTTCAGATTCACGATCGAAACGCGAGCCCCCGGTCACAATATAAACCTCGCAACCGATGATTGGCTTCACGCCCTGCTTCTTCGCTTCCTTGTAGAATTCGAAGGCGCCAAAGAGCACTCCGTGGTCCGTCAGTGCGACAGAACCCATATCGTTCACCTTCGCGGCGTGAACGAGATCCTTTACATCGCACGCTCCATCAAGCAGCGAGTAATGCGTGTGATTGTGTAAATGGACAAACTCTGACAAGGGCATCGATACGGTTGGAGTGATACTCAGAGACTTAACCGCGTAATCGGTCGCTATGTTGCCAGGCTTATGAAATAAAAGTAAGTATGAAAGCTGTCGCCGACTCAAAGGAGGTTAGCAGAACCTCCCTATCACTTCACGTAAAGCATCCAGCGAGCAAAACTTTGATTGCCTTTTGTTAGCAGATAAAGGTAGGCTCCTGTGGGAAGCTTGGTGGCATCGAACCGAAAGTTATGCACACCCGAGCCGAATGTGCCATCCGCCAGCGTCTCGATCTTTCGTCCCAATGCATCGAAGACTTCGAGACGAACATGGTCCAGGGCTTCAAATTGGAGCGTGATCGTCGTAGACGCGCTGAATGGATTTGGATAATTCTGTGAGAGGAAGAAATCACTCGCAAGCGTCCCGTTAGTCACGCTATTCAGCCAATTGAGGCTTCGGTAGACTCCCTGGCCGCGAGTCGCCGCGTAAAAGAGTCCCAGGGGGTTCTCACAGTAGGTTGAAGTGCCAAGAAGAGGAGTAAAACTGGCTTGTACCAGACCGCTTGAAACGTCCAGCCACGTGTTTCCCTCATCGCTCGATCGAAATGCGCCGGAGTCGGTCGCCAGAAGCAAGTCGCCTTTTGAGGTCTGCACGATATCAAAAATGCGGGCATTTGACCGATTTGGGAATGGAATCAATTCGGTCCAGGTCTGACCGGTATCTTTCGATCGGAAGAGTCCCGCTGAAATCGAGAAGAGCGTCCCGTCTGCCATCACAGTACGGAGACCTGCATGGATACCGACCATCTTCCACGACTTGCCAAGGTCTCTTGAGCGATAGATGGCTCCAGTCACCAACGATGCAAAGACTTCGCCTTGAGGACTGATTGCAACACGGTCCGCTGCGCTCAGGCCCGGATCACCCGACACTTTCGACCACGTTACTCCATGATCACTTGAAACGTCGACGCCAAATTGTGTCGCAGCAAAGATGTGCCCCGCCGGGTTGATCGCGATCGAGGACACAAGGTTCGACTGCTGGCCATGAGGGATTGAATCGACGTACTTCCATGAATCACCATTGTCCGTCGAACGAAGTACTCCTGTCTCATTGCCAACGAAAATGTTATCGAAGGGATCGATCGCAATCGGACAATTTGCAAAGTTCTGTCCGAGGTCCAGATCAAGCCGCTGCCAATGGTCGCCTCGGTCTGTGGTTCGAAATACGAGCCGTTCGGAAAGAGAAAAAATTTCGCCTTTGCTGTTGCTCGCGAGTCCAACGATCTGATAGGCCCATAGTCCCTTGTTTCCAAGCAACCATGTTAGGCCGTCATCCGTCGATCGATACATTCCAAAAAAGTCAGTCCCCAGGAATAGATGACCGTTCTGTTTGATCGCGAGCGGGAAAAAAGCGCCGTCCTTGATCGTCGTATCGATTAGCCGCCACCCAGCACCTGCATCGTCGGATCGAAAAAGAAATCCGTCACCGTTCCGAGCGAACAAATGTCCATTGACCCGATCGGTAATGACCGAGTACCAAGGCCGAATTGAGGGTTCTGTAAAGACTTTCTGCCACGTGGCAGCATCGTCATGAGAGCGATAGATCACTCCCCATTGATCGGCAACGATAATACTGCCATCGAGTGCGATCGCGAGAGAAGTTGCGTTTTTACCGTTTGGACTAGCGTTCAATTGCGACCAGGTCGATCCATGATCGGTAGTGCGAAAAAGGTATCCATACGTGGTAATCACCAGGACTCCACCATTCTGATCGACCGCGATCGCACGCGTCGTTGAATCCTTCACGCCCGCACTCGATTCAATCCAATGCCTGCCGTTATCGAGCGATCTGACGATGCCATGTAGTGGCACACTTACAAAAAGATCGCCAGCATGATCGATTACAAAATCATTGATCTGATTGCCGTAGAGGAGCGAATCGAGATGTACCCATTCATAGTTCGCATCGTTGACCTGGAAACGGTACATGCCGTTCGTAAACGTCAGCGCGAAAACGTAACCATTAAAACTCGATTCGAGAAATTTGATATGTGGTGTGCCAATTCTATAGTTGACTGGAAACCAGGAGGCACCATCATCCGCGCTCATAAAAATGCCGCCTGTTGCTGTGCCTGCAAGTATGCGTTGGAGTGAATCAACTGTGACCGCAGGGATCAAGCCGCCTTCGGGTCCCGGTGTTGCCTCCCAAAATGGACCCTGCGCAAAGAGAGGGAGAGCGCACGACGACAAGAGAAGGACAATGAGTGCACAACGAAATCCTAGCAACTTCATGAGGATGAGATTTGATGTAACGGGAATATTACGTCAACACCCACCTACAAAAAAAGTGCGAGATTGTCTCAGTTTCGGTATTGAAGACCAATCCGCGCTCCAAAGCTGGTCAGATGCCAATTCAGATCCTTGACCGCATCGAAGAAGGGAAAATTCAAATACGCCCCGGCGAGCAGCGAAATCTTTTGGCTCAGCTTGAACTGGACGCCCGGCGAAAGCTCTAGCGCGATATGGAATCGCGTTGGAAATGGTAGTGATCCCTGTGCGATTGTGTGGCTGCGCGTCCCTGTGCCACGGCCCTGATTGGCGAGCTGACCATCGACGTATTCAAGCGTCGCAGGGAAAAGAAGATCGGCTCGCTCGAAATAAGAGCTACCGACCAGAAATCCTGCAGCAAGACCTGCATAGAGGTATATTTTTTCCGGGATGAAGTAATAATAAACACCGCCATTGAGCGTGAGATAATTGAGTGATGCTTCCGTCGTGAAATCCTCGATCGACTTTGACTTTCTCGCCCCAATCGTATCTCCATACAGAATCGAGTCTGTAACAAACCCAACGTGCTCTGCAACAGCAGCCCCAGTGATGTTCGCATAGCCTATGCCGCCTGCAAGCAAGACCTGCTTGTTGAATGGAAAAATGTAGAGCCCCTGAAGGCCGCCTGAGAGTCGCGAGCTAAACTTATCGAACGTCCCGCAGCCTGCCAGATATGATGGCTTCTCGAAGGTTACATCCGAGATCGTGAATGATGGCGTGGAAATGAACTGCACCGTCCAGGAGCGACAAGCAGGACAAATATTGTCGCGACCTTCAGTCATTGTGTACTTCCATCTTCCGCTCTTTTCGTCACGCGTTCTGCAGATCACCCAATAACTCTCGTTGTGCGCCGCATCTGTAAGTCGCAGACTCATAAAGGCGCACTCGGCTGTATCACGAATGCGAAAGCTAAGCGGAAGTTGAGGCGTGCCGATATCAAACTTTGGTATGACGACCGGTGACCGGAAATTCGAACTATCAATCACCTGCACCTGCGCCAAGCCAAAATCGAACAGCCGATCGTCCCGAGCAAGAAGCCCCAAGAACGATTCGCCATTTTCGGAGACGAGTTCTAGCAACGGCCGGAGCGTGTCCGCGACCAACGGCACCGTCTGCACTAACTGTCCGCCATCATTGCCATATGAATCGTAGTTATCACTTCCAACGCCAAAACCATATGAATAAAGACCGATCGGCTTTTCGCAAATAACGGTATGCGGACCATAGCCGATCTCATATTGCGCGACTGCAAACTTGGAGAACCCGATCTTATGAAAGTAGTGATCGGGAACACCAATGCCATCGACTTTGAGCGACTGGATTGCGTCAATCGGGACGACGAGGTTGATATAGTGATGCCAATCACCCTGGATCGGTGTCGCGAAACGGTAATACTTCAAAAACTGCTCAGTAGGAGTAATGAGCAGCATGAACGGATCACCTACTTTGATCGAATCGGCGTCCGAACTCTGCGCATACTCAGCGATTAGAACCGGCTTCGAACTCGTTACAAGCGCGTTCTCAACCATGTGATTGTCTTCGTAGAACTCTCCCGCGAGAAGCTTTGCAACCAACCGATTATTGACAAAGACCTGGGTATTGTCTTCGTTCGCGACAACGCGCATGACATACTGCTCCTTATCCTGGAAGCGCCCAACAAAGAACTGCCTTCCCCAACTGGGCACCGGCGGCTCCATCTCCAGCAATTGATCGCAGAAGCTCACTTCCGGTGGTACTTGTGCGCAACTATGACCGATAAAGAATCCGACCTTTTTGCTCGATGTGACTAGTGTGCCAGTCAGATCGCTCTTCTTGCCAAGCAGTTGCGAGCCTTGCACTTGATAGACATCTCCTTTTTGGATTTCCACCGAGAACGTCTCACCGTTGTGATGACCTCCATACGTATCGGCATTAAGGGAAATGACCACAGTCGTGTGGTCTTCTGTGCCCACGATATCAAATTGCGAAACAAAGGCATTATCCTGATTTGGAAGAGGATAGTATCCGACGGCGCGATATGTTGTACCGAGTACATTCGTCGGATACGCTAGATACGTATCGGTGCTCTTTTGCCTCGTTGAAAGTCCGAAGACCGCAACATCATTTTCAGCTTCGACATGCACTCCCAATTTCTGTATAGCGTCAGATCCAAACACCTGTGCCACCGGATCGATATCAACCGCGATCACCTCAGTGGCATGAACAGAGAAGCTTTTAGAGAATCCGATGCCAGGGATCGTGATTCGGCCGTTCGTCTCACGATCGGCTGTGATGAACAATTTAGGGGTAAAGACGCTGCCGTTCTCTGATTTGGCATTCTGAGGAAAGCACATCCAGAAATCCTTGCCGCGAGAATCGCCGACCGTAATTCTTCCAAGCGAATCAATTGGCGTTTGACCAAACGCGCTGCCGCCAGAGATAAGAACAAGAATAGCAAAGACTGCGACCGACCTTAGCCACACTCGAGAGTGGAAGAGTTCGTTCATTCAGTGATGATAATTGCTTTAAGAGCCTATGAACGAGTGTTAGTGAACGATCACAAAACGTGAATTCTGAACCTGATCGACGGAGCCGGTGGCAGTGTACGTTGTCAGCCGAATAAAATACATACCGGTAGCAAGACCACGAGTGGGCAGTGAAAACGTGTGTAAGCCGTTTGGCGTCAGTGATTTTGTCTGCAAATCACCAGATGCAATCGTTCGATCGAGCAAATCGACCACCCGAAGCGCGATCACCTCCGGGTTATTATTATAATATTGAATGGTAACCCGCGCGCCAAGAACTGCGGGAGATGGGAATGCCTCAATCACAAACGTGCTGCGCCGAGGGCGAACGGTGCCCCCGCAAAGCGAGTCGGTCTGCGAACCACCTGTGCTGTCAATAACCTGTGCAGACGCAACCAGGGGCAGTAGTTCAACCCCGAGGAGCAATCCCCCGGCCAATAGTGCGGTGCGAAGCTTTTTGTTCAAACTGGCAAATCGATGAGATCTCATGCCCGGTTGAACAAGGGTAAAGTCTTCAAAAAGTCCCGAATCATGGTGGCAATCGAGATACCTCAACATTGCCATTACTTGATTTCGATATGAAGATCACGCAATTGGTAAGGCTCAACGGTAGATGGGGCATCGTCCATCAGCGACTGCATGCTTGTCGTTTTCGGGAATGCTATCACGTCGCGTATATTCTCAGTACCGCAGCAGAGCATCGCAATGCGGTCGATCCCAAGCGCCATTCCTCCGTGCGGCGGGGCGCCGTATTGGAATGCCTCGAGGAGGAAGCCAAACTTGTGCTGCTGCTCTTCTTTTGAGATCTTCAGCATGTCGAATACTTCAATCTGCAACTTTCGATCGTGTATCCTGATCGAACCAGATCCGAGTTCGTAGCCATTGACAACGATGTCATATGCGCGCGCACGTATGTGTTCCAATCCCTCGCTGGCCCGAGCCCAATCCTCAAGATTCGGCGAAGTAAACGGATGATGCTTGGGTACGAATTCACCTGTTGCCTCATCCAGTTCGAACATCGGCATGTCCGTGACCCAAAGAGGTGCGAATTCGAACGATCTTCCTTCGAGTAGGCCTAAACGTTTTGCGAGCTCGGAACGTAGCGCACCAAGGATTGTGTAAGCTCGCTCCCAATTCACGTGCGAGACGATCAGGATGAGATCACCCACTCGCGCTCCGGTTGCAGCCGCAATCGAACTAGTCACTTCATCACTCAGAAATTTTTTCGCACTGGATTCGACGCCCGACTCCGTTATCTTCATCCAGACGAGACCACCGGCACCATAGATCTTCGCGTGCTCCGTCAACTGGTCAAGCTGCTTCCGTGACCATTCTGCTGCTTTTGGAGCAACGACTGCACCGATGACCCCTCGCTTCTTCTCCAGAGCATCCTGAAATACTTTGAATTCAGTCTTGCCACGCACGAGTTCGGTGATCGTTGTGATCTCGAGCCCGTATCTAAGATCCGGTTTGTCGGAGCCATAGCGCTCCATCGCAGTTTTATATGTGAGCCGTTTGAATGGTGGTAGTGTATAGCCGAGATCGCTCCAGGTCTGACGAAGCGATCCCTCCATTATCTCCTGGACCACTTCCTCATTCGTAAAACTCATTTCAACATCCAACTGGGTGAACTCCGGCTGACGGTCTGCACGCAGATCCTCATCCCGAAAGCATTTCGCGATCTGGAAGTAGCGGTCGAGTCCTGACACCATGAGAAGCTGTTTGTAGATCTGCGGTGATTGTGGCAGCGCGTAAAATTTTCCTTTATGCAGCCGGCTCGGCACGAGAAAATCTCGCGCACCCTCCGGCGTGGCCTTCATGAGGATCGGGGTTTCGATCTCCAAAAAGCCTCGCTCATCGAAATAGCGGCGGATCGACTGTGTGATCTTGTGTCGAATGGCAAGATTGTTCGCAAGGTTTGGTCTGCGAAGATCGAGGTATCGATACTTCAAGCGAAGATCTTCGTTCGCTGTCACCTCTTCCTTGATCTCGAAGGGCGGGACATCGGATTCATTCAGGACGTCGAATGCATCGACGAGCACTTCAACTTCGCCTGTCGCCATCTTCGGATTGACTTTTTCGCGCCGACGAACTACGCCGGAAACGGATACAACATACTCCGCGCGGAGCCGCTTGGCTTCTTCGTAGAGCAGCATCGTTTCCTCGCTGGGTTGAATGACGCATTGCAATTTTCCCGAACGGTCTCGCATATCGAAGAACAGCACGCCTCCAAGATCGCGGCTAACCGCGACCCAGCCATTAATGATCACATGCTGCCCGATATGTTCCGCTCTTAGTGAGCCTGCGAGATGTGTTCGTTGCTGAAAAGTCATTGGGTTTTAGTGTCCTGTCTCTATCCTGGAACTGCAAAGATACCAGTTAGCGGCCATTCAGGCGCTGGCTCCTCGACACTTAGGTCAGGGTTGGGTATATTCGTTGCACAATGTCTCAACGCGAACGCCGAATTGTCTTATGGATCGCGATTTTTGCGTTCCTCATGCGCCTGGCCCTTGTCTTTCGTCCCGAGCCAAGGATTTATTCACGGCCCTACGTTGACGACACCTTCTATGCGCTCGGCTGTGCCTACAATCTTTCACAGGGTCATGGTCTTACAGTTGATGGCGTCCATCGAACAAATGGAATTCAGCCACTTATCGTGTTTCTCGAAACACCGCTCTTCCTTCTATCCGGGCCAGATAAGACGTTGGGAGTTCGGCTGACAATTGCACTTCAAGCAGTTTTTGACTCGATCGCTCTACTTCTTTTTGCCGGGCTCATCGGAAAGATGCGAAGATCGAAAAAGCAAGATGAACGGCGAATGACTGCTCCGATCATTGCTGCTCTGCTCTGGGCTGGACTCTTTAACATCTTCAGACAAGACATGAACGGGCTCGAGACTGGGCTATATTCTCTGCTCATTCTTGCATCGTTACATTTTTATGCTCGAGTGAGAGACGAGGATTCATCTCTCACACGCTGGGCAGCTCTTGGTACATTGCTCGGGCTGCTCGTGCTTGCCAGGATCGATGCAGTCTTCCTGATCATCGCCTTCATTGTCGTTGAACTCTGGCGTCAACGCCTGCGCGCATTGCCTCCCCTTCTTGTGATGGGTGCGACGTCGCTCATTGTAAGTTCACCCTGGTTGATATTCAACTATCTCAACTTCGGCAGTATTATGCCACAGAGCGGGCAGTCGGAGGCGCTCGGTGTACATTTTGGAATTAACATTTTTGACGGAGCAGTAGCGCTTGCGGATATCTTGGCGTCCTTCTTCTACTTCCCGTATGCGGAGTTTCCGGTTTGGACGCGCTGGCTTTGGTGTATTGCGGTGCCTGTTCTCCTGTGGCTCATCGTCAATCGATTGAAACTCGTGCAGGACATTAAAGCGAACTACAAACTTTCTGTGCTCGAACCTCTCGCGATCGCTTCAATCGGATTCATTATCTTTTACGTCTTCTTCTTTGCAGCATGGTGGTTTCTGTATCGTTATTTCCAGCCGATCCGAATTCTCTGGACGGCATTGCTGGTGATCGGGATCGAAGCTATGTTTCGCAAAATACCGGAGCTAAGTAAGACAAAGCGAAGAATGTCGATAGTCCTGGCGACGATCGTGGGTTTAGTCGCGCTGCTCTTCAATGCGAATCGATATATTGCTAATTTTACTTCGGATGATATTTATCCAGGTTATCTCGTCGGTAAATGGGCGAACGAACACCCGAACGCGAAGATCGGAATGGAGCAATCCGGCACAGCAAGTTTTGTCGCAGCCAACATTATCAACCTGGACGGGAAGGTAAATACCGATGCATTGCACGCTCGCAGATCCGGCACGATCGGCTATTACATCGTGAATTCAGGAATAGACTATATCATCGATTGGGATTTCATCGCGCTGCCCTTGGTCCATAACGCCGGTAAAGCAGGAGTAACGTTCGAACGAGACAGCGCAATCAGAACGATGGTGATATATCGTGCATCACGTTAGCCCGCAAACGACTTCGCGAGAGTTGTCATCTATCGTGTCGAGAAAGTCGCTACTCATCCTAGTGGTCACCGCGATCGGAGGCCTCACCTATCTCTGGCTCCTATCACGATCCTGGGTGGGACGAGATCAAATTCTTCTGTTGCGTCTTGGTGAAGATCTGGTATTGACGGGCACACTGTCACCGATGGCAAAAGCAATGTCAGGCGGTGGGACGATCCCTGGCTCGCTGCTGCAAATCCTGATCGGCCTCCCGCTTTATGTTTGGCAAGATTACCGTGCTCCACTGATCCTCGTGGGGCTCTTCAACTTCCTTGCTGGCCTCATTCTGTATCGAGTCATAAAGAAAGAGACCGATGGCCAGACCGCTCTGATTTATTTTGCGCTCTACTGGCTCAGCCCCTGGAGGATTTATCACGCTGCTCTCTTTTGGGAGCCAGCCTACCTTTTACTTCCAAGCGCATTACATCTTTGGGCCTGCAGCAAACTCCAAAAGGAAAAAATCTGGCTGCCTTCTGCTGTGCTGGGAATGGTGTTACTACTCACACCTCAGTTGCATGGTTCGTTTCTCTTCCTCTCGATTCTCACTGCCTTGCTCGTGTTCAAGAAAAAAATCCGAATCCAATGGGCAGGTTTTGCAATTGGTTCTATCTTAGGGTCTCTCACTCTAGTGCCTTTCGCCATCGCATTCATTACCCAGACGCTTCCCTCTAGTTTACCATCTGAGGGTTTCATTGGTCGGGGATTTCTCTTTGTCTACCCAGCGCTGAAAGGGGCAATATTCTTTCTTCGATTGCCAACCTTGGATATCAGCGAAGCTTTTAAAGAGATCATTTATTTTGACCGACCAATAGCGGCGCCTACTATGATCCTCCTGCGATTGGTTCAAGTGCTTCTGACGCTAACAATCGCGATCTCGCTACGCATCGCATGGGAGTATCTCAAGGGCTGGCGAAAAAAGGGCGAAACTGCAACCAAGTACTCATGGCTCGAGGCATATGCAGGATACTCTGCAATCGCCTTGATCATCGCAGCCGGGCTTGCTCCTTTTGATCTGCAAAGCTGGCAGGTGATCATTGCACTCCATGCGGCGCTTATTCCATTTGCAATATGGATCACTCGAATTATAAGGCGTTATGGACGGCGAGCAGAATTCGCGTTCGTCGCCTACTGCCTGCTCGGCGTCGTGAGCATCCTTATCATAGGGCTCGGCAAGCCTTCATTTCGGAAGGAAGCGATCCCACGAGAAGTGTTGAAGGCACCGACTGTCACGAAGCTGCTACCACCGAATCTCCCGCTTGAACGTCAGTGAACGGCCAGCGTAGAGCGTTCACGCCAGCGCTTCCTCTCTTGCAATGATCGTGTCATGATCATATTCTTCAATCGGCGGGCAGGTGCAAATCAACGTGCGATCGCCAAACGCATTATTCACTCGCCCGACGCTAGGCCAGAATTTGTCTGATCGCAAACCGTCAACGGGATATGCGGCTTTCTCGCGTGAGTAGGAATGCTCCCACTTATCGGTGATCACACTGCGGAGTGTGTGCGGAGCATTCTTCAACACATTATCGGTCTTATCGGCTTTGCCAGCAGCGACTTCGTCGATCTCGTGCTTGATCGCAATCATTGCTTCGCAGAAGCGATCCAGCTCGGCCAGCGACTCGCTTTCGGTCGGTTCGATCATTAGCGTGCCAGCAACCGGAAAGGAAACGGTCGGTGCATGGAAGCCATAGTCCATCAAGCGTTTCGCAATGTCCTCAACCTCAATACCAAACTCCTTGAACTTTCGCATGTCAATGATCATCTCATGCGCAACTCGACCATGCGTACCTTGATAAAGCACAGGGAAGAACTTCTCGAGACGAGACTTGAGATAGTTTGCATTCAGGATAGCAATTTTCGTCGCATGCGTGAGCCCTTCCGCACCCATCATCGCAATGTAAGCCCACGAGATAAGCAAAATGCTCGCACTTCCCCACGGCGCCGCGCTGACGGCACCGACTACATCCTGTCCGTCAAGATGCACAACCGAATGCCCAGGTAGAAATGGTGCAAGATGCTCGGCGACACCAATCGGTCCCATACCCGGACCACCGCCGCCATGCGGGATGCAGAACGTCTTATGAAGATTGAGATGACAGACGTCAGCACCAATTGCCGCAGGGCTCGTCAGTCCGACCTGCGCATTCATGTTCGCACCATCCATGTAAACCTGCCCACCATTCTTATGAATGATCTGACAGACCTCGCGGATGGTCTCTTCGAACACTCCGTGCGTTGAGGGGTAGGTTACCATGAACGCTGCCAGATCTTTCGCATGCTCGGAAGCCTTTGCGCGCAGGTCCTCCATGTCAATGTTTCCACGCTCATCGGTCTTCACCACGACGACCTTCATGCCAGCCATAACAGCACTAGCTGGATTCGTGCCATGTGCGGAAGCCGGAATCAGCGCAATGTTACGCCCCTTGTCGCCACGGCTTTCATGATAGGCGCGTATGGCAAGCAAACCCGAATACTCCCCTTGTGCGCCGGCATTCGGCTGAAGCGAAATCCTGGCAAAGCCGGTGATCTCTTTTAATGCAGATTCAAGTGATTTGAAGATCTCCAGATACCCAGTGGCCTGATCTAGTGGCGCGAACGGATGCATCGTCGCAAACGACTTCCACGTCACCGGGATCATCTCCGCAGTAGCATTCAACTTCATCGTGCATGACCCGAGCGGGATCATCGAATGCACAAGTGAAAGATCTCTATTCTCCAGCAACTTCAGATACCTGAGCATCTGTGTTTCGGAGTGGTGCGTGTTGAAGACGGGATGCGTCAGATACGCGCTTGTTCTCTGAAATTCTGTTGGATAATTCGTCTCAAGTTTATCACTCATCTTGTCGAGATCGATCGACTTCCCGTTTGTGCCATGCGCGTGACTGAATGCGCTCAGGATTTTTTGCAGATCTTCAATCGTGGTCGTTTCATCCAGCGA
>Ga0207148_1107_pt2 | contig 13495 bp, 13 predicted proteins | sample Alteio_BWMinHeat_34_FD_153558 | JGI IMG/M metagenome (GOLD analysis project Ga0207148, IMG submission 153558) | Enriched cells from forest soil in Barre Woods Harvard Forest LTER site, Petersham, Massachusetts, United States -... | ecosystem: Environmental > Terrestrial > Soil > Temperate forest >... | reverse complement strand
GGCCACGGACCGGCAGCCCTTCCAGTATTTGCGCGGTTGCGTGTGACATTTCCGCCGCAGCTTTGCCAAGCGCGACCAGCAGAATGGAGTCGAAGTCTTGCAGAGAGAATGTTCTGCCCGCGACGAAAAGTTCGTTTTGAAAGCGAATGAGATTTGTTCGTATGGCTGCGCTAACGTCAATCGATTGCATCGTTCGTTGAAACAGCGTGCGCGCGTACTGCCGAAGATTCATGGATTATCGTCCTCGATGAGTCAACCCAAACGGCTTTTGATAGATTTCTTGGTTTGTCGACATCAATGCCGCGATTGATCGACAGTATGTGCCAAGTCGCTGGCGCGCAGCTCAATCGATCCAGCACCAGACGGAATGCGAGGAAGCTTTACCGGCCATGAGTCTTTCGCACCAAAGGGGCGTTCCCCACTCCGGCTGCTCTGCGATAGTTTCTGGATCCTTATTGCGGGCCTCGCTTTCGTGAGTCGTGCAACCGCTGGATTGGACGCTGGTCGCCAGCGCCGCGTTATACGCTACCATACTGATCACTCCTAGTCCTTCACTGAAGTGCTCCGGTGGCCTTCCTAGCAGGCCGCACTCTCATGTTCATTAGAGGTGTTTGGCTTTGATTCGTCCATTCGTATGATTCGCATGCAGTAATCGGCCAGCCTTATCAATGCATGCCGTCGTTCGAGGTGGATGAGTTGTGGGAGCGGGCGATTGGCTGGAGAGTATGGAAGCGGTTTTACCATGCATTCTGGATGGCCAATGTTGCCCGGAGCGTTCGGGCTTCGCTCCAAATCGCCGAGACGCAAAACCCACTGTCCTGGAAGCAAATTCACACAACACCGCCGGAAGGACCAAGAATCGGACATTCTAATTCTTTGGAATATTGCTTTTCTGGTCAGCGTCAAACGGACACGCTACGAACTTGCTCATGCACCCCATCTTTTCGTCTGGACGAAAAGATGAGGTGCCGCTTCCCTGTTGATGGCGTCAATCAGGCCGGTCGGCAACCCGATCGCCCACCGCTTTTGGCCAACCGCGACTGGCCACTGGCCTTGCTCAAGTCGACGATGTGAAATCAGGTCGGCGGGCGAGCGTCCCGTGCACTTGCCCGCCGAGTTGTCCTGCGCTTCACGGCGCGATGGTGATTGTCACACTGCTTGAGACTGCTGCGTAATTCGTTCCTCCGGCATAGGTTGCTGTGATGGTGTGTATGCCGGTGCTGAGCCCCGTCGTCGTGTAGCTGGCCTGTCCGCTGCTGTTCACGGCGACCGTTGCCAGCAGCGTCGGCCCGTCATAAAACAAGATCGATCCGGTAGCATTCGGAGGACCCGTGCTCCAGGACGCCACCGCTGCCTGGAACGTGATGCTACTTCCCTCCTTTGCGTACCAACTCGAGGGCGTCAGAGAAAGCGTCACTGGCGCCGGCGTTACCGTGAAGGTTTCGCTGCGCGGTGTCGCCGCAGCATAGTTCGTTTGCTGTGCGTACTGGACCAGCACGGTGTGATTGCCGTGACCGTTACCGTGTATTGTCCCGCGGGAAGCGCCGACAGCGTGTAATAACCGTCCTTGGTGGTATTGCCTGTGATTTCCGCGGCCGTCGCCGTATTGCGCGCAACCACTGCCGCCCCGCGATTCCTGCGCCCGTAGTATCGGTCACCGTTCCCTGAATCGAAGCGGTTCCCCCTAGCTGTGCCTGGAGGCAAAGCTGGCACGGCGACCAGCAGAACGACTAGACATGGCAGCCATGCGATCAGTCCCATCATCGTCCGCTTGCGATGCGGATTCGCTTTCTTCCTGGCTTTTTTGCTTCACGTGCATGTCTCTCCCTGACTGAGTTCTAAATTTCCCCATATCCGACGGGATGATCACAACACTCGGGAATCAGGCCGGGCAGCGCCTGTGACCACTGATCAGAGATCAATGCAATGTGGTCAGACCTTTTGAAGCAGACCAATTATGGTGATGGCGCGCAGGACTATCAACAGAGAACTTTGATTGCGGCTGTGATTGTCAGGAAGCTTAGTAAGACTGTGCTAATCGCAAGCCTGGTCACGGAGATGCAGACTTTGGTCCTAGGAGGATCTTCTTGACAGACCTGCTGCGAGCGCAATAGATTGCGCCATACGCCGTAATGAGGTCAGACCTTTGATGAAGCCAGGAGACAGAGGAAGAACCACAGGGATGGCAGAGCCTCCGGCAACATGGAACATCTCATGGTGGCGGATCTCATCGGAACGCGGTTCAGGCGGGAAAACAGACGAACGCCGCATGTGGGAACAAACCGGGAATCACAGAACATGCATTCCATTCCGGCTCACTGGAGAGACGATTGCGAAATAAGATGCGGTTGGTCTGGCTGATGCTCGCGATGGCGGTGTGGTGCAGCATCTCCCTTTCCGCGCAAGATACGCGCCTCCGTAACGGAGCCGCACGTTCCATCTCCCTGTGTGACGCTCGATGCAGCCCTTGAGGCGCACAACGGAGCCCTATCCGATGCCGACGAGCGGCGCCTCGACACGGAACGGATTCAGCACGCAATGGACAATTGCGAATCCGGCAAAGCTGTGGTGCTGCGCGCGCGGCCATCGCTCCGTCTTTCTGAGCGGCCCCCTCATGTTGAAACCTGGCGTTACGCTGGTCGTCAGTGCCAAAGCCGTGCTGGCCGCCTCCCGCGATCCACGCGTCTTTGACGTCACTCCGGGAAGCTGCGGCGTGCTGAGCGAACACGGCCACGGATGCAAGGGCCTGATCAGCGTCTCCGGAACCTCCGGAAGCGGCATCATGGGCGATGGCGCCATCGACGGGCGTGGCGGCGCGAAGCTGCTCGGCCAGCAGATGAGCTGGTGGGACCTCGCGCATCAGGCCAAGGTTACGGATACGCAGCAGAACGTGCCCTGGCTGATCATGGTGCGCAACTCGACCGACTTCACGCTCTACTGCATCACGCTTCGCAACTCTCCGGGCTTCCATGTGTCTGTCAACCAGACCGACGGATTTACCGCCTGGGGCGTGAAGATTATGACGCCGAAGACTGCGCGCAACACCGACGGTATCGATCCGGGCTCGTCGCGTAATGTCACCATCACTCACTGTTTCATCCACACCGGCGATGACGATGTGGCCGTCAAATCCGGCCGAGTTGGCCCGGCCTCCGATATTTCCGTGCTGCACAACCACTTCTATTCCGGGCACGGTATGTCGATCGGCAGCGGCACCGAGGGCGGAATCGATCATCTGCTGGTCGACGACCTGACCATCGACGGAGCCGACAATGGCATTCGCATCAAGTCTGATCGCAGCCGGGGAGGTCTGGTCGAGAACGTTGTGTACCGCAACGTCTGCATTCGGAACACGCAAAATCCGATCATGCTGACGCAGATGTACACAACGTTCTCCGGAGACTGTCTGCCGGTCTACCGCAAGACCACACTCCAGAATGTGGACGTCCTTTCGCCAGGCACCTATACCTTTCTCGGACTCGATACGCAGCACAAGCTGGGGGTCACGCTCGACAGTGTCTTCGCCGATGGACTCGACAAGGCGGAGATCATCGCAGCTACCGCCGGCATTACCATCGGTCCCGGCGAAGGCAATCTCAGACCGAACGGAAGTGGCGTGGCACTGACGACGTCCCCGGATGCGCATGCAGGCGTTCCGCTGGCGTGCGCGCCGCGTTTTGTTCCCTTCCCTGCACTCGATACCGCGCCGGAGTTGGCTGGCACCGTGCCTCCCGAGGATAAGACCCTCTATGTGGCCGCCGACGGCACTGGCGATTTCTACTCGATCCAGCGGGCCATCGATGTAGCTCCCGACACCGGAGCCCTCGTGCTGGTCGCGCCCGGAACCTACCGCGAGGTGCTGGCCATCTCCAAACCCAACATTCAGTTGCTCAGTGCGAACCCCGATGCGAGCAAAACTGTAGTGATCAACGATCGAAGCGCCGGAACCGCAGGTGGCACGCTGCATTCAGCCACGGTCAATGTGATAGGTGACAACTTCACCGCCGAAAACATCACCTTTCAGAATGACTTCAATGCGACGCATCCACAGCTCCCCTCCGGATCGCAGGCGCTCGCGCTGCTGGTTACCGGCGACCGCGCGGTCTTTCATAATGTGCGGCTGCTGGGCAATCAGGATACGCTCTACACCGGAAGTAAACATTGCACCGGCAGCGGGGACACCCGCTCCTGCGCGCCGGCACGCCAGTACTTCTCCGACTGCTATATCGAAGGCAACGTGGACTTCATCTTCGGTGATGGGAAGACCATGTTTGACCACTGTGAGATTCACAGCAACCAGCACTTGGAAGGCTTCATTACCGCGCAAGGCAAGAGCTATCCGTCGGAGGACTCCAGCTACGTCTTTCGCGGATGCCGCCTGACTGCCGATCCCGGCGTCTCGAATGTTTATCTCGGCCGGCCGTGGCGGCCGTATGCCTCAGTGGTCTATCTCGACACCTGGATGGGCGACCAAATACAGCCTCCGGGATGGCGCGAATGGCATCCGCGCGAAACCTCCTCGCTGGACACCGTCTTCTATGCGGAGCAGGGATCGACTGGACCGGGAGCGAACCTCGCCGCGCGCGAGCCCCGCAGCCATCAACTCACACCAGAGGAAGCGAAGAAGTTCTTGCCCTCTAATTTCCTGCGCGGAAGCGACGACTGGAATCCTGTCGCACCGGTCAAACCGTAGCGACGAACGAGTCGAAGAGAGGTGGAAATGGATAGACGTCATTTTGTAAAGACCTGCGTGGCGGCTGCCGCTCTCGCCGGAGTACCGGCGCAGGCTCAAATGCCACACATCGACCTTCCTGAGGATCGCGTGGCTCTCCCCGATGAGGGTTGGAATCTCTGGATCGACAAAGACGCCCCCTGGCAGGATGATGAGATCTTTTTGCCTGAGGATGTGGATCTGGCGCGATTGCAGCATAACCCGCCCACCGGCGGCTGGCGGGCGCTGCACGCGCGGCATAGCGGCCCGGACTACGCGGCTGTCACTCTGCCCACTACCGTGGAAGAGCACTTCTGGGGACGCTATGGCTCGCGCTCCTACACGCCCCAGGAATATCGCTATGCGGCCGACGATCCCGGTCCGCAAAACGGCGCATACGCGGGCGTCTCCTGGTGGTGGCGCGAGATCGACATCCCGAGAGCCATGCGCGGCAGCCGCATCTGGCTGCGTGTGCGTGGAGTGCGCATGCGCGCGGAGGTCTATCTCAACGAGCGCTTGGTCGGCTACTCCATCGTGGAGGAGCTTCCCTTCGAGTGCGACCTGACCGCGGCGGCCAATCCAGACGGCCCAAACCGGCTCGCCCTGCGCATCACCAACCCTGGTGGCCGCTATGACTGGGTGGATGGCACCACCATCCGCTGGGGCAAGGTCAATGTCTATCGCTCGCACGGCTTCGGCGGCATCGATCGCGAACTCACACTGCACGCCTCCCCACGCGACTGCAGGATCGCCGATGCCTGGGTGCTCAACACGCCACAAGCCAAAACCATCGCGGTCTTTGCCGAGATTGAGGGAAACGCCGGCGAATCCATGACCTTCGAGGTCATCGATCCTCTGTCGGGAAAGACACTGGCGAAGGCGGCAGGCGAGGAGCAGCCTTCACAAACCGGCTCCGCTTCTCGGCTCATGCGCGCAAGCATCAGCTGCCCCGAAGCCCATCTCTGGGATCTCGACACGCCGATGCTCTATCGGCTCCGCGTAACTCTGTCGACCGCACAGGGAGAAAAAGACATTCGCGTAGTGCCCTTCGGCTTTCGCTGGTTTGCTCCTGATGGTCTTGGAACAAATGCGGTCTTCCGCCTCAACGGTCGCCGCACCAAGCTCTATTCGGCGATCTCCTGGGGCTACTGGGGACACAACGGCCTCTGGCCGACACCAGAACTCGCGGAGCGCGAAGTTATCCAGGCACAGAATCTCGGCCTCAACTGCCTCAACTTCCACCGCAATGTCGGCAAAGAGGATGTCTTCCGCGCCCAGGACCGCCTCGGCCTTCTGCGCTATATGGAGCCCGGCGGCGGGAAGCTGGCCATCGGGAAGCTTCCCGCCGGTGTCGCCGTCAATGCCGCCGGCATCGTGATGCAAAAGACATCCAGTGAGGCCGATCGCTTCTCGCAGAGATTCATGCTCGCAAAATGCCGCGCCATGGTGCGCGCCTTCCGCAGCCATCCCTCGCTCATTCAATACACGCTGCAGAACGAGATCGGCGCAGACCTCAAAGACCCAGCGACCTTCACGCCTCTCGACATCATGCACCAGGAAGATCCTTCCCGCTCCGTAGTGCTCAACGACGGATTCAGCGCACCGCCACGCAGCGCGCCGCAGGCCTGGTACGCCCCCTGGACTGACCGGATGATCCGCAGCGATCAGGAGCCCTGGGCCGACTGGTGGAACAATCATCAAGGCGCGGGCGATCAGTGGTATGACAATTTCTATAAGGATGCGAACGACTTCACCTATCGCCAGCCGCTCAGCACCGCTCTGGTCGAGTTCGGCGAAATGGAAGGCTGCGCCGTGGCCGACAATCATGCGCAGATGGTGCGCCAGCTCGTAACGCATCAATTCGGCGGGAGCGGTTCCAGCTACGATCTTGAGGATCATCGCCAGATCCTCGACGGCTGCAATCGGTTCCTCGATCGCTGGGGCTTCCGCAAAGCCTTTCCCACCGCAAACGGTCTCTATCGCTCCCTCGGCGATAAGTGCTACCAGAGCTGGCAGCAATATCTCGAAAACGTCCGCATCTGCGATGCGGTGGATTTCGTGGCGATCAGCGGATGGGAGTCCACCTCAATCGAAAACCATTCCGGCATCGTCGATAATCTGCGCAACTTCAAGGGCGATCCGGAGCTGATCGCCTCTTCGCTGCGTCCTTTGCACCTCGTTGCGAAACAGCACAAGCTCTGTTACGCAATGGGCGATTCCGCGGTCTTCGACCTGTACTTGCTCAATTCCACGGGTCGCGCCGTTTCGGGACAGCTGAAGTTCTCCATGCTTGCTCCCGACGGGCAGCAGACAACGCTCGGTGTCTGGGCTGCCCCCGGCATCGTCCAGGAGCAATTCAGCTATCCAGTTCAGCTCGTATTCAGCACGCTTGCGCTCACGCAGGAAGGGATCTATCGCTTCCGGTTTGTTCTTGATGAGCAGCCGCTTGCCACGGTGGAGCGAGAGATCTGGGTAGCAAACACGCGCCCCAATCAACCTCGGCTACTATCGATCGGCATCAGCGGTGTCCTGCCCTCCGTCGTGCAACAGTTGAAGGCGTTGCCCGGCCTGCAGGTGACAGAGTTCGCCCGAGGCCAGCATTACGACCTCATCGTCGCTTCCGGTGTGGTGCCCGGATCAAAGCTTGACCGAAAGATTGGCGACGAGAACGGATTGGAAGCACAACCCTCAAAAGGCTCGATTCCCGAGCCGCGGGTACCCGGCCACATTCCCGACGAAGTGCTGTCCGCAGCCCGCTCCGGCACGCCTTTGCTCGCCATCGTGCCTGACGACGCCCTCGCCGATGGCGTTGCCAGACAGCTTGCCGCGATGGACCTCTTCACCTACGACGGGCAGATAGGCGACCTGCGCGCGCCGTGGATGGGCAACTGGCTCTTCGTGCGCGAGCACCCTACCTTCGAGCATCTGCCCTCCAATCGCGTGCTCGGCGTGCATTACCAAGCGCACGGGAAACAGTCCAATGGTCTGCGGATCGAACGCGCCGCCGGCGCCGAGGATCCCGAAGTGATTGTCGGCTACAGCCACGATCACGATCGCCAGATTGGAGCCGCCAGCTTCGTCTGCCGGAGAGGCGACATGCATGTGCTGGTACACCGCTGCCCCGCGTTTAGCGAACCGCTGCAGCAGCGCTGGCTCGCCAACACCATCAGCTATCTGGTTCGCGTATGAAACTAGGGCAGAGGATGCTACAGCAGGTCGTTAGGCAAGACTGCGCTTCGCATCCCGAGCCGCCGCCCGCTTGAAGATAGGTGCAAGCACGACCGCTTCATTGTGTTCCGCATCCTTTGCCCCGTAGACCAGCGTCATCGCGGAATGCTGCTGCGCCGTGTGAACGATCTCTGCGATCGCTCGTTTCACCTCAGGAGCCTTCAATTCCTCCTTATAACGTTTGCAGAATTCGAGCCAATGCTCGGGATCGTGATCGAACCACTTCCTCAGCTCTGTGCTGGGTGAGATGTTCTTCGCCCACGCATCCAGATGCAGGTCAGCTTTCTTCTTGCCACGCGGCCATAGCCGGTCGACCAGGACACGAAAGCCATCCGCGCTGGCAGGCTCTTCATAAGCCCTCTTGAGCAGGATCTCCATTCCCAGTACCACCTTTCATTCCGAAGGACGCAGGGCTGCAAAGATGAGATGTACACGGTCTTCTGTCGCGATCCCAAGGGGCGCTCAAATGCCCTGTTCGGGAGGAACATACCCGAATAGCCGGAGACGTTCGCTTTCCCGCCCCTTCGATCGTCCTCGCCCGTGAAGCAAATTCTTGAGGGAAAGCTCTCCGCATACCTGATTGGTTCTTCGATCGACGACCAGCAGGGTCTCCAATCCTTCTGTCGCCATGATCTCCGCGGCTCCGCGCGTGGTCTCGTCGTCATAGGCATAGAAGGATGGGAGCGGTTGCCTGGATCCGCCATCGGGTGGAACCGACATGACATCGCGGACTAGGACGAGCTCCAGTGGATCGACACCGTACTCGCGGGTCAGATGGTAGCCTCGCCGGCTCAGTTTCTCGGTCAGGATGGACCGGGGCATAATGAGCGACGTGACGAGGTACGACGCGATGCAGGCCATGGTCAGCGGGAGCAAGGCGGGCAGGCAATGGGTAACCTCCAGGCTGAACAGAATGGCTGTCAAGGGAACGCCAAGGGATCCTGCAAGCATGGATCCCATGCCGATCAGAGCCCAGAACGCTTGCGCTTCGGCGGGAGCATGCGCCAGGTGTCCGGCCAGCGCGCCGACAGCACCGCCAATCATGAGCAGCGGAGCAAGCACACCGCCGGAGGTTCCTGAACCGAGCGAAGAAGCCCACATCAGAGACTTTGCGAGCAAGATCCCTACGATGAGTCCAAGGGGAGCGTTACCGCGAAGCAACTCGGCGATGTTGTCGTAGCCCACGCCCAGGCCACGCGGGAAGAACAGGCCACCCACCCCGATGGCGATACCCCCAATTGCCGGCCACCACATCCAGTGAAGATGCAGGTGCTCGAAGAGATCCTCGAAGGCATACATCATGCGGCTCATCCCTGCCGCTACGAGACCAAGGAGAGCGCCTAAAATAGCTGCCCCAATCGCAAAGGAGGCATGATGCGCTCCCACCAGGACTGGCACCTGGAACAGCGGTCCCGCTCCAAGCCAATAGACGCGCAGAAGTCCCGCGGTGGCACTTGCGATCGCTACAGGGACGATGCTCCGGGGTCTCCACTCGAACAGCAAAAGCTCAACTGCGAGAAGGATCGCCGCCACCGGAGTCGCGAAGGTCGCCGACATCCCTGCCGCTGCCCCAGCGACGAGCAGTGTGGTCCTCTCGGCGTCGGTCACATGCATCCACTGTGCGATGAGCGATCCCACCGCTCCGCCTGTCATGATGATCGGACCTTCCGCCCCGAACGGCCCACCGGAACCGATCGCAATCGCCGCCGAAACGGGCTTCAGAATCGCGATCTTCGGATCGACCTTGGCACGCCGCAGGAGAATCGCCTCGATGGCCTCCGGTATCCCGTGGCCACGTATCTTGTCCGAGCCGAACCGGGCCATCAGGCCAACGAGCAGGCCTCCCAGGACCGGCACCACAACCATCCAATGTCCCAGAGGACTTCCGGCTGGGGAAACTGCCGCGGTACTGACACGATGGTAGTAAAAGAGGTTCGTTGAAAGCGCGATACAGCGTATAAGGAGAACGGCCAGCAGCGTCGCGCAGATGCCGATCCCGATCGAGACGCCGGAGAGCAGCCAAACCCTTTTATCAACGGTAAAATCCCTGAGAATCGACGGTTCTGACCTCACGTGTGTTTTTCCTCATCCGAGTGTGCCGACCGCGAAGCGGTCGTTTTCTTTGCATTGCCGATGCGCGTGAGTGCCTCGATCAGGCTGGGCGCGAGCTCGCGCAACTGCCGAGCATGGGCCTCCGAAAGCTGATCCAGCGCAGCTTGCCCTTGATCCGTGAGCTCTAACACCACGCATCTGCGATCGTTGAGATCGTGGGTTCTGCGGACGAGACCCGCCACCTCGCACCGCTTGCTGAGCTCGACCACCGTATGGTGCCGCAGACCCAAGACATGGGCGAGGTGAGAGAGCGTAACCAGGGTGCCGTCAGGAGCTCCAGCGATCTGCAACAAAAGCTGATGTTGTTGCGGCAGGAGTCCTGCTGCGGTGGCGGCTTGCTCACTAAATTGCAAAAAGCGCCTGATTTCGTACCGGAATTGGGCCAGCAGTTGCGTTTCATTCGGTAACTTGGGCAACGTTTCCTCCCGCAACAATATCGTATCACGATATAATCGGAGGTGAGATCAAGGTCTGCCCCGCCGACGATCTTCCTCCGGTCAGAACTCGATCTTGAAGGGTTCTCCTATGAATATCTACCTGTTTGTTCTTTGGCTGGTTCCACTCTGCGCGTTCCTGAGCATGGGAGTGATCGTGGCGACCGACAAGAGGGTATAGTCAAGGCCGCTCCATCTCGGAGGGTCGCCGTTACCGGGGCACAGACGAACCCGTGGACACTTGCAGAGTGGAACGATGATGTTTCAGAGATCCGTCGTTACGGTGGCCGCATGGCTCGAATTTCTCGTCGGCGCCTTCCTCGTCGTGTCACCCAGCCTGCCGTGCGGGCTGCTGTTCGCAGCGAAGCCTGAAGGTATCGACGTCCCTCTTGCCCGCTTTGCCGGACTCGGCCTCCTCGCGCTGGGGATCGCCTGTTTGCCTTCGAGGACCACAGGATCGCGCCGTGGTGTGGCGGGTCTTTTTGTATTCAATGTTGGGGTGGCGATCCTACTCGCCTGGGTGGGCTTTGCGACCACGTTCCACGGCATTCTGCTGTGGCCGGCCGCCGTTCTGCATGCCGCGATTGCCGCCGCCTTGATGCCCCAGCTACTTGCCACGAGGGGTTGGTGGGATGGCGGCTCCTTCCTCTAGGAGCCCTGCAGGTGACTGGACCGCCGGCCAGCCATGAGAGGGACTCAGGCAGCCCTTGCCCGCGTTAGGCGGCCTTCGCCTCATAGACCAGATTGAACGGCGTCTCCGCGGCACGCCGGAAGCTGTGGAACCCCGCAGCAGCCACCACATCGTGCATGCGTCGCTCACCCGACTGCGCTCCCAGCGCCAGGCCCACCTCCTGCGACCGTGAGGCCGGCGTGCAGATCATCGTCGACGCCGCATAGAACACACGCCCCACCGGATTCAGGTTGTCCTCGAGCCTGTCGTTCGCAAACGGCTCGACGATCATCCACACCCCATCCGGCGCCAGGGTTGCGCGCACATGCTCCGCCGCGCCCACCGGATCGCCCATGTCGTGCAGGCAGTCGAAGAAGGTCACCAGGTCATAGCGGTCGCCGGGAAACGCTTTGGCCGTCGCCACCTCGAAGTGGGTCCGGTCCGCGACCCCCGCCTGCCGTGCCCGCTCGCGCGCATGCTCGATCGATCCCTGATGGTAGTCGAAGCCGAAGAACCTCGAGTTCGGAAAGGCCTGCGCCATCAGGATCGTCGACGCTCCATAGCCGCAGCCCACATCCGCCACCATCGCGCCCTGCTGCAGCCTCTCGCGGACACCCCGCAGTGCCGGCAGCCACTCGCCGATGAGGTGCGCCGCATAGTTCGGCCGGAAGAAGCGCTCCGTGCCCTCGAAGAGCGAGGGATGATGTTCATGCCATCCGACGCCCTCGCCCGAGCGGAAGGCCTCCTCGATCTTGTATTCATCCTTGGCCATCGCCTGCACCATCTGAAATGCCCCGGGGATGTACGCCGGACTGTCCTCCTTCGCCAACGCGAAGGCCTGCTCCGGCGACAGGCTGAAGCGCCCCGCCGCCGCGTCGTATTGAACATATCCCGCAGCCGCCTGCGCGCTCAGCCACTCCCGCACATAGCGCTCGTCGGTGTCGGTCATCGCTGCCAACTCCGCCGGCGTCAGCGAATGTCCCGCCGTATCCAGCGCACGATACAACCCAAGCTTGTCGCCGAGCACCACCAGCGATGCGCTCATCGCCGCGCCCAGGTCGCCGACAAACTGCTGCAGAAAGGCATCCAGCTTCGCGGGATCGACCGAAGCCGGCTGAACGTCCTGGGACGTAGAAAAGGGGTTATTCGAGGAACTAGAGGAAGGATTCATCGGGACACCTCACAGCCTTGCCCGTTCCAATGCGCCGCGCAAAGGCTCGTTGCAGTAACCGCTGTTGGTACACGTACCCGTTCCGTGCGCAGGAGTATAGCAGCAACGCAACCCCGCTGCGCCGCGACGCGGTGTACCCTAACCTTTAGATGGATCCGCAGAACGCAGCAGTAAAAAACGGCGCCCCAACCCCGCTCTCCGACCGCCAGTTCGCCGCCATCGCGCGCGCTCTCGCCGAGCCACGCCGGCTCCAGATCCTCCGCCAGATCGGCGCCGGTACCGGACCCACCGCATGCAGCAGTCTGCAGGCCATGCACAATATCAGCGCCCCAACTCTCTCCCACCACATCAAAGAGCTCGAGAACGCCGGCCTGATCTCCATCCAGCGTGAGGGTAAGTTCGCCCGCCTCTCCCTGCAGCGCGACGTCCTCCACGCCTACCTGAACCAACTCTCCCAGATTTAAATTCCCGAGGCTCTGAATCCCGATCGAGCTCGTCTCATCAGATAGACAGTTGTCTAAGTGTCGAAGTAATTGAGCGGAACAATTCGAATCACGAGGGAAGCATGAGCAGACTCAAAGGGAAAGTAGCCATCGTTACCGGCGCCTCCAAGGGCATCGGCGCCGCCATCGCCAAGCAGCTCGGAGCCGCCGGGGCCTCGGTCGTCGTCAACTACGCCTCCAGCAAGGAGGGCGCGGACCGGGTGGTCGCGCAGATCGCGCTCGCCGGCGGCAAGGCCATCGCAGTGCAGGGCGACGTCGCCAACGCCGCCGATGTAAAGCGGCTCTTCGCCGAAACCCAAATGGCCTTTGGCACGCTGGATATTCTGGTCAACAACGCCGGCGTCTACCGCTTCGCGCCACTCGAAAACCTCACCGAGGAGCACTTCCAGTGGCACTTCAACACCAACGTCCTCGGCCTGCTCCAGGTCACGCAGGAGGCGCTCAACCACTTCGGCCCGGATGGCGGCAGCGTCATCAACATCGGCTCCACCGCCTCGCAGATGAACTTCCCCGGCACCGTCGTCTACACCGCGACCAAGGCCGCCGTCGACTCCATCACCCGCGTCCTGGCCAAGGAGCTCGGCGCCCGCAAGATCCGCGTCAACTCCATCAACCCCGGTGGCGTCGAGACCGAGGGTCTCCAGGCCCTCGGTCTCCTGGGCACCG
>Ga0207148_1148_pt2 | contig 13517 bp, 5 predicted proteins | sample Alteio_BWMinHeat_34_FD_153558 | JGI IMG/M metagenome (GOLD analysis project Ga0207148, IMG submission 153558) | Enriched cells from forest soil in Barre Woods Harvard Forest LTER site, Petersham, Massachusetts, United States -... | ecosystem: Environmental > Terrestrial > Soil > Temperate forest >... | reverse complement strand
ATTGGTGCTGGCGGATGAGAGATTGAAGTCCGGCGCGATGACAAGGACCGGGACCGCCGCCGAGGTGGATGCGGTGAAGGTGTTATTGCCAGAGTAGACCGCAGTGAGGCTATCGGAACCGGCAGGAACTGCGGTTGTGTACTGCGAGACAGAGCCGTTGTTGAGCGTTCCCGTGAAGAGCAGGGTTGTGCCAGAGTAGACGCTGACTGTGCCAGACAGGGTTCCAGCCGTCTTACTGGTCACCTTTGCGGTGAGCGTAATCCCTGTTCCCTGATTGATGGTGGTTGCCGTGCTGGTGAGTGTAGTGGTGGTCGTGGCCGTCACCGTGAAGGTCTGGGTAACCGAGGTGGCCGCTGTGAAGCTGGAGTTACCGGGCTGCGAGGCAGTAACTGCGACCGTTCCGGGACCGGTGATCGTAAGTATGTTGCCGGCAATCTTCGCCGGACCTTGTGTCACCGTGAAGATAACCGGCAGACCGGAGCTCGCGGTCGCGCTCAGCGTAATGCTGGTCGTTGTCTGCGCAATGTTCGGCAATGCCGCAAAGGCGATGGTCTGGCCTAAGGGTGAGATCGTGAGCGTGCCCGGCACAAAATTGGCGAAGACATAGTTCGCTGCAGCGAGTGTGCCGGCGGCTGGGGTAATGGGATAGGCTCCACCCGGTGAAGCTGCGGTCGCGGTGGTTGTGATCGCAGGGGCTCCGGTGATGACGCTCTGCGGGTCTCCGTTGACCAGCCCTGTGATGGCGTAGGCGAAGGTCGCAGGGATAGGCGCGCCCAAGGGGATGCTCACATTCGAAGCCGTGACCGAGAGGGGCGCTGGTGCGACCGTGAAGGTCTGCGTGACCTGTGCCGCTGCCTGGTAGTCCGCATTTCCGGCTTGATTCGCGGCAAGTCTAACTGTACCAGCGCCTGTAATCGCGACCGCAGCGTCTGTTCCGCTGACGACCGTCGCCGGACCCGACAGAACGGTATAGGTGATGGGCAGGAGGGAGCTTGCAGATGCTGGCTTGATCGGAGGGGTTCCATAGGTGACGCCGAGGTTTGTCGAAAAGGCTATGGTATTGGGCGCCTGAGTGATGGTAAGGGTTGCCGAGACGAAATTGAAGTTGTAGTTAGCCGCAGAGAGTGTTCCCAACGTCACGGCAATGGGATAGGGTCCGGGTGTGGAGGTGGTCGTCGCCGTGGTGCTCAGCGCAGGCGTGCCAGAGATGACACTCTGCGGATCGCCATTGACCAGACCCGTAATGGCGTAGGCGAAGGTCGCGGGGATAGGCGAGCCAAAGGCGATGCTCGCATTCGAAGCCGTGACCGTGAGCGGCGCTCGAGCGACCGTGAAGGTCTGCGTGACCGATTTCGCTTCGGCATAAGTATCATTGCCTATCTGGTGGGCAGTGACTCGTACTGTGCCGATTCCGTTGACGATGAGCGTGTTGCCCGCAAGGATTGCCGGCGACGTGCTCGCGACGGTATAGGTAACAACGGCTCCGGAAGAGGCAGTTGCATTGAGTGTGATCGGCGAGACGCCATATGTGACGTTGGGGAGCGTGTTGAAGGTGATGGTTTGCGGTGTAGTGCCGGTGACCGTGAGGGTGCCGTTGACGAAGGTGAAGCTATAGTTCGATGCGCTAAGGGTTCCCTGAGAGATGTCGATGGGATAGCTTCCAACTGGCGTGTTTGTTACCACCGCGGTGGAGACCGCAGGCGCACCCGAAACCACCGATTGCGTGTCGCCAGCGACGAAGCCGCTGATCATATAGTTCAGCGCTGGATTGGGCTGGTTGACCTCCTTGCTGAAACTGCAGGCAGTGACGGTCAGCACAGCGGGCGTCACGGAGACGGTGAAGGTGGACGACGTGGCAGCAGCGAAGCTGGCGTCGCCACTGTAGCTTGCTGTGATGGTGTGCGTTCCTGCCGCGAGACCGGTGGGCGAGTAGATCGCCTGGCCGTTGGTCAGCGTGACCGGAGCGCCTGGGGATCCCCCATCCAGCGTGAAGGAGATGCTTCCGGTGGGTGTGCCTGTACCGGTCGCCGAAGTAACCGTCGCGGTGACGCTGACCGCCTGGCCATAGATCGGATTGCTGGTCGCGGGCGTCGTCAGCGCGAGGGCGACTGTCGTGGCGCGCAAGCCGGTTCCGGTCAGTTGCACCGTCTGCGTCGCGCCGGTCCCATTGAGCGCGTTGTCCGTCTGCGTGACGGTCCCGGTGATCGTACCGGTGGTATTCGGGGAGAAAAGAATGTTGAGGTTACAGATTGTCCCGGGGGCGACGGTCGCGGTCGCACTACAGTCCGTCGGCGCCACTGGAGTGGATTGCGAGAAGCTCGGGGAGACCGTCAGTCCGCTGTAGGTCAACGCAGTATTGCCGATGTTCTGCACGACGGTCGTCATAGGAGAACTCGTCCCTCCGCTCACCGTGGACGGGAGAGTAAGTGTCTGCGTTGTGCGGTCGAGGAGCACTACTGAACCGTCCCCACTGTTCGCAATATAAAGATTGCCGTTCGCTCCAAGCGCCAGACCTGTCGGCGTTGTCAACCCACTGGCCAGCGTGAAGCTGTTCCCCGTGCTCGGATGGACGAAGACGTCGTTGTTGCTATGGTCGACCACATAAAGGCTTCCATCCGCGCTGAGCGCCAGGCCGGCAGGATCCGCGAGGCCCGTTGTTGCGACGGTGGATTGGACCCCTGCGATGCTGTACTCGATCACCGCACCCGTGTCGGAGACGAAGACATCCCCGGCCGCGTCGGTGGCAACCCAGGAGGGATTGGTCAGGCCGGTCAGCGGAAGCACCGTCTGCGTCCCGAGGGGGTCGATGCGCACAACGCGGCTGTTCCCGCTGTCCGCAATATAAAGATTATTAAACCCATCCAGCGCAATGCCCTGCGGGTTACTCAATCCGCTGGTCGGCACGGTCGTCTCTGTGTTTGCGGTGAGTTTGTACACATCATTGTTACTGGCATCGGAGACATAGACGGAACCCGCTCCATCGACTGCGATCCCGGTTGGACGCGACAACCCGGTGAACCCAAGCGTCGTGGTGGTGCCAGCGCCGGTCGTCTTCGAGACGGTTGCGGCCGTTGCATCCGCCGTATAGAGATTGCCGCCCGCATCCACCGCGACACCCGCCGGCTGCCCAAGCGAAGAGAGCACCGTGGATTGAGTCCCAGGCGCGAAGGCGACCGCAGGTGCATCACCCACCCCGGTCAGGTAGGTCGTCGCCAGCGTGTTGCCGCTGCTGTCGACGAGGCTGACAGCCCCCGATGCGATGCCGACCTGATTGGGAGTGAAGGTGACGTTCAAGAGGCACGTGCTGAGGGCCGTCGTGCTCGCCTTGCAGGTGCTCGCAGTATTGGCCGCAAACGGCACGGTGGCTGAGTTGTTGCCCTGGAACACGGGTTTGCCCAGCTTGGTGGCCGGGGAAAATGTGTAGGTCAGCCCCACAATCGTGCTACCCGTTGATCCCAGGCCCACACCGTAGAAGTTGCCCGAGTTGTTTTGGAGCGAAAAGACCTTGCCGGTGGTGTTGTAGACCACATCTCCATGCGGGGTAAGAGAGACAGCCATCCCGGCCGCTGTCCCAAGGCCGGCTGCAATTGTAGTCTGCGTGGAGAATCCGGAGGTGTACTTGAGGAGCGTTCCGGCTCCACTATTCATAAGATAGAGCGCACCCGTGGAGTCGACAGCGATGCCGTAGGGGGAACTCAATCCGGTTATGGGATTCGTCAGGGTGCCATCGGCAGCCAGCTCCACCACGTTGTTCGCACCGAAGTTGGCGACAAAGACATCGCCCGCCGCATCCACCGCGACGCCATGTGGACTACTCAGACCTGTGATCGGTACCGTCTGCGCCCCACTGTTCAGGTTAATCTTGACAACCTGATTGCTACCGCTGTCGGTCACATAGAGGTTGGTGTTGGAGGCATCCAGCGCCATCAGAAAGACGCGACTGAGACCACTACCGAGCGTGCTCGTTCCCCCTCCCGGTGCGACCTTGAGGATCGTACTCACGCCGATTTGCGCGACATAGACGTTTCCCGAGCTATCGGCAGCCAAGCCGCGGATGGAGGTAAGGCCGCTGACGATGGTCACCATCGGGCCGCCGTTGGCGGGAATCTCCTGCACCGCTGTTCCGCTCGCCCCCGCGACATAGATGTTGCCATAGACATCGGTGCAGAGCGCCTCGGGTGTAGTGATCGAGGCGGAATTACCAAGTGTTGCGACGATCGTGGGTCCACTGACCTGCGCCGCCGCAGCAGCCGACAGGAGCGCCACAGCCATCACACCAAGAACAGTCTTTGTTGCATGTAAGAAACGGCGATTCATCTTCGTACTCCTAAAGCCTTGCATCCTGTTTCCACCCTGCGCGATCGTCCTGCTCAGAAGCTGAGCCTCACCGTTGCCTGTAACATCCGCGCCTGGAGCGCGGTCGTAATGGTTCCGAAGGCAGAGGCAGTCGTCGCCGTCGTCGTGGAACTTGGAGCGATGTAACTGGTGTTGGGCGATCCGAAATTGGTCTTATTGAGCACATTGTATGCAGAGAGTTGAAACGTGCTGGAAAGGTGCTTCCACTTCACGACCTTCTGAAGATTCGTATCCAACTCGAAGGCACCGGGGCCGCGAAGCTGCGACAGGGTTCGCGGCACATTGCCGAAGGTGTAAGGAGGAGCCGAGGTGAAGGCCGCTGTATTGAACCACTCGGTTGCGTTGGGATGCGCGACGGTGAGCCGAGCCCCCGGAACGAAGTCGGGGCGCGTGGCCTGGGCTCCGTTGCTCCCGGTCAGGGCAAGCGGACGGCCCGACTCCGCAACGACCGTAGCGGCGATATTCCAGGCAGAGACGATGCGGTCCACCCAATCTGCACCACTGTTCAGAAACCTCTGTCCTCTGCCAAGCGGAATGGTGTACGTGAGATTTCCGGAGAGGCGATTGGTCACATCGCTCGGATCGATGCTGTACTCGGAGTGCGGATCGTAACTGTTCTGCAACTGCGAGGAAACCGTCGTCGCCGCGGTGATGGCCGGCTCAAGCGGATCGCTCATCAGCTTGCCATAGGCATAGCCAAGTTGCAGTTGCAGACCGGTCGCAATCGGCCGGCTCGCAGCGGCCTGCAGGGTACGGCCAAGATAGCGGCCAATGTGGGGATAGTAGGAATAGACGTTCTGGAAGTAGGGATACGGCTTCAGCGCCTGCAGCACCTCGAGCGTCTTTGCGCCCAACGTACCGGGGATATTGTCGTTGTAGTACGGGTTGCTGGTTGCGGCTTGCAGGGCATTCAGACCGAGTGAGAAATAAATGGGGTTCAGCTGGTTCAGGTTCACCGCGGTCATGGGAAAGTGGGTGCCGTGATTCTGCAGCGCGCTGATCGACACGATCGTTTTGCCGGCGAACTGATGCTCGAGTGAAAGCACGAACTGCTGCGATGCGGATGTGGGCGCGGCCTGCGGCTGCACATTCGGCGACTGACCGAGCAGGGCACCGGGACCTCCAGCAGCACCGGGAAGACCTAACGGAGCGTAAGGAAATCCGCTGCTGAACTGCGAAATATAGCCATCCGTCGATTGCGCGGGATAGGTTGTGGTGTTGGTGCCAAATCCGTCGGTTGCATTCGAATAAACGATGTTCGCAGAGGACGCATAGTACAGCGCATACCCACCGCGAATCACGAAGGGATGCGCAGAAGAAAGAAACCATGCGAAGCCGATACGCGGGCCGAGATCGCGATAGTTCTCCGCAGAGAAGTTACGCGCCGGACTCGTCGCGCCAGCGTAGACCTCCCTGCCCTGTAAACCATTTGCGGGATCGATCTGATCGAGACGCAGCGTGCTGAAGCCGTTGGACTTCTCCCAGGGGATGGCCTGGTAATCGTAGCGCAGGCCTAAGTTCAATGTAAGAGTGGGGAGCGCGCGCCAGTCGTCCTGGATGAAGCCACTGATGCTATAGCTGCGCACCACCGACGGCGCGCTGACGGTCGCTGTTACCGAAGCCGCCTTGCCGAGCAGGAAGCTGGCGTAGGCGTTTCCGGTTCCCAGGGAGGCCGCTCCCGTTTGTCCGGTAACCGCTGCGGAAAACGAGAAGGAACCCGAAGGAGCGGTGTTCGAGTTGTTATACGACTCATAGAAGCGCATGCCGGCACCGATATGAAAACTGTGCACGCCATGCAGGAGGGTCACGGTGTCGTTGATCTCCGGGACGGTCGAGGTACGAAGTCCCACGTTGCTGGAAACCGTGATTCCATAGCCAGGGATGGAGATAGCTGGCAACGTGGACGAAGGAACATTATTCAATCCAAGCTTCTGTGGCCAGTTAGCACCGGAGCTGCCTGCTGTGAAGGGAAAGTAGCTTCGGCCGATAGCGATACGGAGATCATTCAGCATCGTCCCGGACAGGACATGGGTGAGTCCGAGCGTCACATCTTGATCGCGCAGATCGTCGTTGCGGGTACTGGCAATCAGCGGCAGCGAGCCGTAGGAGCCTTCATTATTGGTGACGTAGTCGTAGAAGCCATAACGCGCAAAGAGGCTCGCGCGATGCGTGACCTGCCAATCGACACGGCCGATGGCTGTCTTCTGCGAGGCCAGCAGAGGCACATTCGAGGTGTAATTGTTGACCAGCGTTGAGGCGTCGCCGACATTCGGCAGCGGAATGAAGTTCGTCTGGAAGGCGAGTGCAGCGGGGTCGCACACGGTTGCACAGTTGATCTTGTTGCCAGGATAGGGCTGACGTGTTCCCGATTGTGAGCTGCCCGTGGTTGGATCGAAGATAGTCGCTGTTTGGTCGCTGAAGTCGCCCCCGCGTTCCGACAAGGTAGGAACGGTGATCGTCACCGGCGTCACCTGGGTGAGGCCAAATGCCTCATAGTTTGCGAAGAGGTACGCGCGGTCATGCCAGATCGGCCCACCAAGCGCGGCGCCATATTGGTTATAGCGCAACGCCGGATTGGTGCCCTTGAGTGCGAAGTAGCCCGCAGCATTCACGGCACTATTGCGCAAGAACTCGTACAGTTGGCCATGGAAGGAGTTCGTTCCCGACTTCGTCGTCATGGCGACGATGCCACCTGACGTCAGACCATAGGCAGCCGAAACCACGCCATATTGCAAACGCACTTCCTGAATGCCCGTTACCGTCGAGTTGATCAGGACCTCGCCGCGCGTGGTCTGCAGGTTGTTTGCTCCATCCAACAGCTGCGCATTCGCCCCAACCAACCCGCCGCCAATACGAATGAACGAGACTCCGAGGCCGCGATCGTTAAATCCCTGCGTAGTCGGTCCATAACCATTGACTACGCCGGGGTCAAGTTGCGCCAGGCCCAACGCACTACTTCCGTTCAACGGCAGCGCCTCTGCCGTGGCGTTGTCGATCACCGTGCCCAACGTCGCATTGAAGCTATTGAGGGAGGGTTCGGTAGCTCGAACCTCGACCGACTGGGAGACACTTCCCGGCTGGAGGGTGAAATCCAACTCCGCACGCTGATCGTCGTTCAGTGCAATGTCTTGCTGCGAAACGGAACGGAAGGTCGCCTTCTCTACCTCAACGGTATAACGGCCGGAAGCCAGGGGAGGTGAGGCGTACGCACCCTGATGATCAGAGGTAAGAACGGTGCCAGTGAGTGTTGCCTGATTCGTGATCGTAATCGTTGCATCCGGAACGACTGCGCCAGACGCATCAACCAGCTTGCCTGCGATGGATCCGGTTCCCTGCTGGGCACAGGCAGCGTGGCAGAACAGCAGCAAGGAGCTCAGGAGCCATGTGCTGACCCGGCACGACACGCCGGTCTTTCTTGCGTATTTCAGAGAGGGTGTGGACATCGCTTCGAACAAGGCATCCTGGGGCTAAAGTGAGACAATCTGCCGCTAGCGAGCCACACAGGGGACGCGAGCGTTTCAATATGAGCCAGCTTGTAATTTCAGAGACCGAGGATTGTAAACGTTTTCAAGGAAGAGTTGTCAAGTGCTTTCTTCCCTCACCGGCCGAACGTATCGTGGCCAGAGCTGGCAGTTGATGCAGTCTCGCCGAAGCGGCTCGGAGGCCTATCCCTGGCGGCCGCAGCTCACCTCACGCGAATTGCGAACGAAGCGACAACGGTTCAGAATCGGCCTTCTATCTGTACGTTTGGCATTTCATTCCCAACGAGAAAACGTTTACCAGCAACGCTCCTGTTTTTTTGCACGCAGGTCAAAATCCTCATCCGGAATCGCTTGTTCCCACCCTGTTGATGTGGGAGACTTGAAACGTGCCACGCCGAAGCAAGCTCACCATTGCGGAATCCAAGGTAGAATTCGAGTCCGGTAAACCCGTCAACCTGAAGATGTTGGCCGCGCATCTTGGGCTTTCCATCGCCGCGGTCTCACGCATCTTGAACGGATCGCCGGCAGCCCGTTCCATCCCCCCGGCAGTGCAGGATCGCGTCTTCAAAGCCGCTAAGGAGCTTGGGTACAGACCGAACGTCTTTGCGCGCTCGCTGCGCAGCCGCCGCAGTTACACGATTGGTGTCATGGTCTCCGAGGTGAGCGAGGGATACGCGACACTTGTCCTGAGTGGCATCGAACAGCAGCTTTTGCAAGAGGGATACTTCTACTTCGTCGTCAGTCATCATCACCGCAAGGAGCTGATCAAGGAGTATCAGAACCTGTTGATGGCCCGCTCCGTAGAAGGGCTCGTCTGTGTCGATAGCATCCTGACCGAGGTTCTGCCGATTCCGACCGTGGTTATCTCAGGACACGACGAGCCCACCGGCGTGACAAATATCGTGCTCGATCACCATCGCGCGGCCATGATGGCTCTCGGCCACCTCGTGGAGCTGGGTCATCGGAAGATCGCCTTCCTTCGCGGCCAGGATCACACCGCCGATACCAGTCCGCGGTGGAACGCGATCATGACCGCTGCACAATCGTTGAACGTCAAGATCGACGAATGCAGGGTTGGACAGCTCGTGGGAGACGATCCAACGCCGGGGCCGGGTCGTGAGGCGACACGGAAACTGATCGCCCGCGGTATCCATTTCACCGCCCTCTTTGCGTTTAACGATATGACCGCGATCGGTGCCATGTCCGCCCTCCGCGAGGCCGGCATCCGCATTCCCGAGGATGTCTCCGTGGTTGGCTTTGACGACATTCAAACCGCCAGCTTCCTCAACCCTGCCCTTACGACGGTGAGACAGCCACTCGTGAAGATGGGTATGCTCGCCGCGCAGACCGTACTGCGTCAGTTACAATCTCCAAACGATCCCCTGGCCGCGGCACGCCAACTGGTCGTGGAGCCGGAGTTCATCGTTCGCAGCTCGACTGCTCCTGCTCCCCAGAACCCACGACCCGTCCGCCGCAAGTGCTAGCTGCAACCGGCCTCTGACAAGAGGCTATCCATAGCGTGTCCCTGTGGCGTACAACAGACGCATGGAGTCTCTGTCGCGGTCCACCTCCATCTCAAGGAAAGCTACGCATGCGCTCTCGGCGTATATGCACAGTGCGTTCTTTCTTACCGGGGTTGGCGTCCTGATGCTCGGCCCGCTGCTGCCCCTCTTCAGCCATCGCTGGCATCTCCCGGATAGCCGGGTTGGCATGCTCCTGACCGCGCAATTTGCCAGTTCCTTTAGCGGCGCGATCCTTCTCCAGACGGACCTACGCAAGAATCTTGCACGAGGCGGCATCTGCCTGGCCGTCGGTTACACCGGCCTGGCATTGTCTGCGTGTTCCACGTCCGGATTTCTCTTTGGCCTGATCTCGCTGCTTGTCGGCGGGTTCGGCATTGGCCAACTCGTCAACTCCATCAGCTTGATCTCGGCACGTCAGACCGCACCCCATCGCGGCGCTGCGCTCATGTCATTGAACCTGATATGGAGTGCGGGTGCACTGTTGACTCCCCTGTTGATCGGTATTGCGCGCGGACGGCTCTCCCTTCAGACAATGTTGCTGTTCTTCAGTTCGGCGGCTGTGCTGCTCATGCTCACTCAGTGGTCGCTGACCTCCGCGCTCTCGCAAGCGAGTCTATCTGCCAAAGACCTCACGCAGAAGAGCGAAGAGCCCCTACAGGGAAACGCTCGGCACCTGCTTTACTTCGCCACGCTGTTCTTTCTCTACGGAGCGCTTGAGAACAGCGTCACGGGCTGGATCGCAACCTTTGCGATCCGTTATGCGCACACAAGCGTATCGGTTGGGGCCTATAGTACGACGATGCTTTGGGTGGGCATTACAGCGGGACGCACCCTGGCGCTGCTTCTCTTGCGGCGCCTCAGCGAGCGATCTCTCCAACGGGCCGGTGTTATCGCCACCATCATTGCCGCTGTCCTGCTACACGCGGTCCACAGCGTTGGATTGCTGCTTTTGCTCGCGACCCTGCTCGGTGCCAGCCTCGCGCCATTTATTCCAGTTACATCCAGCCTCTTCCTTGGAGAGGTGCGATCCACTCCGAGACAGGCTGGGTCGGTGATGGCCACCGCCGCGCTTGGCGGAGCGGTGCTGCCCTTGCTGATCGGTATCGTCTCGCAGCACTATGGATCGTTACAATTTGCGCTCACGCTGCCGCCAGCGGTCGGAGTGGTTCTGTTTTGTCTATGCCTGTTTCCACCTCCTGCGGCGCTTGCATCGCAGCAAACGGTCAGCCCGCACGAGCTTGAAGCTGCACCTTAACATCGAGCATTGTTCGATGTTAAGGTGCACTCATTTGGTGGTCTGCGGCGCTTCAGAGGTCGCAGGAACAGGGGTGCCAAAACCTGTGATCGGAGCAATCTCGATGGAGGCCGGCTCGGTCGGCTTGGCGGCAAAGACCAGCACACGCGAGACGCGCGACGTGTCCAGCGCTACCCCGGGATTCCCATAGTCCGTACCGAAGGGGAGCTGCATGATCTTGGTCTCGCCGGGCAGAATGCGCACCATGGCATTATTGCTCACATCCTGGCCCCAATCTCCCAGCCCGCCGGCCAACAGGTCAAGCTTTAGGGGAATCTTGCTGATATTGCTCACCTCGACCTGGATACCAGCATATTTCGAGAGATTCCATCCATTGGGAGGCGCAGGGATAGAGATGCCCGGATAGGTACCGTCGGTGCTGAGGTCGATCTTCAACCTCTTGCCCTCAACCGACTCGAAGTCAGCATGCTGGGGGTCCAGGCGGGCGAGCTCCGCGTTGCTCCCATAATCCAGAAGGGCTCCGCTAAGCGGTGGATTCGCGGGGGGACGTGTCGCCTTCACTGCCGCAAGAGAGGCTGCGCGCGTCGCGATCGCATCGGCCTGCTTGCCGAATCCCGTAACCTTTGTGAGCAGCACCGTCGTTGGTGCCGTCGGCTTCACCGCAAACACGATGATCTTGCTGATCCTCGAGCCATCTAAGCTGTAACCGGGCTTGCCATCGTTCATGCCAAAGGTAAGCTCGATCTGTTTCGTCTCTCCGGGCAGCAGCCGCACCGAGTTGCTGTTCCAATGATTGAGATGCCAGTCATCAGGGTTATCGGCCCGCAGCGCGACGCGAATCGCAATTGTTCCCTTGTTCGTAACGTTCGCCCGAATGCCAGCAAACTTCGAAAGGTCCCACACCGCGTTGGTGCCTCCTCCTGGAGCTAAGAACGTAACTCCCGGATAGGCTCCCTGGTTGTCGAAGTCGACCTTCAGAGTATGCGCATCCACGACGCTGAATTCGGCATGCGCCGGATCGATGCGCGCCAACTCCGCATTGTTGCCAAAGTCGTAGAGGTCCTGCGCACGCGCGTGGCCGCACACTCCAAAGAAGAGAAGGAAGACGCCCGCCACCATGTAACGTGAGGGCGTCCCGATGCTACGAAAAAATGCGGGGAGGGCTATCTTAAAACGCGTAGAAGCCTGTTTTTCATCAGTGACCGCAGGAGAGTGAGATTCTGTGGCGCTCGTGTGGCCGCCTTGAGGTTGAGCGCCGCCTTGAAGGTACGCAGTGTTGTTCATCGGCTCGCTTGCTCCGATTTCTGCTCCGATGTCTGGTAGACGCGTACGTAGTCGATGAGCATCTCTGCCGGGGTCTTCGTTGTGGCGTCCGGAGGCCCGCCCCAACTGCCGCCCACTGCGGTGTTCAGCAACAGGTAGAACTTGCCCGTGTCAAACGGCCACTCTTCGCCTGCCGCGAGCTGGTCCGCGGTGAAGGTCGCATAGATATTGGAAGGTGAATCGACGTAGAACTGGATCTTCTTCGGCTGCCAGATCATGCCGAAGATATGGAAGTCCTCCGACAAGGCCCGACCACCGGGAAGGTCGAAGGTCTTGCCGTGGCCCGCACCTGCGTAACCGGCCGCGTGCAATGTACCGTAGGCGCGGCTGGGTTGCCGGCCAAGGTTCTCCATGATGTCAATCTCGCCGCACTTCGGCCACGACACCTGACTGACAGTATCGCCCATCAACCAGAAGGCCGGCCACATCCCCTGCCCTGCGGGCAGTTTCATGCGAGCTTCGATCCTTCCGTACTGGAAGCTCTTCAGCTTCTTCGTCTGCAGAAAGGCTGAGGTGTATCCGCCATACGGCGTCTTCTGGACGATGATGTGCAGGTTTCCATCCGCTCCGACAAAACTGTTCGGCTCCTTCGGGTCGCAAGGAGGCTGCGAGGAGTTGTACTTACAGTAGATCTGCTGTCCGCCGGACTCGCCCTTGCCCGTTACATAGGCCCACGTCGTGGGATCCGGCACAGAAGGACCGGTCTTGGCATTGAACTCATCCGACCATACCAGCGTCTCGCCAGCCTTGGCTCCTGTCGCCGACGATGCCTGTGCGATCGTAGGCGTGGGCAGCCCGAATAGACTTACTACCAGCAAAATGTTGGCTCGCAGCCAATGAGAGGAGAGCGAAGGAGAGAGCATGAAACTCCGAGGGTTCTTGAAATCGTTTTCAGATACAGCAACATGTGTACTCTTCTCGTGCCTGCTTTGGCAAGTTATTTCTGAGGAACGTTTCGATGGGAAATCCTCAGCTAAAGCGGACTCTGACTCCAAGTTGCCAAGGGGATTCGCTTGGCCGTCAGGTCAGGCTCGCCTGTCGGCCATCACATCCACCGCGAGGATCGCAAGCTCCTCTACCCTGCCCCCTCGCCCAGCTCCAGAAGATCACCGGTGTCGGCCTCAAAAGATCGACATATACGGCGCCGGAATCCTCCAGGCCTGCAACACCTGGCCACGCATCCTCCCACAGTCGCCCCATCTGCTCCACAATGGAGAGCATGAGCGATCCCACCCGAGCCGCCATCCAAACCGCCGACCGAGCCGCCGAGTCCGACCACGCCCCGTACCTCGCCGCCCAGCACCACTGCTTCGGCTGCGGCCCGGACAATCCCCACGGTCTGCATCTCCAGTTCACCCTCGACGCCGCCGCGCAGACCGCCACCGCCCGCGTCCATCTCGACCGCCACTTTGAGGGCCCTCCCGGCCACATCCACGGCGGCATCATCGCCACCCTTCTCGACGAGGCCATGAGCAAGGTCAACCGCCTCTTTGGCGTCCTCGCCATGACCCGCAATATGGAGATCGATTACCTGCGCCCCGCGCCGCTCCATCAGGACCTGCTCCTCGTCGGCCACCA
>Ga0207148_1149_pt1 | contig 13564 bp, 22 predicted proteins | sample Alteio_BWMinHeat_34_FD_153558 | JGI IMG/M metagenome (GOLD analysis project Ga0207148, IMG submission 153558) | Enriched cells from forest soil in Barre Woods Harvard Forest LTER site, Petersham, Massachusetts, United States -... | ecosystem: Environmental > Terrestrial > Soil > Temperate forest >... | reverse complement strand
ATACAGCACTGCAGGATCAGACGTTCCCGGCATGTTCCTTCAGTGAGTTTGGACAATTGTTGATCGAAGGTTCAGAAGAGGGGGACTGGCAATGAAGTGTTATGTTGTCATCTACAAACGCTACAGTAGCGAAGCGACCGACACGACGGACACAATACATGTGGTTGCGCGGAACATCGGGCACGCCTGGGAACGGGCAATGGCGTACATCAAGAAAGTGTCTTACGGGAACCGTGAGATTCTCAGTATCGAAAAAGTCGTGAACGTCGAGGCGATTGCCAAGTGAAAACCAAACAGAAAACTCAACTCCGCCCTATTCCCGACATATTATTCGTTCGCACACCTGTACAAGCGGCGGTGGACGTGACAGTCGTTCTCAAGAATCTAATGCTCGCCGGCTGGCGTGTGGTATCTCATACGGAGTGCAACGGCGAATACTCCTTCGTGCTCGAGGAGGACGTGCGATGATTCTCGTCGATGCCGCTGTGGGCAGCAAAGAGCTTGTTGAGCCCTTGATGCGCCTTGGCCTGCGCGCTCGCAAAACCCACCTCCCGTATGGGGATGTCGCCTTCGTCGGGCGGGGCCAGGGCGGCTCTGAAGTCGGCATCGGGATCGAGTTGAAGAAGTTTCGCGACTTGGTCTCGAGCCTGCGAAGCGGAAGACTGCAAGGGCATCAACTAATCGGGCTCCAGCAAGCGTATGACTTCCGCTGGCTGATTGTCGAAGGCCAGTGGAAACACGGACGCTATGGCGAGTTGATTCAGGGGAAGTCGCGGGTGCACGGGAGTATGACGGCAGCCGAACTGGAGAAACGCCTGTTGACGTTGGAGGTGCAAGGTGGAATTCGCATTCGCCACACTTTTAGTCGTGCTGACACTTTGCGCGTGCTTGGTAGCTTGTATCGTTGGTGGACGGACCGATCGCTCGAGGAGCACGACTCACATATCACGATCTATCACCCGCCAACTTTAGTGCCCGTGTCACAATTTCGCCAAACGGTGTCTACCTTACCAGGAATAGGTCTGAAGTTGTCACAGGTCGTTGAGCAACACTTCGGTAAAAGTCTCTGGCGAGCGATGGACGCCCCGAAAAGTGAGTGGGCGAAAATTGAAGGCATCGGCATAGCGACCGCCGATAAAATTGTCAACGCGATTCGAGGGGTCAAATGAAAGTCAACATTCTCATACCGCCGATGCTGCCGCCTCCGACGAAGTATACCATCGAACTGAACGCCGACGACGTGGAAGACCTCTTTGCGATATATACCAGAAGTGGTGATTTCCTCAGGGGTTCGGTAAGTAATCCGTTTGCCGCCGCGTTGACCGAAATCGCGAGACATGAGAGGATAATATTCTAATGGAACAACCTGCTGCCCCATCGTTGACGCTCCCGCCGATGCGGACCTTTCTCGTGCGTCGACTGAATCCCGTCTTACGCGAGATCGTCGCGCTCGAGGAGATTGTCGTCTCCGCTCATAGCTGGTCGGTCGACAACGGCGCCGTGCTGTTCTCGACCTTTCACCTGAAGGACAACGAGCCGTATTCGCAAGTGCGGCGCGCGTTCTTCGGCGTGCTCGAGGTCGAGGAGACGACGCCGATTCCGGTTGAGATTCCGCCAGTCCTCTCCAAGATCATCCACTGACATGCGCGTCAACGGAGTCGGCCCTCGTCCGTGCTCGATCTGCTTCGTTGGGTCCACGCCGGGCTACTACGAAGACAAAACGGGTATCCCGTTCACAGGACCAACCGGGCAGGAAGTCAATCGCTACCTGGACGGCACGAACCTGCCGCTGCGTGAGGATATCTTTCTCACGAACTTGTATCGCGAATACGGCGGCAAAGACTACACCTACACCAAGGCCGACTTCGAGCGGGACGAACCATCTCTCCTCACAGAACTTGAGGAAGTATGCCCTGAACTGATTGTCACGTTGGGGGCGGAAGCGACACGATACTTTCTCGGAGATGTCGAACTTGACTCGGTCCATGCGCTCCCGTGGCAAGTTGGAACACGCGTCATCATCCCGCTGTTCCACCCGGCTGCAGGTTTGTATTCACCCGATATTCAAGGCTACGTATCGTACGGATTTGGCGAGGTGGCTCGCTACCTCAGAGGAGAGACTCATGCGCGCGCGCTCTACGACGACCCGCACGAAGGCACAGAAACGTATCGCGAATGCCTCGTGCCGGGCGATGTTGACATCGATCCGACGCTCCCGCTCTGTATCGACACCGAAGGCTGGCCGGGGCGGGTCTGGAGTATCCAATACTCACAACGGCCCGGAGTTGGGTCTCTCATACGCGCCGGCTCCCGAGACGTGCTGGCCCGTTTCGGGCATCTGCTTCGGACGCTACGCCCGCGACTAGTCTTTCATTCGGCGCTCCACGACCTCGCGATCATGCGCGAACTGGGGCTCCCGCTCGATCTCGACTTCGACGACACGATGATCATGAGCTATCTGTTGCAGGTTGAGCCACGCGGGTTGAAGCCACTCTGCGTGCGGCATTGTGGCATGCAGATGCAGTCGTTTGATGAAATCATGGATGGCGCGAGTCACCGGCTGGCGGTCGACTACCTGGTTAGCCTGCATGATATCGAGGCGGCAGACTGGGAGGAACGCAACTTCGAAGCGTTCTGTGTTGAACTCGACAAAGGGCGCCGGCTGACAAAGGTGCCACAGACGACGAAGACGCCGCTGCACAAGGCCGTCCTGCGCTGTCTTCGTTCACCGCGCGCTCGAGGCTTATGGGAGGATCAACTTGAAGACATCCAAGTGGCGGGATATTCTCGGTTGGGGCCGATACCGCTGGCGACTCTTGACCATGTCCCTCAAGCGACGGCGATTCACTACGGGTGCCGAGACGCTGACGGCACCGGAAGACTACGCCCTGAACTGCTTGAGCGCGTGGAGGCGTTCGGGCTCAAATCGGTCTACGACCTCGAAGTCGGCACCTATCCTCTTATCGAACGCATGCACTATATCGGGATCAGACCCGATCTTGAAGTATTCGCGGCATTATCGAGAAAGCTTGAGGGAGAACTGGATACGCTCCGTAGCGTTTTACGGACCGCCACAGCACAAGAAGATTTCAATGCGAACTCGGGCGATCAGGTGGCTGCATACTTGTTTGACACGCTTGGTCTCGAAGAAGGTAAGCGCACCCGCAGCGGACGAGGCTCCACGAATGACAAAATCCTCGAGGGACTAGAACATGCGTATCCTGAATACGAAGTTATTTCGAGTATCCGTGCATATCGCGAACTCTTCAAGCTTAAGAACACCTTTGTGGATCGACTACCGGATTTTACCCGCAAATACCCATATGATGGGCGCATCCATGCGACCTTTCGCACAACTACTGTGGTTACGGGTCGGCTATCGGCGTCTGAGCCTAATCTGCTCGCTCAACCCGAGCATGGGAAGTTTGCCAAGGACTTCAAGCGTGGGTGGGTCGCAGACGAGGGGCATGTGTTTGGCGCGTGGGACGAATCCCAAGTGGAGTTGCGAGGGCTTGCCCATCTCTCCAAAGATCCCGTATTGCTACGCGCATTTTCCAGCGGACAGGATCTCCATGCAAAGCTCGCCGTTAGAATCTTCGGCGGCAAGGAAGACGACTATAGGCACACCTGCTACGAACGATTCGCGGTGAAGGAAATCAACTTCGGCATCCCGAACGGCATGGGACCGAAGGGGCTGATGGTGGCGCTGCGGTCGAAGGGGGTCAAGGCGGACGAACAGACGGCGGCGATTTGGCTGCGTGAGACTCTCGGGCTCTACAAGGGTGTGAAGCGCTACATGGAGACGCGAAAGGCGGAAGCCCGGCGCTATGGGTACGTTACTTGCTTATCTGGCCGTCGCCGCTATGTTGGGGGCATTCGCAGTCAGGATGACGGCATCCGTGAGGCGGCTGAACGGCTGGCTTTCAGCACTCCTATCCAAGAGAGCGCGCAATACATCATGAAGCAGGCCGAGGCGTCCGTGTGGCAAGACATCATCTGTCCCCTGCAGCGAGACGGCCACTGGATTGAGCCGTTGCTCCAGGTGCATGATTCGCTCAAGCTCGAGATGGAGGAAGGACTGGCACAGTCGGTGCATACGCAGATGGTGCAAGCGATGACGCGAGTGCCGAAGTCATTCTGCGTACCGCTCGCGGTTGAAGGGGAATTCGGGCCGAATATGGCCGACATGGAGAGATTTACATGAGCAAACTCGCACAAGTCGCGACCGCTACTACTGTTGTCGAGCACCAGGTCAAGCTGAGCCCGGCGCTCCGTCGTAAGCTGCTGACTGAGCTTCGCACGTATGCCGAACTGAAGTCCCAGGCTGATGTTATCGCGCTCGCGATCAAGAAAGGCAAGGACAAGGTCGAATCCGTGTTGGGTGAAATCGGGGAGTCGAATCTCAGCGTTGAAGGCTTCAAGACGACCCTCGTCTGCGCCAAGGGCAGCAGCAAGCTGGACCCGATGAAGCTGGTAGCACTTGGCGTGTCGACAGACTTGATCAAGAAGGCGACGGTCGAAGGGGCGCCAAAGGCTCCTTACATCAAGATCACAGTCCCGGGAGAGAAGCATGAAGACTACTAGACTGTTCAGGATGCTGGCGTGTCTGTTATTTTTGAACGCGTGCGTCATTCAACTGCCGGCGCCTCCTCCCGTCCCGGTGCCTCCTCCCGAGGCTGCAGTCGCTGTCGACATCGCGCTCACGCTGCCGGTTGCCGGTGTCCACTTCACACTCGGACCGACACAATGCGACAGCGGGAACGATGGGACGGCAGTCTGCGCGCCTGTGCCGATCTCGGTCAAGACTCTGACGATTGGGGCGAAGGACGGCTACGTGTTGCTGTCGTCCTTGCCTGTGCAGCTTGTGGCCGGTCAGGACGATCATGTCACGGTTGTGATCGTGCCCGTCGTGCCCCCGTTGCCGCCCGTGCACACGCGCGACCAAGTGCTCAACGTGCATCTGACGTTTCAAGGCTTGACGTGTACGACGCCCGATCATGGGACACTCCCGATGTTCGAGGCCGCGATGGCGTGGTTCACGCCGGCAGATCGACAGGCGGTGTATGCGTGTAAGCATGCGGCTGGTGATACACACGCGATCATTGCGGTGCCGTCAGGGCGCCCGCTGTATGACGAGCCCGGACAACCCTATGATGCTACGCACTTTCCTAGCTTGGACTGGACTGGTCATCTTACACAGATGGATGGCGCCTTCCGCGCGCTCGTTGAGGAGGAGCTTCGTGCCGGGTTCACGCCGCTGGTGTTCCTCGACGAGATTCAGGCGACCTCGACCGCGACCCTTCCGCTGGTGATTGATGCACTACAGCATGGGGATGATGACGTCGACCTCACACAGTACGTCATCATCCTCCCGGGGTGGGACTCCGTGTTTTATGGATGGGAGCCGTCCCAGACCGTGATTCCGGCGTGGGCGGCACTCGGGCGCAAAACATGTCCGCAGTGTATCTTCGCGCTCGAATTCAACACGGGGCATCTGCCACAAGAGGGTGGCGTCTCGCTGGTCGACTTCGATGCGCTCTTCGTCGAGTTCGGCGGCATTCACGATAACAACACATGGGGAATACTCGGACGGCTTCTTGGCGAACCGCAATTTGGCGGCACGTATATCAAGCCGTCTGATGATACACCCACCAACAACGGTAATGATCGCAATCCGCGCCCCTGGCTCTTCAGTCAACCAAGCCCTCGAGGTCCGTATCAGACCGTCTGCTTCGAACTTGGGGACGACGAATACAACTGGGTGCGGAGCAATATAACACGTCTTGTTATCCAGCAGCACCGCGACTACCTGCGGGCTGCCGGTTGCTCTGCCTCTGGCTAGTATGCGATAATGAAGACTAAGCTGTACGTTCCTGTTTCTGAGGAGAGTGTGTCATGAGTTTCGATTTCAGCGGATTTTTCAAGATTCTCGAGTTGGTCGCCCCGAGTGTGGCGGCGGCTGCCGGCGTCCCCCCGTTCCTCGTGCCGTTGGTCGCCCACGGCATTCAGATCGCGGAGAAGGCCACCGAGAGCAATCCCACCATTACCGGGGCCGACAAGAAAGCGATTGCACTCGACGCGGTCGCGACGGGCATTGCCGGCATCAATGCCGTGAAGCCGGGGACGGTCGACCCCAACGTGACTGCGGTTGTGGACGAGGGGATCGATGCCGTCGTGGGCGCAATCAACGCTGTCCAGAAGAAACCGATCAAGGTCAACTAAGGCTCCCCACCAGGGTGCCTGTGCCCCTACAGGGTGTGGGCGCCCCTCCCCTCCTATGTCCTTGAATTGGCTCACCGCCCCGGTCCTCTACGCGTCCATGTCCATCAACTGGTTGACGGGTGGGCCGTTTCACGAGACCGCCTCCGCCCGTGTCGCCTACGCGCGCGCCCACGGCTCGCACGCGGCCCGCGTCGGCTGTAAGGTCTTTAATATCATTGACTTAAAGACGCTTTTGGGACCGATCAAAGACCACTGCGACCAGGCGATTGTGGACGACATTCGGCGTCGACATCTCCAGCCGTAGTCTCACCGGCACGTCGTTTGCATCCGAGGAGGGTAGATGACTAAAGATCGCGTCTGTCGGAATTGCCCTGCACTCATTTACCGCTCGAACATTACGGGGCTCTGTCGAACGTGCCTCATCGCCTCCCGGCGCGTTATCGCCCCCCAACCACCTCCAATTCTTCTGGCGACAGACCGCGAACGGCAGCGACTGACCGCACAAGTCGCCGGCCTCAAAAGCCGCTACGATGAATCCCTCCGCACGATTGAACGCCAGGAAGAGGAACTGAAAAGCCTCGGGGTGCTCAACAGCGGGCTCGACACCTTCACGATTACACCCAAGTATGGCAAGAAAACCTCCGAGGCGACCCCGATTGTGGTGGCGTCCGACTGGCATACGGAGGAGGTCGTCACCACAGCCCAGACGAGCGGACTGAACGTCTTCAACGCCGACATCTGCAGAGCGCGCGTGACGCGGTTCTTCCAAGCGACCCAACGGCTGATTGCCCTGCTCGCGCAGGACGTACAGATCACGACGGTCGTGTTGGGGTTGTTGGGCGACTTCATCACGAACGATCTGCATGAGGAGGCCGTCGAGACGAACGGGCTGCTCCCCATGCACGCGATCCTGAATGCTCAGAATCTCCTCGCGAGCGGGCTGGAGTTTTTGCTGAAGGAAACGAACTATACCTTCAAGATCGTTTGCAAGGTTGGTAATCATGGGCGTACCACGAAGAAGGTCAGGTTCGCGACTGAGAACGGGCACAGCCTCGAGCACCTGATGTACGTGGCGCTCGCGAGCTACTTCCGACACGAGCCCCGCCTCGAATTTCACATTGATGACGGCTACCATCAGTACGTACAGGTCTACGACCGCACGCTGCGGTTTCATCACGGCCACCAGATCAATTACCAAGGCGGCATTGGGGGCATCTTCATTCCGGCGTTCAAAGCCATTAGTCAGTGGGATAAAGGACGGCACGCCGATCTGGATGTCTTCGGGCATTTTCATTCCTCGAAAGACGGCGGCAAGTTCATTTCCAACGGCTCCCTGATCGGCTACAATTCGTTCGCGTTGAGCATCAAGGCCGACTACGAGGAGCCGAAGCAGCAATTGTTCTTGATCGACAAAAAGAGGGGGCGGACATGCGTATGGCCCATCTTTCTCAAGTAAGACGCATTCGGCTTGATTACTACCCGATAGAGATCGACGGCATTGAGCCGTGGGAGCACGAGGAAGAGAGCGTGCGCCCGAATGTCAACGTGAGGAGACGACACGCATGAGAGGGCAGTATTTCGACGGATCACAACAGCAGGGATTCGCCCCACCGGTCGCATCTCTGCGTTACGAGCCGATTCCTGGCACGCGCATCGTGGGACTGGGCCACAAGGCGCGACACGGGAAAGACTCGGTCGCAAGAGCCATTCAGTGTCTTGCGCCGGCAGACGTGCGCTGCTTCGCGTTTGCGACGACGTTGTATGCCTACTGTCGCGCAATTTACGGCATGACGACGAAAGATCCGACGCTCCTGCAGCGTGTCGGCGTCGAGCAGCGGGCCATCAATCCCAACATCTGGATCGACTGCGTCTACTGGGCGATTCGCGACAACCCGGCACCCCTCGTCCTCATTACTGACCTCCGTTTCCAGAATGAAGCCGCCTTCGTGAAAGCGATGGGTGGGCTCTGCGTCAAGATTGAGCGGCGCGAGCCTGGCGGGGCGGTCTATCAGTCGCCCGACCGCGACCCGGCCCATATCTCCGAGGTCGACCTCAACGACTATGCCTGGGACGCGATCTTCCCTCATACAAACACGGACGAAATCACGCAGAACGCCGGCTATCTCTACAACTACGTGCGAGGTGCTCATGTCGCAGCCCAGTAGCGGGTGGATCGTCACGTACACGGGTAGGCGCTTCTGGCCGTTGAATCCGCGCGTAGAAGACCTCGACATCAGGGACATCGCCCACGGACTCTCGAACATTTGCCGCTTTACTGGACAATGCCGTACGTTCTACTCGGTCGCAGAGCACTGCCTGCGTGCGTCCTTTTACGTGCCTGAGTATCTCCAACTTGCGATGCTCCTGCATGACGCGTCAGAAGCCTATCTGTGTGATGTCTCGAGACCCGTCAAGCACGCGCCCGGGATGCTCGCGTATCGGCTGGCGGAAGCCAACCTGATGCATGCTATTTCCGTCAAATTCGGCGTCGAATTCAGCGACCCCCTGATTCATGAAACGGACAACCGGATGTTGATGACAGAACGTCGGGACTTGATGGCACCCGAGGCACACAGTTGGGATATCGCCTTCCAGTGCTTCGCGGCGCCCATTCATCCGTATCCGCCTGTCGTCGTAGAAGACTACTTCCTCACACGCTTCGAGAACCTGACCCGTCCTGTCATTACGGAGGGGGTATGCGCTACCTCGTAAATCTGCTGTTGACTGTGACACTAGCCGGGATGCCCTCGCTGCCGGCGATCAGTCTCGCCGTGACGCCGCATGTCGGGCGCTCCCCGTTGACCGTGCTCGCGAAGGTCTCCGTCATGCAGAACATCCACAATCGCGGGCTCTGCCTCGAGTGGGCGCAGTTGCTCGACAACGGGGAATTAGGCGAGACCGGCCTGAGTTGTCACTCGCTGGATGGGGCGTCGGCGCCGATTACGTCACAGCGCGAGATTGTGCTGCGGGCCTCAGGCACGTACTCGATTGTGGCGGGAGTCACGCGGGATGACGGGACGGCGAAACGGTCGGGCGTGGAGACGGTAGAAGTCTTGGATCGAGACTAGAGGAGAATGTGATGACTCAGCCGGATCTTCCTGCCCTCGCTAGAGAGATAGAGACTGTGAAGCAGTTGGCACGCGACATCGGCACGGTGTCTACTGTCCTTGAGCGGACGCCAGAGGCGAAGGATTACAAAGAGCAACGTAGAACACTGAATGACTGGCGCGAACGGCTATTGCATATTGCTGATGGGTTGACCATCATTGAAGCAGCTCTCCGAGACGCCCTGGAGAGCATCAAGTGACTGCTATAACTAACGAGGTCATCCTAGCCGGCGTCTGCCCGCTCCTCGTGACCAAGCTGACGACCCAGGTCTATCCCGCAATGGCGGCTCTCGGCCTCCCCATGCGGCCCCTGGAAGGTGTTCGCACGGTCACAGAGCAGCAGGCTCGATATGCCGAAGGGCGGACCGTTCCAGGACAGATCGTGACCTTCTGTGACGGCGTGACGACCCCCTCGAACCATCAGGTCAAGCCTGACGGCTACGGGCACGCGGTCGACTCGGTGTTCGTGGGCCTCGACCCCTACCTGGAGCATGATCCCCTCAGCACGGTCAAGTGGGCCTGCTACGGGGCAATCCTCGAGGCGTTGGGGATACGGTGGGGCGGCAGATTTCGAAGCGTCGACCTCGATCACGCCGAAATCGTGTGAAAAGAGACCAGTTAAGGGCTATTGGAGGCGTTTTGACACACAATAGCCTGTCTTGGCACTATTATTGCACGTCGGGTGGGGCCAGTTCCTCGACTGGTTTGTACCAATGATACCTATTCTTGGCTTGCGCGGCTAACACCGCCTTGAATCTCGAGACGGGGATCGCGGTAATCGTACTGCCCCCAATCGTCCCCACGAGGAAACCCACAATCGCGTGTTGATCCTTCGCGATCAGGCTCGAGCCGCTCGAGCCCCCGTTGACCCCACTCTCCTGCAGCACCATCGAGTGCTGCCAGTTGATGTCGCCCTCGACAATCGGACGATCTAAGTCCAGGTTGGCGATGGCGCCCTCGAGAATGACCTTGCCGAGTCCGAGCGGTCCGCCGATATTCCAGAAGGGCGCCGGCACGACTTCCTTCTGCTCGTCCCCGAGCGGAATCACGGGCCAGTCCTCGGTCGTCGTGACTTCCAGTACGCTGAAGTCTTCCCCGCGATGTTGATACCCGACCAGCACGACCTTCGCCGGGTAGAACTTCTTCGCGTTCGCGCCGCTCTCGTCGAACGTCACGAAGAACGGAATGTTTGCCGCACTCGCAGACAGTTCCTTCGTCGTGTCGTCGTTCCCGATGCAGTGTGCCGCCGTCACGAACCGATAGACGGCCTTCGTCCGTTCGTAGATGGTTGCGGTGCAGCGCATCTGCATGCCGCCCGCTTGATCCTGCGAATACAAGAGCGCGACGGCGTTCGTGGCTCTCTCGACGAACGCCTTATCATCCTGTGCGTAGACGGGGAACGTGCTGAGGCTCAGCACAAGCAGTAGACCAATCAGACGGTTCATAGGGCAACTCCTACTTTGCGACCACGGCATCCACGATCTTGTCCAGCTTGTTCTCGATGCGGTCCAGGCGTGAGGTCATATCCGCCTGGTGCGCTTCGAGGGTTGAAATCCGCTGATTCTCGTCGAGCGTCATCTTGTGCTCGTTGAGGTAGAGCGTACTCATGAGCGAGAGGCCAGCGGCGAGAATCGGCGCGAGCCACCACGGGGTAAATTTAGGCATGGGGAGGTTTATCGGACAAGACGGTTGTAGGAACTGAAGGCGTCGGGTGCGAGTTTCGTGACAGACGGGCCTGCGGTCGCACCCGGGCCAAAGTCTGCTGGCAGTCCTGACCCGCTGGCTTTGTACAACCCTCGCAATGAGTCAGCCATGCCAGCGGGTTCCCCCTTCGCAGCCGCTGCAATCGCTTCCTCGAGCGGGACACCTTGGCCGACGAGATCCTCGACGGTCGCGGACGCCGGCAGTTGGGACAGGTGAGAGACATTCGTCGCTCCAGTCGCCATTGACGCGGGCTCTGTGCCGAGTACGTAGGGGGTCGCGTCCTTGGCGCCGAGAAGCAACGGGGACGCGGCTTCTTCTGCTGCAGCCGGCGCGAGCGAGCCCGAATAGTTTGCAACCGCATCGCTACCGAGTTCGGCAGCACGTCCGAGTCCGCGTAATACAGGAGGCGCGGCAACAGAGGCAAGCCGTCCGACGCCATATGTGCCGGCCATCGCGTGCCCAATATCAGGCACCATCGACAGACCACCCACGACGCCGGCTTCACCCCACCCCTTCGGCATTGGCGCCGAGGGAATTTTCTGGAGGAGACGCCCGAGGGGACCACCGATACGACCGACGACCTCTGGCACGGCGGCATTGATGGCCGCTTGCTTCACCATGTCGACGGCATTCGAAGTCGGACTCTCCACGCCTTCGGCGGCGCGACGAGCGGGGTCAAGGGCGCGCGCGGTGTGTGCGTAGCCAGCACCGCCTGCGGCGCCTAGCGCGGCGCCCGGAGGCCCGCCGAGTCCGAAGCCAATGGTGCCGCCGACTGCGCCCATGATTGACGGACTCTCGACCGCAGACTTCGCGTAACCCTTAATCGTGTCCCAGAGCGACGAGGGCGCAGTCGGAGGAGCCACCTGTGTGGCTTTCGGCGCGAAGTCGGCAGCGATCTCTGCAGCAGTACGTGTCGGCATAACTTAGGGCTCCGCAATCGCAGGAGTATCAGACGATGTATCCTCAGGTGGAGCCGTCACGGGCGGCGTGGCTGTCTGGGCGACAATCAGTGGCAGCACCTTCGTGATGGCTTCACGAATCCGCTTGAAGTTCTCGCCATCGGAATACATGATGTCCGGTGTGACATCCTGCACCATCTTCAGAAGCGCAGGACTCGTACGTGCTTGTCCGCCGGTCAACGCACGACTGATTGCAAGCTTGGTCGCGGCGATATCTTGCTGCAGCGACGTGTTCGCTACGTTGCCAGGATTACCGAAGCGATAGAGGGCGCCCCCGGTGTAGTTGTTGACGGTATCGGAGACGTGAGAGGAATACTTGTCGGGATTGGTCTGGATATCCGGGTGCAGCGTACGCAGTTGCTGCAGCACCTTGTCGCCTAAACCAGTGGCCTCGTCGACTACCGTCTGAATTGCCCGCTCTTGTGTGTTCGGTACATGCAGCGGTGGTAGCACCTGTGCCGTGTTCATTGTAAGACCCGTAGGGCTTAAACTCACAGATGACTTCCAGCGAGACGCCGTCGAGGGCGACGGTGTCTGCGGCGTGGCCTGTGGGGCGGCAGTCGGCGCTTGCCCGGCGTCCCCCTGTGGCGCTTTCGGCAACACCGGCTCCGTGAGTCCTTTCAATGCTTGAAAGTTTGCGGCGTTCCTGTCTGCGAGCGCGAGCGCCCCCGCCGTCTTCGCTTTCTCAATGTCTAGCGGCTCTGTCGCCTTGATCGTCTCGAGCCGACGTGCCGCCTCGGCCTGCGCTTGCGGACTCGAGAAGCCGGCAGTCTCCGCCGATCCCTGCGCCGCCAGCTTTGCTGCCACGACCGGGCGCATCAGGTCGGCATTCGACTTCGCGACCAGTTCACTCTTGATCTTGTCTTCGGACGGCAGAAAGCCCACCGTCCCATGCGACTGTGCCAGCGACTCCTGGTAGTCGTGCATCTGCTTATCGCCCACACTACCGGGATCGACAAGGGCCTCCTCGTCGGCAGTCGGCACCGTGGTCGCAGGAATCGGCGGCGCATTCTTCCCCTGCAGGAAGTTCTGCACTGCAAGGAGATCGGCGGGACTGAGTGTAGGCATTAGTTGCCTCCCTGGGCTTGCTTGACCGCTGCGTCATAGAGCGGGTCGTTCGGGCGATTGCTCGCGAGGAGCAAGCCATTCATCGACGGGCGCACTGGTGCAAACTTGTTGACGCCGGCTTGCTTCACGAGATCGAACCACTTCGCCCAGTTCGGGTCCGACAGCGGACGCCCATAGAGACCTTGGGTCAGATCAACGGGAGTCTCCGCGTCTTGTACGGCGACATCCGAGATGAAATTGCCGTTGGTGTCGAGTGCCATTAGTAGGTTCCTAACTTGACCGCCCGCTGCAGCCCTTGCATCGAGAGCGCAAGCTTCGGATCGAGCGCTTCCTGCACGATGTCAACCCCGGTATCCTGCTTCACGTCCTCACGAATCTCCGGGTCGGCCATCGCATCCGTCAGATGGTTCGGGGACCAGTTGAACGCTTTCTGCACCTGGTGAAACGACATTAGTAGGCCCGGTCTGCGAAAAGGGACGCGAGCGAGGGCGGAATCCGTGTGCC
>Ga0207148_1147_pt1 | contig 13702 bp, 11 predicted proteins | sample Alteio_BWMinHeat_34_FD_153558 | JGI IMG/M metagenome (GOLD analysis project Ga0207148, IMG submission 153558) | Enriched cells from forest soil in Barre Woods Harvard Forest LTER site, Petersham, Massachusetts, United States -... | ecosystem: Environmental > Terrestrial > Soil > Temperate forest >... | reverse complement strand
GGCGAAGGCTGTGCCCGGTGTCGCCGAAGCACAGACGAGTTGCCCGAAGACATCGAGCGGAAGGCTATCGTTAAGGCTCGCACCTCCTGTAGAAACGAGCACTTTAAGCAACGCCGACCTGTCCCCACGTTGAGATGGCGTTGCGCAGATCGTGAAGATCTGACTGCCACCGGGAGGGACAACGATCGGGAACGTCGCGCCAGAAAGCACATAGTCAGTCGCATTCGCCCCAAGAATCACTGCAGAATTGATCGTAATATCGGCAGTGCCTGTGTTATAGAACGTATCAGTCTTGCAGAGCTGCTGGCCAACGATCGCTGAATCGACGATCGCCGTACCGCCGACCGAAAGTCTACCAAACGGAAGGCCTTCGCCAATGATGTCTACAGAGAAAGCGCTGGTGTCTCTGCGGACTTCTTCGAAGGTCATCGGGATGTTCGTCGTGACGCGTAGGCGCGCCTGTCGTACACCATTGCGAATGGGCGTGAAGCAGACGGTTACGGTACGTCGCTGATCAGGAGGCACAAGCGTATCAGATCCTGTGACCGGAGTCAACGTAAAGTCACCATCGGCACTGGAGAAGTAATTATGTGTGAGCGCAACTGTGTCCGTGCCCGCGTTATAGAGCGTGATATCCTGACACGTCTTCACGCCGACCCTGACTGAATCAAAGTTCAGTTTGCTCGGAGTGACTACCAGGCGACCAAGGGTGCCGATTCCTTTAAGAAGCACCTGTTGCGTTCCATTCGTGGCGTTGGAGCGAATATTCACGATTGCGGGCCGTGAGCCTTCGATCGTCGGGTGATAACGAACCCAAATAGTATCACTCGTACCTGTTGGAATTGGAGCTGGGAGTTTAATAATTGAGTACTCTCCTGGATAATCACCACTTATGAATGAAGCAGGAGATATAACCAGTGTTCCGGAGACACTTGCGCTTACGAGCACGAACTGATCGAGTGTGGACCCGAGCTTTACGCGCGTCTTGTTAAAGAGTGTCGTTGGTGTTACGGTTATGACAGGAGCAACCCCCCTCCCCGTTAGCGGGACGATCACTGAAGTCGGCCCATCGGAATTGTCATCGAAACTGATCGCAGCGGCGCGAGTGCCCGTGGCTGTTGGACTAAAGATGACCAATATCGAATCCTTACCCGGACTGTCGGAGCTCCCCGCCGGAATCACGGTAGGCATTCTGGTGAGCGTGTAATCACCTGACTGCGGTCCGCTTAGGGCAAGATTATTGATCGAGATATCCATGTTATTCGGATTGGAGATCACGATCGATTTAACACTACTCGTATCCCCGACAAGGAACGTCCCAAAATCGATGGAAGCCGGAGCGTACGAGATCCGATTGAAATGCGTTGCTGTCACCTCAACATTGTCGATCGCAAGATTTCCCGATCCAAAGCTTGCTTCACCATCGAAGGCAACTTGCAGATTTACGGAGCGGTAGGCTTTGGGTATTCCTATGTGATAATGTCTCCAGGACGATGCGGCCCCATCAGGGTCCGTCATAAAATTATAGGAGTTATTGACAAAGGTGTAGCCTGACGTCGTTGTCAGACTCAACGCCTGATACTGGCCGTTGTCATTTACGAAATAGACGTAAAAATTGTCGTCTGTGCCAGAGAAGAACTGGTTGTAATAATTGTACTCCCAGAAGAAGTCGAAATCGACGAACGCGGTGTCTCCGTCAACAGCCCACGGACTCGCATCCATCTGGGGAGTTAGAAAGAAGCCCGTCGCCCCATCCCAGAGATCGCAAAGAGCAGAGCCGTATGCTCCATTGTAACCTGTGTTGGCCTGACCCCAACCAGGACCAGACGTGAACATAAGATAGCTTTGATCTGTCCAGCCAGATGGCGGGAAGGATCCGCTTTGAAATGTCTCAGCAGGAAGAAGTGTCGTCGTTGTTGATGCATGGAGCAAGTTTGGCAGGCCTGCAGCCATGAGCAGCAGCGCAATAAATACTACCAAGCCTTTGATTCGAGAGAGTAGCTTTGTGTTCATAGCAGATAAGACAACAATAAAAAAGTGAGGTAACGACGTACGTTGACGAACGATACTAGGGGCAGTAGTGTGGGATTACTCGCCTCAACACATGGATCAATCTGTTAAGAACGCTCTTACTCGCCTAAGAGCGAACTCTACAAATATAGGTGTCCCAATCGAAAATTCAAATAGATCGTAGGAACTCAATCTTTACAACCGCGTCGCAACACAATACATCGGAAGTGTAACTTCTCTATTTAAGGACATTCGCAGACCCCCAAATGTTACAAAATTTGTCCCAAAGAAAAGTAAAATTTCTTTCAATTCGGTCAAAACGCTAAAAAGAGGGTTGTTGGGTCAATAACGAAAGAAGCCCTGCCGTTTCCGGCAGGGCTTCTGAATCTTGCAATTTGCTTGAAGCGCCTTATTTCGAGAGTACCATCTGGCGTGTGAGTACCGTGCTGCCAGCGATGAGCTGGTAATAGTACACTCCGCTCGTGAGCTCACTCGCGTTCACAACGGTTGAGTGTTCGCCTGCGCTCATCCGTTCGTTGAGCACGTTGCGGACGATCTTTCCTGTGATGTCGATCACGTTCATTGTCACGGTGCCTTCCTTGGCAAGCACGAAGCGAATCTCCGTCGTCGGATTGAATGGGTTCGGATAATTCTGCTTCAGGCTGTAGCCGTTCGCCTCGGAGATCTTGGCAACGCCTACCTGCGGAAGCGCAAAGCCCGTGACGCTCACCGCTGCTGCGGGGATCGAGGTGCCGGTCGCGTTGGCAAACGTCACCGTCGAAGTGTGCAATCCGCCGGATGTTGGTGAAAAGCTCAGCGTGAGTGTGCCCGTACCGCCGCTTGGGATATTTGCAGTGCCACCACTTACATAGACGAAGTTTGGATCGGAGAAGGTTGGTGTGCCTGGGGTCCAGTCGCATTCGCCAGCATTCGTCACCTTCAGCGCGAAGGTTGAAGTCGAGGCAACGCGCGTTGAATCAGCGGTTGCGTTTCCAGCGATCGTCGCGGCCTGTCCAACGCCATTCAAGCTCACAGTCTGCGTTACCGCACCCGTGTTGGCAGTAATTGTAAGCGTAGCATTCTGCGGTGTGCGATCGGTCGGTGTGAACACGATCGGGAATAGAGCCCTCCCCGCTGCACCAACGATTGCAGACGTCGCTGCGCCAACAATAGCGTAATTCCTGCCGTTAACTGAAATCGACGCAGTGTAGCTGGTGGTGACATCACCGCAATTCGTTACTGTCACCCACGCTGTATCGGTCGTGCCGACACACGTCTTACTTTCGAATGCAACTGTGGGCGACGCATTAGCACAAACCTGCTGCCCAAAGATATCGATCGGAAGCTTTGCGTTGAAGCCTTTGCCATTTGAGGAAGCAGTGAGTTCCAACATTGCCGCACGGTCACCACGCTGGGTGGGTGTCGCGCAGATCGTAAAGACCTGACTCGCGCCTGCGCGGACGACCAACGGGAAAGTTACTCCCGAAATCGTATACTCGCTGGCAGTTGTGCCAGTGATCTTCGCGCCAGTAATCGTTATATCGGCAGAGCCCTGATTATAGAATGTGTCCGTTCGGCAAATCTGCTGACCGATGATCGTTGAATCGACGATCGCAGTACCTAGGACCGAGAGATTGCCGACGGGAACACCTTCTCCTACAATGTCAACAAAGAAAGCGCTGGTATCCCTGCGCTCTTCTTCGAAGGTCATCGGGATATTCGTCATGATCCGCAAGCGTGCCTGACGAATGCCGTTGCGAATCGGAGTGAAGCAAACTGTGACATTCCTGCTTTTGTCTGGCGGCAGAATAGTGTCGGTTCCAGTTACCGGTGTTAAAACAAAATCGGCATCTGCGCTGGAGAAAAAGTTGCCGGTAATGAGTACCGTGTCCGTTCCAGCATTGTAGAGCGTGATGTCGCGACATTGCTTCGCGCCAATTTGTATCGAATCAAAGTTGAGGTTATTCGGCGTAATGACAAGCCGGCCAAGTGTGCCAATCCCTTTGAGTATAACCTGCTGCGCTCCGTTCCAGGCATTGGTTACTACGTTCAAGATCGCCGGCCGTGAGCCTTCTATCGTTGGATGATATCGCACCCACAGTGTATCCGACTGTCCGACCGCGATCGGAGAGGATGGAATTTGTATGATGGAGTACTCCCCAGGGTAATCGCCACTAAGGAAAGACGCCGATTTGACCACGACAGGTCCTCTTCCGAGGGAGTTGACCAGAACGTATTGATCAATGTAAGAGCCAAGCTTCGTACGCGTCTTGTTAAACAGGGTAGTAGGGCTAACCGAGACGATCGGCACAATACCCGTCCCACTCAGATTGATCGAGCCGGTCGGACTATCCGAAGTATTATCAAAACTGAGAACTGCCGTGCGGCTTCCTGGCTGGGTAGGACTAAAGGTTATCACCAGCGAATCGATCGATGGCACCAAGTCGCTGCCAGGCTGAAGCGAGGAAAAAGAATGTGTCAGAGTAAAATCCCCGAATCCAGGTCCGATGATCTGGAAGTTGCTGAAATCCACTGTGAGCGGAGTCGTGTTGGAGACGAGTACTGTCTGCGAGACGCTTGTAGCAGTTACGAGGGTCTCGGGAAACGTCAGCGCCTTCGGAGTATAGTTGATCCGGTAGAAGTGTGTCCCAGTAACAACAACATTGTCGACGGCACAATTGGACAATCCCCAACCAGGATGGCGTTCACCATCGAAAATGATTTGAAGATCGGCAGCTCGATAGCCGGCCGGAATGCCGATGTGATAGTGTCTCCACGCTGACGGATCGGTCAGCGGATCCATGATAAAGTTGTAGCTACTATTGAGGTAGGTGTAATCAGTGGTCGTCGAAAGGCTCAATATCTGACTCGTTATGCCGCTACTCTGAACTAAGACATACAGATTGTCATCGAACGCGCTGCCATTATCCGAGTTGTAATTATTGAACTCAAAGAATAAATCGAAATCAAGAAATGCGGTGTCACCGACTGCACTATACGCACTTGCATCGATGATGGGAGTTAAGAGATTGCCTGTTGCGCCATCCCAAAAGTCGCAGAGGATCGCGCCGTTAAGCCCGCCGTAACCGCTATCTGTGGCAATCCAGCCTGGAAGGTTGTTGGCGTTTGTAGTCTGATCGGTCCAACCAGTAGGTGGCCAGCTCATTTGGCTGAAGTCTTCACTAAACAATTGGGTGGTAGACGATGCATGTGCAAGCGGAACGACGAAACAAAAAGAAATTGCAAGGACTACGCAAAAACGCGTCCAAGCCGAACGTTGAAGCAGAGTACTCATAGTTGTGGCAGAAAAATGTGGCTAAGATTGACGTGACTAATTGACGAACCTCGAAAAGAGCAATGTGCAGACGATAGAGACACTGCAAACGCTCTGTCAGAGACCACATGGACTCCGACGTAACGGAAAAGAATAGAGACCAAAAACTAGAGAACTTACTCCGATGTGCGGACACTGTGGGATGCCGCATACATATGAGAACCATTCTCCCTATTACATGAAACGCTGATGGGACAGAAAGTTACAAGCTTTTCTTACGGTTTAGCTACTTATTTACTACTATATGGACAAAATCGGAGAAATAAGAAGCCCTCAGTCAAAGACCGAGGGCTCAAAATCCTATTAACTATGCTGCCCATCAAGGGCAAGCGAAGCCTAAGCTTCGTCTTCCGCGATACGGATCTGACGGCGGACGGCACGCTGGTGGAGCAGCTTGTTCTTCACCGAAGGCTTCTCGTAAAACGTTCTGCGTCGGAATTCCTTGAGAATGCCTGCGCGTTCGTACTTCTTCTTGAAGCGTCTGAGCGCGCGATCGATCGGCTCGTGTTCCTGAATAATAATACCAACCACTGCTAGATACCTTGTTTTTAGGTGAATATTGTCTCTATCTTGAGAGCGCGGTAAGAACCGGCTTAGCGGTTTCTTAGGTTCCGACAAACCATCGTGGTCCCTCTCGGTTACGGCTTGAAATTCTCCAGCAGCTTCTTCTCTCCCGCCTTATCGAACGAGATGATCACTGCATGACGGCCTGATCCTGTCACTTCCTTGCCAATGACGGTGCCGATGTCATCCCAATCTTTGTGATAGACTGCCTCGCCGATCGCGTAGATGCGCTGCGGCGTGTATGGTGTACACTCAGAAGCGGTCATGTTCTGGTGGGTCTTCGGCTTCTCTTCGAGCATAGCCGTCAGATTCACGAGCATCGTGTTGTGACACTTCGTGCAGCGAACCCAAAGGTTTTCGTTGCGCGGCTCATTCCCATCCTGATCGATCGGCTGCGGCCCTTCTCCAGCCATCTGTGTCTTCGCTTCCCCGACGATCTCCTTGCGGGCGGTGCGCGTGCATTCTGAGCAGAGCATCAGTCCCGTAATGTATTTCGTGCGACGTCTTGTGCGTGTCCGTGTTGTCTTCGCCACAGTTTGCGTAGTTACAGATTGAGCGTTAGACCCTCCAGAAGTGCAGCCATCAGGCTCAGCGAGCACTTTTAGAAAATCGTACTGGAAATGTTGTATACTTGTGCCGTTGGAGAAGATGCCTTGAGTTGGTCACTGGAACAGGCCGAAATCTCCCCCGAAAAGCAACTCAAAGCCCTTGGACGGCAGTAGCCCACTTATAAGGCAAAAACCCTCGAAAGTGTTCCAAATACGATTCTCTCAGCAGAGCAAAACGCTGCTCGGAGCAATTGCAGCAAGCTCGAGGGCAGTTGTTGAAGTAATTCCTGCAATTTCGACTCGGAGACTTCAACTCAGGTGCCCCAATCTCTTGGATACCGGAAATCGACGTTGATCGTCCGCGAGCCGATCTTGGCAATGATCGGCGGACGACGTTTGAATTGAGCGCGCTTGATCATGTTGCGTATCCTCTCGATCAACGCGGCATCAAAGCCGCGCTTGATCAGTTGCTCATCGAGTTCGCGAAGATCCACAAGATGGAACAGCAATTTATCGACCTCGCGATACTCAAGTCCCATTTCATTCTCGTCCGTCTGCCCTTCCCAAAGATCGGCGCTCGGCGCTTTGTCGATGATCGATCGGGGCACACCAACAGCTTCAGCGAGCTGCCACACCTGCGTCTTATAGAGATCACCCAGTGGATTGATCGCGCTTGCGTTATCGCCAAATAGAGTTGTATACCCGAGCAGTGATTCCGTTTTGTTCGACGTCCCGATTACAAGCGAACGATCTCGCTGCGAGCGATCGTACAGTGTGATCATGCGCAGACGCGCCATCACGTTTCCTCGTCGTACGTTGTCCATGTCGGGATGAACATCGAAAAACGCGTCGGCCATGGCGGTGATCTCGGAGAGTTCATACGAGATCCCAAGATCCCGCACGATTTCGAGTGCATCGCCTGCGGAGGTGATCGCCGAAGTCTTGTAAGGCATCAGGATGACGTGTACGTTCTCCTTGCCGAGGGCGCGAACGCTTAAATAGGTTGAGAGAGCCGAATCGACACCACCTGAAAGTCCAAGAACTGCGCGAGTAAATCCGGTCCGAGTTATTTCGTCGTAAATGAAACGAGTAAGTACCTTGAGTGCATGCGATGCATTGAGAGTAAGCGAATCACCGGAGGCAAGGTGTGGAGATTCCATGCGTGCCAGGAAGCGATCAGTGAATCGTACTTAAGCCTTCCTTGAGCAATGCGACGCCTGCCTCAATGTCTGCTTCAGATGCCGCAAACGAAAGCCTGATATGATTCGGCGAGCCAAAGGCCCCACCTGGGACAAGGGCCAATCCGTGCTGTTCAAGCAGCGCGCTGCAGATATCATCCGCAGTCCCGACACGATCCCCGTTCGCGAATTTCCTGCCGAAGAAGCGACTGACATCAAAGAAGACGTAAAATGCAGCTTTCGGTTTTGAATAACTGATTCCCGGTATCACACTCATGATGCGAACCACGAGGTCGCGCCGAGATTCAAAGCGCAGACGCATCGTCTCGACATCGTCCTGGGGACCTGTGAGTGCTTCGATCGCAGCTCGCTGACTGATCGAGCTTGGATGCGAGACTGCCTGAGATTGCAATCGGTTCATCGCCTCGATCACGTGCCTCGGTCCGGTCGCATACCCAAGACGCCATCCTGTCATTGCATACGCTTTGCTCAGGCCATTCACCGTAATTACCTGGTCGGCGATCTCCGGGATCGATCCAAGAGAAAAATGACGCTCGCCATCATAGACTAATTTCTCATACAGTTCGTCCACGATCGCGTAGATCCCTGTTTCTTCGATCACATCAACGAGTGCTTCAAGATCGCGCTGACTGTACATTGCACTCGTCGGATTGTGCGGCGTGTTGAGCATGATTGCCTTGGTGCGCGGAGTGATCGCCTTGCGAAGTGCGCGCGCGCTCAAGACCCACTCGTCACTCGATTTCGTATTCACCAGTACTGTCGTACCCTCTGCAATTGCGACCATCGCTGGGTAACTCACCCAGAATGGTGAAGGGATGATCACTTCATCTCCGCGCTCGACGAGTACGGATACAGCGTTGGAGAGTGCATGCTTGCCACCACTCGAGATCTGAATGCAATCGGTGGAAGTTTCGATGTTATTGTCGCGACGAAATTTTTCGGCTACAATCGCTCGAAGCTCTGGCAGCCCTTCGGCAGGAGTATACTTTGTAAAGTTCTCCTCGATCGCACGGATGCCAGCGCGTTTGATTCGATCGGGAGTTGGGAAATCAGGTTCACCTGTCGAAAGACTGATGATCTTGCGGCCTTCGGCTCGAAGCTCGACTGCCCGCGCTGCGATCCGTAAGGTTGCTGCCTCGGAAACATGCTCCATACGGCCGCTCAGTTGGAGGAAAGTCTTCGTTGTCGCCGCGGTCAGTTCCTCTTCTTCGATCATGGTTCCTCGGTTACTTTCGAGTTAGGTTAAATTTCGTTTCAAGTGCCGCTTTGACACACGGTGGAACAAATGCATCGATCACGCTGCCATGCCGAGCAAGTTCACGGACGATCGTCGAATTAAGATAGGTGTACTGTTCATGTGGCATCAGGAACACGGTGCTGATCGACTCTGCCAGTTTGCGATTGATAAGAGCCATCTGGAATTCATACTCGAAGTCCGTAAGCACTCGCAATCCCCGAACAATCGCGCACGCCCGCTTGTCTTTTGCATAATCAACCAGCAACCCCTGAAACGCCTCCACTCGAATATTGGTGCGATGACCGAGCCGCTCAATAATCGCCTGGCGTATAAGTTCAAGACGTTCTGACTCGCTAAAGAGTGGGGCCTTTTGGCTATTGACAGCAAGCGCAACCGTCACTTCATCAAAAAGCTCGGCTGCCCGATCAATAATATCGAGATGACCATTGGTGATCGGATCGAATGTGCCGGGGTAGATCGCAAGACGAGATGGCATAGTGGTCGATGGAATCAGTGAAAGAACGGTGAGAAGGCTCTTGTAAAATCCCGGCGCATCTTAGTGCTTTTTAAGAATCGTGAATGACGCCTCGCCTGCGCTTAGCGTTCGGATCCGTTCACACAGTTCAGGCACGACGATAGAATCCGTACTTCGATGCTCGATCACTAGCAGGCCCTCGCGTTCAAGCAACTCAGAGCCAAGGATCTTCGTAGGCAATTCGATCCGTGCGCGTTCGTCACCGTATGGCGCATCCGCAAGAATTAACTGGAATGTACCAGAGAGTACCTCAAGTTTACGGTACACATCCCCGCGCACAACTTCCACGGATTGCTCCGTGCGCAATTGCATGCGATTAGTCTGCAGCGCTTCGAGCGCCATACGGTCTTGCTCAACAAATACGACACGTGATGCACCTCGGCTCAGTGCTTCGAATCCAAGAGCTCCTGAACCTGCAAACAGATCGAGCACGTGAGCGCCCTCAAGCTCCAACTGGAGCATAAGCACGTTGAAGAGAGATTCGCGTGCCCGGTCCGTGGTTGGGCGCGTTAACGTGCCTTTCGGTGCGATGATCGTTCTGCTTTTGAACGTCCCGGCAATGATTCGCATGTGCTAGCGGCTTTCAGCAAACGATGAGCGGCCGAAGTTCACCCTTCGCCAGATGCGCAGCCAGCCCGACGGCCAGTGCATATTGAGAGACATTCGATTCGATCGTAGCTCTGGCTGAGGGATGAATACTTACCAATGCCAAAACATTCTGCATTGGCAAGGGTTGGAATGAATAGGGTTGTATTCTTGTAAGCTGGCTAATCTCCTGTGCATTCACTTCCCCGCCGACCACATAGATTCGCTTCCTGATCGGAAATAACGCAAGCCACTGATTTCGTTGCGGTCCCTCCTGCAATAACAGTTCAAGAGAAAGCGGTAGTAATTCAATATTCATCCTGCCTTCTTCCCTAGTACAAAGCAGAAGAGAGCCGCCATCGCAGGCAAGCAAGCCTTCGTTATTGCCGAGCGTCTGCATCAGCATCTCGAGTGCGATCAATGGCGAATGCAGACTCCCGTGTTCCACCATCGGCTGAATAAGGATGTTTTCGTCAACCGCCGAAGCGACCCAATGCGCCTTCGTCTGCTCAGCGAGTCGGCGCGGAATATGAATGTCAAACTCAGAAGTTAATTTTTCGTTGGTTGCACCTTCGCCTGAGGGGAGAGCGTAAAGGATGTCCCGTGAACTGTCGAATGGGCGTATTGAAAGTGTAGGGATGGATAGGTGATCCAGTCCGGCGTCCCATAGCTTTACTTTCGCCCAACGCGACTCGATCTCGACGTAGAGCGAGCAGGGATTGTCACTGGAATAAAGGTGGATGAGAAGTTCGGCCACGCAGGCTAGAGCAAGTAAGAAAAAGGCATCAGTTGAGACGAAGATACGGCTTCATCCGCTGGAACCGGCTCTCGCCGATCGTCTTTACGTTCAAGAGTTCAGTGAGCGATCGGAAGCGTTGGCGTTTGCTCCGATACTCGAGAATACGTTCTGCAGTTGATGGCCCGACTCCAGGCAGCTCCATTAATTGCTCTTTTGTGGCATTGTTCAATATGATCGCCCCCGCTGGCAGCGTACTTCCCTTCACGGGAGCAGTGCGCATATGTTTGGGAGCGAGTGAATCTTCCGGAATCGAAAATATCAGCGAATCGTCCTTCGCTGCTTTTACAGAAAGAGCCGCAAATAAACTGTCGGTCCTTGCAATCTCCGCAACTCGCGCTTTTGGAAGATGCGTTTGAAGATAGGATTCATACAGCGTACGACTAGAGCGATAGAGCAGGACTGTGACACCCAGTCCCGCAAAAAGCGCGATTGCTTTGATCTCTCGAGGCGAGTACCATTGCTCCAGTTGCTTCTTCAGTGCATGGGGGCCTCGCCTCAGTGCGGTCAAGAGACTTCGTATTGTCACGCGCACCCTTACGAGAAGATGCCTCGAAGATTAGTAAAGAAACTGGTCCGCACTTCTGCCTTTTCTGTCGTCAAGGTTTCGGGAGCGGTGTTCGAACTGCGAAAGTGTTCCGTTTTGGAAAGTTGTTCGAGTAGCGCCTTCTCATCTTTTGTCAACTTCTTTGGCGTTGCGATTTGAACACGTACTAGCTGGTCTCCTTTGCCCGAGTTGTTCAAATGCTGGATTCCCTTATCGCGCATGCGAAGCAGCGTACCCGACTGCGTGCCTGCAGCGATGCGAAGCAATGAATGACCATACAATGTTGGAACATCAACTTCAGCGCCGAGTGCAGCCTGCGGGAATGTCACTTCAAGATCGAGCACAACATCATCACCATCACGAACGAAAAGATCGTGCTCAGCTTCCTGGATGATCACGATGGCGTCTCCTGAGGGTCCGCCTCGTTTGCCCGCATGTCCCCCTGCTCCTAGCGTAAGGTAGTTGCCTTCACTTACTCCCGCAGGAATTTTCACCTTCAGCGTGCTCTCTTCCATCACGCGACCTTCTCCGCTGCAATTAGTGCAACGTTCACGGATGGTTCTACCGGCACCCTGGCAGGTCGGGCAGGTCATGACATTGACAAACTGACCGAAGCCCATGCTCCGTACCTGACGCACTTGACCGGACCCCTGACACGTAGGGCATGTGTCGACGGAAGTGCCTGCCTTGGCGCCGGAGCCAGTACAGACAGAACAGGTTTTTAAGTGCTTGATTCGAACGGTCTTCTCCACTCCGGTCGCGATTTCTTCGAGCGTGAGTTGGAGCCGCATCTGAATATCGGCGCCTCGTTCCGGTGCGTTCGGAGAGCGCTGCTGCTGGCCTCCGAAAAACTGATCGAAGATGCTGCCACCTCCCATTCCGCCAAAAATATCGGCGAAATGCGAGAAGATATCGTTCGCATTTTGGTAATGGCCGAAATCCGAATTCTTTACACCCTGGTGCCCGAAGCGATCGTACCGAGCTCGCTTATCTCCGTCGCTCAGCACTTCATACGCTTCGGTTGCTTCTTTGAATTTTTCCTCAGATGCCTTATCGTCCGGATTCCGGTCTGGATGAAATTGTAATGCTAGTTTTCGATATTCTTTTTTAACCTCCTCGACTGACGCAGTTTTCGTCACACCGAGGATCTCGTAATAATCACGCTTCATACGTTGAATAGTTGGTCCCGATTCATTCTGTGTTCTCTTTAACCTTTGCAACGATCACCTTCGCGTGTCGTAGCACATTATCGTTAAGTTTATAACCTTTCTGGATCTCCTTCACCACTGTGCCCGGCTCAACATCGCTCCTTGGTTCTTCCAGGAGCGCGTCGTGCGAATTGACATCGAACGTCTGTCCTTCCGTCCCCATCGGCTCAAGTCCGTACCGCTGGAGGACTTTGCCCAAATTCTTCTTGATCAACTCAAGACCTTGCAAGAGCGCATCTTTATCAGCATTGCCGTGCTGGAGCGTTCGCTCAAGATCGTCAAGTGTCGGAAGCAAATCGGTGATCAGGCGTTTGTTCGACTCATAGATCAATTGCTCGCGCTCATCTTTATGCCTGCGACGCATGTTGTCAACTTCCGCAGTTCTACGAAGCAATTGGTCGCGGGTGTCCGCAAGCTGGTGCTCGAGTTCCATGACGCGTTCCTCCGAGCCGTGTCCCTCAGGCCGTTCCTCGCTGGCGAGGTCGTGCTCAGAATCTCCGGATTTGTGATTGTTGGTGAGTTTCATCGTAGTATCTTGCAAAGATTCTTACACGTAATCAATGACTCTTAGACGTAACTAATAATTCTCAGAATTAACTCTCTTATTGCTTCGGGTTAAGTGCGTTCGACATTGCCTTGGCAACATACTCAACCAACGGAGCCATTCGAGCATAATCCATTCGTTTTGGGCCGATCAGACCGATCGTTCCGGTTTGGTCACCGATCTGGTATCGCGTACAGATGACCGAATAATTTTGCATACGCTGGTCGTCGAGTTCACGTCCGATCCTGATCGCGACACCCGTGGCGCTGGGGTCCTCGCCATTCCGTGCGCTCACCGAACGTTCAAGCACATGGATCACGACTTCTTCGCTCTCGATCAATTCGATGACGCTCTGAAACTCTTCGTCCGATATGTTCACTCGTTTCTGGAACTCCGGCTGAATCAGAATATTTTTGGCGCCGCTTACACGAACCCGTTCGGTACTTGTATCATCGAATAGCCGCTCGGGCGCATCAATAAAGACGCGAAGCACCCCCTTGTCATGGTCCGAAAGATCTTTCACCCTGTCACGGAACGTACTCTTAATGTCCTTAAACGATCTACCAGCGAGTCTGCTGTTGAGTACATAACTCAA
>Ga0207148_1145_pt1 | contig 13726 bp, 8 predicted proteins | sample Alteio_BWMinHeat_34_FD_153558 | JGI IMG/M metagenome (GOLD analysis project Ga0207148, IMG submission 153558) | Enriched cells from forest soil in Barre Woods Harvard Forest LTER site, Petersham, Massachusetts, United States -... | ecosystem: Environmental > Terrestrial > Soil > Temperate forest >... | reverse complement strand
ACGGTCGACAATCGGTAGTCGAATTTGACGAATTAGGCAAACCAATAGTCAACAGCCAAGGAGGTTTTCAGTTAAAGCCCAGAATTGCGCCACGATATTTTACAGGGATTGTTTTGGGGTTAAAAAGAAGTTACTACATTCATTTGACGTCGGAAGAGTTAAAGAGGAAGATCGAAACCGTAGTCCATGCTATGTTGGCCGTTAACAGCAATAGGCCAGAAAGGCTCCTGCCAATATATGACATCCACGGAAACTTACTCTGGCCATACACGATGAGCTACGAAGAAGTTAAGGGTTTTGCTAACGCGAATGTCGGGACTGGTCTTAGGAATTCGCGCGGCCCAGCTGAGCCCGCCGCCCCGGCCGGATCCGACAGCGCATTCAACAACACTCGCTCAGTCCACCGTCAGACCTTCGGCTGGGTGCGTCGCCGCTTTGCAGTGTTTGTTGCGGCGGTTGTAATAGCCGCTCACCTTATCCCCCTGGTGCCAACGGCCGGTGGGCCCGCAGAGGTTCCGTCGAGCATCGTGCCTCGTGCAGTTGCCTTCGACGCCCGAGCACGCCGGGAAGTTGGCGGCGCCGTCCGATCGGCGAGTCCGCCAAAAGATCTCTCGGTACCACTGACCTCGACGGAGCTGTTGGATTTTATCCGACATCACGAGATAGAGACTTTTTACCGTCAATTCGTAGATATGGATTCTTCCGGCCAAGAATCAGTACTGAGAATGCTGGCAGAAAGCCGTCAACACGACGCGTTAGAGGTGCTGTTGTTTATCCTGCGGGCGAACAAGGGCGCGGTGTTTAGAGATGCCCAAGCAAAGCCGACATGGGCGGCGTTTGAGATTTTGCAATCGATAGATTGGCGACTCAGCCTTGAGGCAGCTCTGTTAAGTTATTTACATGAAGAAGACCCGAAAGGATTGTACGACGTAAAAAAAGCGATCCATCTTGGCCCATTGCCAAGCGGAGCTTCATCATCGCCGGCCGATATAAAGGTCGCCCAATACCTTGAGGGTCGGTCTCTCTCAACGTATTCACTTCTGACCGGTGCTGAAATGGGCCACCTTATCGACCTCATTCATCATGCCCGGACACATGGCATTGAACATCCGCTTCGCCTGAGCCATGCCACCCTTCAGGAAGTGTTGCGGAATCGTGATCAGGCAACGCCTGATGGAAGGCCGCTGGTTGTGGTCATTTATCCAAAGTCCGATTGGAACACGTCCTTTCGCAATTCGAACGAGATAGCGGCGATGATGCAAGAAGGCTATCGGGTGATGTTTTATGAGGCAAACACGAAGTATGACGCGATCGGCGCCCTTTTGGTTGCAACGAAACAACAGCAAGCCTCGATTATCGAGCTTTCGGGGCACGGTTGGTCAAGAGGTATTGCTTTTGGAGCGCATGCGTTGCCTGTCATATGGCCGTTTTCTCGTTATTACCTTACCATCGATGATGAGAATGAAATGAGAGTTGTGGGAAAGGTCTTGATACCGGGGGGGGCAAGTGATCTTGAACTCATGTAGCAATGCAAAGCTTTGGTATATTTTTGGCGCAAAGATACGGCCCGTTAAAATTAACATGAAGCAGACAATGGGCCGTGTCTTTTCCCAGGCAAGCAATGTATGGGCCAATCCCATCGATGGGTATATTGTGGACCTCGTCTTTGATCCTGTAACGCACATCCTGAAAGAAGTTGTGTTCTCACGGTCGCTTGAAGAAGGAAGCATACGATTCCGTCCGCGGGAAAAAGCGTTATGGGCTTCCGTCTGAGATTACAATAGGCTAGCCGCCTTGTGAAGCTCGGCGACGCGAACCGTAATCCGACACTGTGCACGGCCCGATTCAATAGAACTGATTTAACCTTCGACAATCCAAAATAGTTTTTGCCCTCGGTCGCGCCCTACCTTTCCCTTCGGGAAGCCTCGGGGCCTGGAATTGGGGACGGTCCAAATCGAGTAACCTATTCGCCCGTCGGGACCGTCGCGCTTTTTTCCAGAGGCAAAAATCCCGTCTGGACCGTCAAATCGCCCACCGCCAAGCGCGGCATAGTTTCCTTTCCCGCAGAGACCCATGAAAAAAATGGGCTGGTTGGGCAATATCTTAAGCCCTCGAGGACTACAAAATATTTCTCGCGGATGAGCTAGAACATTCGGGTCGTCAAATTCAAAAAGGAGGACACCCGTCATGGCCGCGACAAAGATTGAAGCCGGAATTCTGCTGGAACTCAAGCGTCTTGTTCTCACCTCAAACGCCAGAAAGCACAACCCTGAAAAGATCGCTTCTTTAGCCAAGAGCCTTAAGGAACTGGATCAACAGTTGGAAGATATTATCGTGTGCCCACAAGGCGAAGCGGCGGGCCAAGCCTCGCCGCTCTTTGATGTCCTGGCCGGAGGAGGCCGGAAAGAAGCCGAAGAGAGTCTCGGCTGGGAGAAAGCCCGCTGTACTATCCTCTACGGCCTTTCTCCTTATGAAAAGCTGAAAGTGATGCTGGATGAGAACAAGGAGAGGGAGGAGACCACCCCTTTGGATGAAGCTCGGATCTACGACGCCATGATCAAAGCAGATAAGGAGCTGAATCAGGAGAAGCTGGCGCCTCTTCTAGGGATGCCGCGCGGTACGCTAGCAAACTACCTGTCGCTGCTTAACTTACCGGCTCAGGTCCAGGAAATTGTTGATCGATCAACAATTCTGGGATTGGCCCATTTATTACAGCTTTGCCGGCTAAAGATCCCAGAGGACCAGATCACCCTGGCCCAGGAAGCCGATCAAAAGGGGCTTACGGTGAAACAATTGAAGGCGTTGGTGGATAAAAAGGTGAAGGGGTCAATCCAAGCTAAGAGTCCTTATGCAGCTTTATTGGCTCAAAAGGAAAAGGATCCGTACAGCGACTCCTGGCCGACCCTGTTGGATAAGGTCATGGTGGGCGGCGTCAATAAGGTATGGTGCGTCAAATTCGAAAACGCCAATTGGCTTTTCAAGGTGCCTTCAAGCCACATCAGTTCCAAAGAGGAGCTGGCCCAGTGGTTTGGGGATATGGCTAGGGGACTTCGTTCTGGCGCAGTGGGCGAAGAGATGGCGGCGTCTGGCCCGTCATCCCCAACAGAGGCACTCGGGGATGACACCTTGCGCGCAGCTTCGCCGCCAGCCCCGACTCCCAAGCCCCGCGTTGTTATTGTTGCCAAGCGGGTCGTAGTGCCGGTACCGCAAATCAAGGCCTCGCAGTACATGGCCGGCAACAAACTGCAGATCACGTGGGGGAACTTGGGGGCGGGGTTTACCTATCAATTGCTCTTCTCGCGAAGCCTTGATAACCCCAAGTATAGTCCTATAGAGGAAGGCAAAACCGTCGCCACGCCGGGTGCGGTCGTCAATGTCTTCTCCTACGGGGGACAGATACAAAAAGTCCTGGCCGTCGTGCAAGCCATCGATCCCGAAGGCCATTGGAGTGATTACTCCGAACCGGTACCCTTTAATCTCACTTCTGCTAACGACAATTATGGGGTTTGGCCGCTCTCGGCTGGCGACCATGCGTTAATGGGAGCCAGGTCCTCTTGAGCATTGCTTGAATGAAAACCCGACTTGGCAAAAAGCTGGTTAACTCCAGCAATGATGCTATTTTGGTACTACTAGCGGTAGGATTATAGTATTGACAAAAGTAGGAAGTCGAGGTAGACTTTATACGAGGATTCAAAATGAAAACTATTAAAAAATCCATCAGCTTAGATCCACTTTTGTTTGAGTTCGCAGAGAAATTTGCTCGGCAAAAGGGCGAAACTTTCAGCAGCCTGATAAATGATGCCATTGAAGCTTTTTTCAAATTACATAAGAAATCCCGAATGATGGAGGCGTATGCCGAATACTATTCAAAGCCACATGCGGAACGCGACAAAGTTGCAAAAAGATTCTTAAAACTGGCGAAGAAGACACTCCCCGAAAATGTCCCAACAACCTATTAATCCATCGACTGTTATACGAGGTCAGATTTATTACGTTGACTGGGGTGATGAATCGGCAGGGAGTGGGGAAATCATGGAAAAGGAAAGACCCTCTCTTGTAATTCAGAATAACTTAGGTAATCAATTTTCGCCATACACAATCGTTGCAGCAATTCACCATGATGCCGGGAAAAGACTGCCTGTTCATGTTCGAGTCCCCGAAGGCGTTGCAGGGCTGACAAAACGCAGCATAGTTGATTGTGGTTTGATTTATACGATACCTGCAGAAGCATTAAAAAGACGCGTTGGCTACCTTCCCGAAACATATATGCGTCAAGTCGATGAAGCTCTTAAGGTGAGTTTAGAACTTTAAAGTTTGCACGCTCTCTAGTCATTTCTCCAATTATTCCAAAGTGCTGTAATCTTGTCTTACGAGGTCTATGGTAAAGTCCGCGGTATTTCGGTTATTTGACAGAGACCAGCAAGGGGACGCAGAGGCAAGATTATGTTTTAGGGGAAAGGAGCATACTCAACTTCAATCGTAACAGTGCCGGGCTGTGGGAAGCGATTTGACCGCGGTTGGCGAGTCGTTACTCGTAGGTCAATATCATTCACTGTTTTAAATATTTTGATCAACACGTTGGGATCGATTGGTCTCGGTTCGAGAATAAACTTTTAAGTCTCATTGTGAACATTTCACCAACCCAAGTTTACCGTTATTTGCCTTTGGCTGCATGACGTCTAGGAGACGGTCGGTATTTCAGTAACTTCGAAGAACGGTGCCGTTGATGCCAGCCCCGCCTTACCTCCAAAAAGGAATGGTTCGAAATTGCCAACGCGTTGGCATTGCACTGGCGCGTCCGGACGTCATGCGGTTGGGGAAGAGCAGTGTGGAGGGCGTCCGCCGGACTTCTGGCGGGCGTCTTTTTGGTCTTTTCCGTCATTACGTATAGGCGGACCCGTCTAAGCCATAGTGGCGGGGATTTCATGTGCTTTCGATCTCTCCCTGCTTTGTCGTCAGCAGCAGTCTTTCACTCCAGGCGCCTTCGGTTCGCCATAAGCGTCCGTAGTTTCTGCGGCACTAACGGGGCAATCGCATTTAGCATGAATCTCGGAAAGCGGATGAAGAGAAAGTTCCACCATGGCCGATCGGCATTTTCCATCTTGTTGGAAGTCTACCGGATATTACCTGCGCGTGCCAGAAGACTTTGTGGCTAAGGTGGGAACCCAGGTTCCACACTTGGCCGAGCGCTGAAATCGGCCAAGTGCAGCGGTAGAGGTCCCCCCTGGGTTTCACCAGGGTCGCCACCGACCGCTTGACTGTGCTAGGAAGATCGAAATAGCAGGAAGGCCGCGCGGCGGGTCTTTAGGGAGGTTGGCGCGGTAACGGCCAGGAATAAAAAATCCCGGGCGCGTAATGCGGCAACGGTCCTGAGTTTCTCCGGAAGACGGGCCGTCTTCCCAGGTTCCGTAATATACGTTTCCGCGTAAACGGCGCGGGCCGCATCCCGGATCAGACGGTTCAATTCATCCACATCGGCTTTCGCGTCCAGGAGAGAATAAACCCAGTCGCGCGCTACTTCCGGCGTCACCGGCGTATGCTGCCGGGCGAGGGCGCTGGACAACCGGCGGGATTCGCCTCGCAGTGACCCCGACAGCTTCCCCGCGACCGAACGCAAGAGGTAGTCCATCACGATGGTCTGGACCGTGGTTCGATTGCCCGTGATGAATTCCGCATCCCGCTGAAGTTCGCGAACGGGAAGATCCGAAAATGCCAATTCTCCGATATAGGCGGCCAGCTCATTGGGAATTCGCATCGGGCCCTCCTGCGAGTCGAGAGCCCATTTCTTGCCATATTCCTTCCACTCGTCCTCACTGAGGCCAAAGTGTTCGTGGCGATTCCTGAAACGGTGGCGCATCCGCCGAAACCATAGATGGAAGAGTTCATGCGTGAGCGTGGCTTTTCTGAGGGCCCGCGAGATCAAGCGCGCGTCCATCCCCCTGAAGACGACGTTCAAGAAGCGCTGAAACCGGAGAGGCATCCATCCGGCCGGCATATAAGGCCCGACGGCCGCCACCTTCGTGTCCCTCATCTCGATGTAGGCGTCCGCTTGGGAGGCATAAAAGGCGCTTCCCATCATGGCGATAAAGGGCTCGAGGCCCGGAATCTCCACGATCTGCCCGTCGACGAGATCCTGCGTGAGTGCCTTGAATTCAATCACCGAGAAACGAAGACCGTCCACTTCCTCGATCTCCACGGGAACGGTACGGTCGGCCTCATAAATATCGAATTTCAAATTAAAAGAATGTAGATGGTCAGGAAAACTCAAAATGGTCACGTCGACAAGGAACCCGGCCTTCATGGCCGCGGCACGAAAGCGTTGAATGGCCTGTTTTGCGTTCTCGTCTTGAAATCCTTTGAACTCGGAAGGTCGAAGCTCCTGTAGGAGCGTTGTCAGCGTATCCCGGACCGCCGCGGCCGAAGGAGGAAGGTCCTTGATTGCTTTGGCTAATTCGCCGGCGGTCATGAAATCCGTAGGCTTGGTATCCAGTCCGGCCCAGAGGCTGAATTCGATCTGAAGTAAAGCCGGGAAGACTTTCAGGAGCGATCGCAGGCCGTCCTCGGGTTTGGCCTGGATCGCTTCGGCCAGCTTCTGGGCCTCGACTCTCAGGATGATGAGCGTGGCGACGGCCGCGTCACCAAGTTCTCCGGCGCCAAGGCCGCGGGCAAGCGCGCGCGTACCGTCAATGATCCATTGCGACCAAAGCGCCGCCGCGCTGGCCTCCTCTTCGGAAAGTCCTTTGCCCTCCCAGAATTCCGGAGATTTGAACGGAGCTAATCCCTCGTCCGTCAAACTCCGCATGGCGCCGATGACGGCTTCCGCCATTCTGGCCGTATACCCCTTCGGCGCCTCCTGGCCGAAAGCGAACGGCGCCCCGATCAAAACCGTGGATAGGGTTCCTACCTTGACGAAGAAGCGCCGGCTGAAGAGCTTTTCGACGACGACAGCCGTTCGCCCGGGCATGGCCTCCGGGAGAAGTGCCAACGCCTGGGTTGAAAACATCGCGGGGCATGATGCCGCCAACGGAGGCATCGGGATCGGGACGGTAGAAGTTCCCTCGGTTAATAGGCCGCAGATGATAAGAAGAGCGAGATTTCGGGTTAGAAATTCAGGCATAAGGCACCGCACTCGCGTGAGCGCGTAGACCATAAGCGTACATCGCCTGTGTTACGAATTTGTTAAGGAATAGGACGACCCATCACCCCATCGGGCCAAAGCGGCTCGGCATTTTCGATTTGAGGGGCCAAAAAGCTGTCTCGTGATATTGGACATCCCTGACGGAAAGGGGTCACAGTCTGGGCCAGCAAGGGGACGCAGAGGCAAGATGGCGTTTTAGGGGAAAGGGGCTGTCGGGTCTCTGCCTGTTTAATACGCGCGTAGCGAAATACCGAGCGGGACCCGGCAAAAATCGGCGAAAAAGGGCAAAAGGCTTTTCACTTTGGCCACCGCTTCCTCAGCGGCCGCTTCTCCAACTTTGAGAATTTCTTCCGAGCGGTGAAAATCCGTCCATAAGAAATCCCGCATATCCGGCGCAATCACCACATGGGCGATTTCCGTGCGCGCCTGCGCGATTTCATACTGCATCGTATAGAGCATCTTGAAGAACACCTCCGACATACCCGGGGATCGCGGGGCCAGCGGAAATAGACGGCGTTGACGCGCTAAGCCTCGTCGGATAGATGGTTTGGCCGTCAGATTGACTGAAATGAGTACGTCCGCTCCCATGTTGGCTACGACGGAGGTTGGCACGGGATTGATCAACCCGCCGTCTACTAGAAAATGGCCTTTATGCAAAAAGGGGCGAAAGATAATCGGAAGAGAGGTCGAGGCCCGGACGGCGTCTGCCACGCGGCCGTCTCTTATGACGACTTCATGGCCTGTCCGGATATCGGTGGCTACCGCGGCAAATGGCAGAACCAGCTGGTTGAACTCCATGTTTCCGAGGACGCTTCTTAAGAAGGCGCTCAGCGTTTGACCGGCCAAAAATCCACCGTGTGGGAATGTCAAATCTCCAATAATGTTTTGGCGAAGCCAATGTTTTGTGATGGTCTTAGCAATTTCTTGAATTTCAACGGGCGTCTTGCCAGCGCAGTAAAAGCTTCCGAGAAGCGCGCCCATGGACGTTCCCGCGACCATATCGATGGGGATTCCTTCCCGTTCGAAGATTTTTAAAATTCCGACGAGCGTGTACCCGTAAGCGGCCCCGGATCCCATGGCCAGGCCCACGCGGAGTTTCCCCAGAACGCGGGCGATGCGTTCCAGCGCGACGATGGCGGATTTGCCTTCGGCGAGCGGAAGATAAGGCGCGCCGGTTTCACGGAAAGGCTGATGAAAGAGCTCGCTCCAGGGGACGCGAAAATCAGCATAGTCTTTGCCGGTTGAGCTTGGGTGATGCAGCAGGATGGTGCGCACGGCGACGGAGGGTCCTTGTGCATTTTCGTGAAGAGCCGCCCGCACCGGTCCCGCCAAATCGCCGGCTTGATCCCAGGCGACGAAGAAAATATGGTCCGCTTCGCGAAGAAACGTTTGGCTTAAAGGATCTTTCTCAAGGGGACCTAGCGTCAGGACAAGGTCATAGTGGTCTTTCAGTAAACTTAAAAATGGCGGGACGGCATTAAACAGATTTTCTTTAAGCAGTTTTGGAGGCAACGATAAAATTTCAAGCCCGGAGGGATGAACAGTTACCAGTTTTTGCAGAAGTTTTAGATCCAAGAGGTCTTCTTCGCGATAAAGAACATCTTGAACCGAAGGCTCGTGAAGGCCCAGCGCCCTGGCCATATCTCCCGAGCGCGCGCTGGCGTCTAAAAGCAGCACGCGGCGCCGGGTTTGTTCGACGAGCGCGATGGCCAGATTAATCGTGAAGAGAAGGCAAGCCTCATAAGGCAAGGCGGGCACAATGGCTACCATTTGGGGTTGTTTTGACCGCTCTTGCGGAGGATGGAAAGAAACCGCTAGGCGTTTAGAGAGCGCGCGTGACAGATGGATTCCAACGAGCGGATGCTTTTCCAGAATGGCGTCAAAATCCGCTTTGGAAAGCGTCAAGAATTCACAAGGGGTGTCGGCAATCGCGCTGAAGGCTTGGGGTTCCCCCGTGAGCAGGGCCAGCTCTCCAACGGCATCCCCGCGCCCGAGGTAGGCGACCGCTTTTTCCGGGTTGCTGCTGGTGGATTTCGAAGAAATTCGTACACGCCCCGCACGGATCAGGTAAAGGCTGTCCCCAGGTTCGTCGGCGCGCAGGACAACGTTTTCTTTTTCCATCTGGACGAGCTTCAGAGAAGCCACGAGTTCCAGCAAAACATCTTCCCCAAGCGGACCGAAGAGCGAATTCCGCTTTAAGAAGTAGAGGCCGTCAGTTCGTATTTGAGAATCCATGTCCTATAATCTCAGCCATGCCCAAGTATCAGGCCATCCGAGGCACGAAAGACATTTTGCCTCCCGACAGCGCTCAATTCCAGCATCTGGAAGCTCAGGCGCGGGCTCTTTTCGCGCGCTTCGGATACGAGGAAATCCGCACCCCCACCTTTGAGGCCGTTGATCTTTTTCAAAGGTCCCTCGGGGAAACGACCGATGTGGTCCAAAAAGAAATGTATGTCTTTGAAGACCGCGGCGGCCGCAAATTGGCGTTACGGCCTGAAGGGACGGCGGGCGTAGTCCGGGCTTTCATCGAACATCATTTATCCCAAACTACGCCATTTTGCAAGCTGTTTTATATGGGGCCTATGTTCCGTGCCGAGCGCCCTCAGGCTGGGCGATACCGAGAGTTCTGGCAAATTGGCGCCGAATATTTTGGTAATGCGAGCCCAGCCGCGGATGCCGAACTTCTCGTCCTTTTAGAGGCGTTTTTCGTATCTCTCGGAATTCCTGATTCACGTCTCAAATTAAACAGTTTAGGAGATCAGGAGTGCCGGCCTAAGTATCTCAGCGCATTGAAAACCTATATTCAAAGTCGAATGAGCCGCTTATGCGAAGATTGTCAGCGTCGAGCGGAGAAGAACCCGTTGCGCGTGCTGGATTTTTTAATAGTTTTCATTTTGAATCCTCGTATAAAGTCTACCTCGACTTCCTACTTTTGTCAATACTATAATCCTACCGCTAGTAGTACCAAAATAGCATCATTGCTGGAGTTAACCAGCTTTTTGCCAAGTCGGGTTTTCATTCAAGCAATGCTCAAGAGGACCTGGCTCCCATTAACGCATGGTCGCCAGCCGAGAGCGGCCAAACCCCATAATTGTCGTTAGCAGAAGTGAGATTAAAGGGTACCGGTTCGGAGTAATCACTCCAATGGCCTTCGGGATCGATGGCTTGCACGACGGCCAGGACTTTTTGTATCTGTCCCCCGTAGGAGAAGACATTGACGACCGCACCCGGCGTGGCGACGGTTTTGCCTTCCTCTATAGGACTATACTTGGGGTTATCAAGGCTTCGCGAGAAGAGCAATTGATAGGTAAACCCCGCCCCCAAGTTCCCCCACGTGATCTGCAGTTTGTTGCCGGCCATGTACTGCGAGGCCTTGATTTGCGGTACCGGCACTACGACCCGCTTGGCAACAATAACAACGCGGGGCTTGGGAGTCGGGGCTGGCGGCGAAGCTGCGCGCAAGGTGTCATCCCCGAGTGCCTCTGTTGGGGATGACGGGCCAGACGCCGCCATCTCTTCGCCCACTGCGCCAGAACGAAGTCCCCTAGCCATATCCCCAAACCACTGGGCCAGCTCCTCTTTGGAACTGATGTGGCTTGAAGGCACCTTGAAAAGCCAATTGGCGTTTTCGAATTTGACGCACCATACCTTATTGACGCCGCCCACCATGACCTTATCCAACAGGGTCGGCCAGGAGTCGCTGTACGGATCCTTTTCCTTTTGAGCCAATAAAGCTGCATAAGGACTCTTAGCTTGGATTGACCCCTTCACCTTTTTATCCACCAACGCCTTCAATTGTTTCACCGTAAGCCCCTTTTGATCGGCTTCCTGGGCCAGGGTGATCTGGTCCTCTGGGATCTTTAGCCGGCAAAGCTGTAATAAATGGGCCAATCCCAGAATTGTTGATCGATCAACAATTTCCTGGACCTGAGCCGGTAAGTTAAGCAGCGACAGGTAGTTTGCTAGCGTACCGCGCGGCATCCCTAGAAGAGGCGCCAGCTTCTCCTGATTCAGCTCCTTATCTGCTTTGATCATGGCGTCGTAGATCCGAGCTTCATCCAAAGGGGTGGTCTCCTCCCTCTCCTTGTTCTCATCCAGCATCACTTTCAGCTTTTCATAAGGAGAAAGGCCGTAGAGGATAGTACAGCGGGCTTTCTCCCAGCCGAGACTCTCTTCGGCTTCTTTCCGGCCTCCTCCGGCCAGGACATCAAAGAGCGGCGAGGCTTGGCCCGCCGCTTCGCCTTGTGGGCACACGATAATATCTTCCAACTGTTGATCCAGTTCCTTAAGGCTCTTGGCTAAAGAAGCGATCTTTTCAGGGTTGTGCTTTCTGGCGTTTGAGGTGAGAACAAGACGCTTGAGTTCCAGCAGAATTCCGGCTTCAATCTTTGTCGCGGCCATGACGGGTGTCCTCCTTTTTGAATTTGACGACCCGAATGTTCTAGCTCATCCGCGAGAAATATTTTGTAGTCCTCGAGGGCTTAAGATATTGCCCAACCAGCCCATTTTTTTCATGGGTCTCTGCGGGAAAGGAAACTATGCCGCGCTTGGCGGTGGGCGATTTGACGGTCCAGACGGGATTTTTGCCTCTGGAAAAAAGCGCGACGGTCCCGACGGGCGAATAGGTTACTCGATTTGGACCGTCCCCAATTCCAGGCCCCGAGGCTTCCCGAAGGGAAAGGTAGGGCGCGACCGAGGGCAAAAACTATTTTGGATTGTCGAAGGTTAAATCAGTTCTATTGAATCGGGCCGTGCACAGTGTCGGATTACGGTTCGCGTCGCCGAGCTTCACAAGGCGGCTAGCCTATTGTAATCTCAGACGGAAGCCCATAACGCTTTTTCCCGCGGACGGAATCGTATGCTTCCTTCTTCAAGCGACCGTGAGAACACAACTTCTTTCAGGATGTGCGTTACAGGATCAAAGACGAGGTCCACAATATACCCATCGATGGGATTGGCCCATACATTGCTTGCCTGGGAAAAGACACGGCCCATTGTCTGCTTCATGTTAATTTTAACGGGCCGTATCTTTGCGCCAAAAATATACCAAAGCTTTGCATTGCTACATGAGTTCAAGATCACTTGCCCCCCCCGGTATCAAGACCTTTCCCACAACTCTCATTTCATTCTCATCATCGATGGTAAGGTAATAACGAGAAAACGGCCATATGACAGGCAACGCATGCGCTCCAAAAGCAATACCTCTTGACCAACCGTGCCCCGAAAGCTCGATAATCGAGGCTTGCTGTTGTTTCGTTGCAACCAAAAGGGCGCCGATCGCGTCATACTTCGTGTTTGCCTCATAAAACATCACCCGATAGCCTTCTTGCATCATCGCCGCTATCTCGTTCGAATTGCGAAAGGACGTGTTCCAATCGGACTTTGGATAAATGACCACAACCAGCGGCCTTCCATCAGGCGTTGCCTGATCACGATTCCGCAACACTTCCTGAAGGGTGGCATGGCTCAGGCGAAGCGGATGTTCAATGCCATGTGTCCGGGCATGATGAATGAGGTCGATAAGGTGGCCCATTTCAGCACCGGTCAGAAGTGAATACGTTGAGAGAGACCGACCCTCAAGGTATTGGGCGACCTTTATATCGGCCGGCGATGATGAAGCTCCGCTTGGCAATGGGCCAAGATGGATCGCTTTTTTTACGTCGTACAATCCTTTCGGGTCTTCTTCATGTAAATAACTTAACAGAGCTGCCTCAAGGCTGAGTCGCCAATCTATCGATTGCAAAATCTCAAACGCCGCCCATGTCGGCTTTGCTTGGGCATCTCTAAACACCGCGCCCTTGTTCGCCCGCAGGATAAACAACAGCACCTCTAACGCGTCGTGTTGACGGCTTTCTGCCAGCATTCTCAGTACTGATTCTTGGCCGGAAGAATCCATATCTACGAATTGACGGTAAAAAGTCTCTATCTCGTGATGTCGGATAAAATCCAACAGCTCCGTCGAGGTCAGTGGTACCGAGAGATCTTTTGGCGGACTCGCCGATCGGACGGCGCCGCCAACTTCCCGGCGTGCTCGGGCGTCGAAGGCAACTGCACGAGGCACGATGCTCGACGGAACCTCTGCGGGCCCACCGGCCGTTGGCACCAGGGGGATAAGGTGAGCGGCTATTACAACCGCCGCAACAAACACTGCAAAGCGGCGACGCACCCAGCCGAAGGTCTGACGGTGGACTGAGCGAGTGTTGTTGAATGCGCTGTCGGATCCGGCCGGGGCGGCGGGCTCAGCTGGGCCGCGCGAATTCCTAAGACCAGTCCCGACATTCGCGTTAGCAAAACCCTTAACTTCTTCGTAGCTCATCGTGTATGGCCAGAGTAAGTTTCCGTGGATGTCATATATTGGCAGGAGCCTTTCTGGCCTATTGCTGTTAACGGCCAACATAGCATGGACTACGGTTTCGATCTTCCTCTTTAACTCTTCCGACGTCAAATGAATGTAGTAACTTCTTTTTAACCCCAAAACAATCCCTGTAAAATATCGTGGCGCAATTCTGGGCTTTAACTGAAAACCTCCTTGGCTGTTGACTATTGGTTTGCCTAATTCGTCAAATTCGACTACCGATTGTCGACCGT